>Ga0302289_1000012_pt1 | contig 140578 bp, 123 predicted proteins | sample III_Fen_N1_2_FD_194552 | JGI IMG/M metagenome (GOLD analysis project Ga0302289, IMG submission 194552) | Peat permafrost microbial communities from Stordalen Mire near Abisko, Sweden - III_Fen_N1_2 | ecosystem: Environmental > Terrestrial > Soil > Wetlands > Permafrost | place: Sweden: Abisko... | reverse complement strand
CAATGGAAATCGCCTTCAAATTCTATGCGCGCTGATCGACGGCCCGAAAACAGTGACCGCGCTGGGGCTTAAGGTGAGTGATATCACACAATCCGCGCTGTCACAGCATCTGGCATTGCTGAAGGCAAATGGAATTGTATCGGATCAGAAATCCGGACAGAGCGTAACCTATTCCATCGCAGATCGCCGTGTGGAGGAAGTGATTGCCGTACTGAAGCGCAATTACTGCGATTGGGATGTTGAGACCCCTTGAACTGCCTTGACAGAAGCAACGCAAAAAGATAATGCAATATTCCTGAAAACAGAGGAAAGGTTCCCTATGCGGTTCCCTTGCCATGTGGCAGCATCCATATAGAAAACCTAAACACGAGGAGGATAACAAATGAAACTGGTTGTGAATGCCCGCAAGTGTCCCCAAAACCACCGTTGTCCGGCAATTGCCGTATGTCCTACACAGGCGATTTCACAAAAAAGCATGTTCTCTCTGCCAATCATCGACACGGAAAAATGCGTGGTGTGCGGTAAATGCTTACGTTATTGCCCGATGGGTGCTTTTGAAAAAGTGGAGGATGCTGCCGCAAGGTAGCGGATATTCGCTCTGCTTTCATCTTATCGGCAATGTGACCGAAGCCAAACCTATCAATGTAGAGGTAGTTTCACAAAATTAAAAGCGATGGATACTTATCGAAAACCACTGGCCTAGCCAGTGGTTTTCGATACACAAAAAACCCTGCCCGCATCTCGCGGGCAGGGCAAAGGAGGGTTTGAAATTAGCGGGTAAGGAGGGTCTGTTCAGTCTCTTTATCAAAGAAATGCAGATGGTTCACGTCGAACGCGACCTGGATGGTCTGACCGGCGCGGCTGGTGGTGCGGGGATTCACGCGCGCGATGATGTTCTCGTTCTTGCCGCTGGTGATCAGGTAGAGGTACGTCTCAGCGCCCATGAGCTCGATTACATCCACTTTGCAGTTGATGACTGCGCTGGGAGCGGCTTGTACGAACACATCTTCATCATGGATGTTCTCAGGACGGATGCCCATGATCACTTCCTTGCCGATGACGCTCTCGTCCGCAAACTTGGAAAGTTTGCTCGGCGGAATGACGATCTTGTTATCGCCGAATTTGGCAACAACTTCTTTGTCTTCGCGCTCAATGGTGACGTTGAAGAAGTTCATTTGCGGGCTGCCCATGAAGCCGGCCACAAACAGGTTGGAGGGATAATCATACAGGTTCTGCGGGCTATCCACCTGCTGCACAAAGCCATCCTTCATAACCACGATGCGGCTACCCATTGTCATGGCTTCAGTCTGATCGTGCGTTACATAAATGAAGGTGGTCTGCAAACGCTGATGCAGCTTGGTGATTTCAGTACGCATTGCGACGCGCAGCTTGGCGTCAAGGTTGGACAGCGGTTCGTCCATCAGGAAGACCTTGGGCTCACGCACGATGGCACGTCCAAGGGCAACGCGCTGACGCTGGCCGCCGGACAGAGCCTTGGGTTTGCGGTTGAGGAGGTGATAAATGTCCAATACCTTGGCGTTCTCTTCCACGCGGGCTTTGATTTCCGCTTTGGGTACTTTGCGGAGTTTCAGGCCAAAAGCCATGTTGTCAAACACGGTCATATGGGGGTAGAGAGCGTAGTTCTGGAACACCATCGCGATATCGCGATCTTTGGGAGCAACATCGTTTACCAAACGGTCGCCGATGTAGAGCTCGCCACTGGAGATTTCCTCCAAACCGGCGACCATGCGCAGGGTGGTGGATTTACCGCAGCCGGAAGGTCCGACCAAAACGATAAACTCCTTGTCTTCGATGTCGAGGTTAAAGTCGCTCACAGCCGTCACATTACCGGCATACACTTTGTAAATATGGTTAAGGGATACGCTTGCCATGTAAGTTCCTCCTCTTGTTTTTTACAAACGGCCCACAGCCAGCAAGACCGTTTATCATGGCTTTATTATAACGTTTTCAGCACAGATTGCAAATGGTGCAATTAACCAAAGATTAAATAGGGCATTTGTTCACGATGTACACGCTGGACAATACTTTGCCATGAAATCAGGATATTTACATAATATAAGGTATCGATGAGCGCTGAAATGCCTGAAATTGTTAGGTTTCCGCTATGCACAATACCATGCCGGACAGGGAATATTTCACTGTTTTTAACGTTGAAACCCTTCTGAATTTGGACATAATGGAGATATCTGCCTGCCAATATCGGGATGAACTTGGTGCATAATGCTCAATTATGGGTACATAATCTTCGCGGAATACGTGAAAAAAAACATCACTGAGATACGGTTGCCGCTGCGGGGGTGATTTTCCGGTCGCTACGTGTTATAATGAAGCGGTTAGTGTTATTGACACATTGGGAGGATGGAATAAAGTGGTCAAAGGTGTCATTTTTGATTTGGACGGGGTAATTGTCTCTACGGACGATTGCCATTATCTCGCGTGGAAACGCATGGCGGACGAAGAAGGGATTGACTTCGACCGCGGAATCAACGAGCGCCTGCGGGGTGTAAGCCGCATGGACAGTTTGGAAATTATTCTGGAGCGTGCCGGCAAGACCTATACCGAGGATGAGAAGGCTGCTATGGCTATGCGCAAGAATGATTACTATGTAGAACTTATCGGCAAGTTGACACCCGCTGATATCCTGCCCGGAACCATGACCGTTTTGAACGCGCTCAAGAAACTGGGCATCAAGATCGCCATCGGGTCCTCCAGCCGTAACACGCCTGTTATTTTGAAGCAGATCGGGTTGCAAAACTCGTTTGACGCGATTGCCGATGGCAACCAGATTACACACAGCAAACCCGACCCTGAGGTATTTTTATTGGCCGCCAAGCTGTTGAAGCTCTCGCCCGCCGATTGCGTTGTGGTGGAGGATGCGGATGCAGGTGTGGAAGCGGCGCTTGCCGGTGGAATGAAAGCGCTGGGCGTTGGCTCAGCAGCCGCGAACCCCCGCGCCACCTACCGCGCCCATTGCCTGGAGGATTTGCAGTTGGAAACCATCCTCGCTTAATATTAACAATTTCTGTCACGCCGATGTCCTTTCGAGGCAACCTTTTCGCAAGGCAAACGGCAGGAAAAAGCCGTTCGCCTGCCCAATGGCGCGGCTCAATCCGCCGCACAGAAGAGGCAACTGGTTTGACTTTCGCAGCACAATCAGGAGGAGTAGAACAAATGAAAGACTTTGCACGGGATGTATTGGATGCGGCGCTCTCCACGGGCGGCGATTTCGCCGAGATTTTCATGGAGGACAACCGTACCAACACAATACAACTGCTGAGCGGACATGTGGAGATGATCAACTCCAACCGCGCGCACGGTGCGGGCATCCGCGTGTTCAACGGGCTGAACGCTATTTATGCCTATACCAATGATACCGATCGGGAAGGGTTGCTGCACTGTGCGATGCAGGTGGCTTCCGCAGTGCGTGCTCAACGCAAGGGTCTGGCGCGGACGCGCACACTGATAACGCCTGATATGCCACCGCCGCATGTGATCCGCCAATGGCCGTCACAGACCGATACAAAACGCAAGCTTGAGTTTCTGCGTCAGGCAGATGCTTCGGCGCGCGCTGTGCATGCGGAAATCGAGCAGGTTAGCTGCACCATTTCTGATAGCGAGCAGGACGTAACCATTGCCAACAGCGAAGGGCTTTTTGTGGAGGATACCCGTGTGCGCACGCGCATGGCCTGCAATGTTGTTGCCAGTGATGGCAAGGAAAAGCAGCAGGGGGTCGAGGCCCCCGGCGCGCTGATGGGTTATGAACTGTTCAGCGCCCGTGTTGACCCCACTCGAGTTGGGCGCGACGCGGCGGAGACCGCACGGCTGATGCTGCATGCGCCGGAGTGCCCTGCGGGGGTGATGCCGGTCGTGATTGATAACGGCTTTGGCGGTGTAATCTTCCATGAGGCGTGCGGTCACAGCCTTGAGGCGACCAGTGTCGCGTTTGGTATGAGCGTGTTTTGCGATAAGCTGGGGCAACAGATTGCAGCCAGCTGTGTCACCGCCATCGATGACGGTACCCTGCCCAACGAGTGGGGAAGCCTGCGTGTGGATGATGAAGGAATGCCCACATCAAGGCTGGTACTGATTGAAAACGGTATGCTGAAAAACTATATGATCGACAAGCTCAATGCCAAACGAATGGGGATGGAACCCACAGGCAGCGGTCGCAGACAAAGCTATGCGTTCGCGCCGACTTCGCGTATGCGTAATACCTATATCGCCGCCGGGCGTGATGATGATCGCGAGATGATCGCAACCATGGGCGATGGGCTGTATGCCAAGAAGATGGGCGGCGGCTCGGTGGACCCTGCGACAGGTGGTTTCAACTTTGCGGTGGCAGAAGGCTATCTGGTGAAGGATGGCCGGATTACCAGCCCAGTACGCGGCGCATCCTTGATTGGCAAAGGTGCGGATATCCTGATGCAGATTGATCGGGTTGGACGCGAAATGAAAATGGCGCAGGGACTTTGCGGAAGCATTAGCGGCTCGGTTCCTGTAAATGTAGGTCAACCGATGATTCGGGTAAAAAGCATGACCGTTGGCGGCAGGGCATAGGGAAGAACAGGATCACCAGGAAAGGGTCAAGGGTAAAGTTCTTTGCAGGATTCCAAAGGGCGAAACTCTTTGGCAGGCTTGTGCAAAGAGAAACATCGATTACCAAGCAAGCGAGTGAACAGCGCTGCGGACGTTGTCAATCAAACGACGGCAACGCAACGCCCTAAACCCTTATGCATCCGTTCTCCCTTCTACCTAACTCACCAGCCTCTTACGATAGGAGTGAACCCAATGAAAATGGACGAATTCATTCAAAAACTATTTGATGCCGCTAAAGTAGCAGGCTTTTCGGTGGCCGAAGCCTTTCTGTTGGAAGACGATAGTTTTAAAGCAGTGGCAACCAATGGAGAAATCACAGAATACTCCAGCCATGCGACGCGTGGGCTGGGTTTTCGCGCAATGATGGATGGCCGCATGGGCTATTCTTCCACGGAGGCGTTCGATGACGCGGCGGTGGATTGGCTGATCCGTGGGGCTATGGATAGCGCCAAGCTCTGCGAAGACCCCAGCGAGCAGTTCATTTATGATGGGCAGGAGCCTGTAACTGAACTGCCACTGACGGGCACGGACGCACCTGCCGACGAAAAGTTGGCCTTTGCGCTGAGCCTCGAACAGTATGCCAAAGAGTATGATCCCCGTGTGGAACAGGTGGGTTATGATACGGTGATCACAGGTAACGCAAAGGTGCGCATCGTGAATACCTACGGTATGGATAAGCAGTATTCGGAAAGCTTCAGCGGCGCATACCTCCAGCCTGTCGCCCGTGAGGGAGACAGCACCGCAACAGCCTTCCATATCCAGTATTCACGTAACTTTGTTGAACTGGACGCGAAAAAGCTTGCCGAAACAGCCGCGCAAAAGGCAGTGGACGCACTGCACGCCTCGCCCGTAGCCTCAGGCAATTATCGCGTGATCATCAAGAACCTTGCGATGATTGATCTACTGGAGACATTTTCTCCTGCATTTTCGGCGGATAACGCTCAGAAAGAGCTGTCGATGCTCAAGGGCAAAATTGACGAAGCGATTGCGGCGCCGTGCGTGACCATCGTGGATGATGCGCTGAGCACACAAGGTTTCGCCAGCCGTCCGTTTGATGCGGAAGGTGTGCCCAGCCACCGCAATGTTGTGGTGGAGAGCGGCGTATTTAAAACGTTCCTGCATAACCTGAAAACCGCCCATAAGGACGGGGTTGCCTCCACCGGAAATGCCAGCAAGGGGAGTTATGCTTCCTCAGTGCGTGTTTCGCCCACCAACTTCTTTATTGAAGCAGGTGTGAAGAGCTTTGACGAACTGGTGGCCGACATGGCCAACGGATTGGTCATTACGGAAGTCGAGGGGCTGCATGCCGGCGCAAACGCAGTTACCGGAGATTTTTCGCTGCTGAGTAAGGGATACACCGTAAAGGATGGCAAACGCGATCAGCCGGTGGAGCAGATCACAATCGCAGGAAATTTCTTCGGATTGCTCAAGGATGTGCGTATGGTGGGAAGCGATCTTCAGTTTCCGGCGGCCGGGATTGGCGCGCCGAGCGTGGACGTGGGTACATTGAGCGTAGCAGGCAAAGCTGGCGAAGAAGAATAAGAATGGGTCTGGGGATTTACCCACTGCGAGGTGTGTAACCAAGAGGGAAGCATGTGCGCGCTTCACTGAAGGCGAGAGTGCCTCGATAGTAGAGAGAATGGACTAGCAGAGCATGGAAGTGTTTGGCGCGTCAATCAAACTGATCGGGACAAAGTCCCACAATCTTGCGCAGTGATGCCAAAATCCCAGCGAGCGTACACCGCGAAGCACCTGGGATGCGAGCAGAACAGAAAAGTGATTGATTACTTCAAAAAACGGAGATCGCAATGTTGCGCTCTCCGTTTTTAAGTACCGATATTTTTTCCGTCCTATCCTTTTGGACGGTCCACGGTGCTACACAATCCCACCGACCGCATTCACAAAGAATGTGACTCCGAAATACACCAGCATTGCCCCCAGTACCCCTACGATTACCCGATAGGGTTTTTCGCTGATAAACTTGCGAGTTTTCCCAATGAGCGTGGTCACAAATCCATACCATAAAAAATCGATGATGGCGTGCCCGAGGTAAAACACTACCACGCCCCAAATTCCAAAAGATTTATAGGCCTGTAACAAAAAACCCAACCCGATAATCGCCCACCACAGCAGGAAATAGGGATTCATGGCGCTGATGAAGAAGCCGGAGACAACCATACTTTTGGAACGGGAACCGCTGTCCAGCTCGATTTTAACGGTGTTTTTGATTGCACCCAGCAACATGCTGATGCCCATGTAAGCCAAAAGTGCACCGCCCACAAGACCGATCACGGTCTGTGCGGCACTGGATTGCAAAATGATGTCAAAGCCTAGAAAGATGAGCACAATGAGCAGAATTTCCAGCACCGCATGCCCGAGCATAATGATGGGGCCGGACTTTGGCCCAACGAGCAGTGCCTGTTTGATGGCATAGGTGAGCAGCGGCCCGGGCATCACAGCACCGGAAAAGGCAACCGCCATCGCGGAAAGCAGGATCATGCCCATGCCGCTGCTCGCCCCATTTCGATATAATTTGCAAACAGCATACCATAATCATGTGTTGGGTACAATTCAGATACAGAAGTAAAACAACACAGTTTTGAACAGGTGGAGATGTAGCCCTGGGATGGACAGAAGATATACCCAGATCAAAAAAAACTGCCATTGGGCAGTTCAATTATCTATTGATTCTAAAGCGATATTCCCAAGCTTTCCAGTGTCATTGCGGGGGTATATGCACTCTCCAATAATGGGAGCCATCGGCTGTACGGCATAACAGACCCTGATCGATCAGTTCACGCCTGAGCAGAAAATAGTCTCCGAATGTATGCCACTCATCGCAGAGCACATTGACTTCATGTTCTGAATAAGTACGATTTGGTTCAAATTTCTGTGCCAGATATTCCAGCAACGCATATTTCACTGTTTGTTTATGTGGGAATTGTACGATTTTTCCATCCCTGTTTAGAAAAGGTTCGATTTTGACTTTATGCTCCATATACTTTTTCCTTTAACCTCATCCTTCATGGTTATATTTTTCATTCCACATTTCCTGAAGGATACTTATATCCTCTGCAAATTCCTGCTCTGTTTGGGTTTCTTTCTTTTCCAACGTTTCCAGAACCGTAAAAGAAAATGATTGCGGTCCAAAGTGATCCCACTCTTTGCGCATACCAGGTTCCAGACAGGAGTTGATCGAGATCGCAAACTGGAATTTGTTTTGCTGGCTTGCCAAGTTTCTTGTGGACTTGATCCACGTTCGATGATTCCCATTGCATTGGATGCAGTAAATGCCGCCGATGATAACCTGGTCTTTATAGGCATTTTTCAGGTCTTTTCTTTTGAGCGTATCCATGGTTACACCTCTTCCATTCGCGAAGAAAGGATTTTCTATAATAGATATAGCCCATCCCTGGTACAATAATAATAGAGCCTTCGACTATGTTTCTGAAGCAATTTACCGGCATTCATTTTCGGAAAGAAGAGGGAAGCCTCTTGTTCGGGGTAAAGTTTCACGAACAAAAGCCTGTCGTTTGCAACATAGGCAACAAAGGAGAGATAGTGGTCTTTGCTCATTTTATGATGAAAGGTAATGTAATATTCATCGCCCTGATCTTCGATGGTCGCAGAATGCATGTCGTCCGCTTGTTTGGCTACCAGGGGCGACAACTTCCTCCCACAGCATGAAATTTCAGCATTTCCTGTATTGTTGATTACATTTCCACAAAAAGGGCATACGTAAAATTTGATATGTTTTAAGTTCCCGGCTTCATTATCATTGGCTTCTAAATTTCCATCCAGAATCTTCTCGATATTGATCTCAAACAGACTGGAAAGTTCGTTCAGCAGGCTTATGTCTGGGCAGCCTAAACCGCGCTCCCATTTGGAAATGGTTTTGTCGCTGATGTTTAAATGCTCGGCTACCTGCTTTTGGGTCATGCCTTTTTCTTTCCGTAAGCGGTAAAGAAGCGCCCCAACTTTGCTGCAATCCACTACTGTTCACCCCAATCGAGTTTATCTTAACCGATGAGCCTTGAAATATCAATCAACGCTCCGTAGAGTTTTGCCTGAAATTGATCTTTATTCATCGGAGATAGCTAACTGCCCTTCCTTTCGGCTGAAAAGCGGGGATATGGCGCTCCCCTCTGGCAGCAGCAAGTTTGGAATATTCTCATTTGCGCAAGGGATTCAAAAATCAAAAAAAGGCCTTCGATCGCTCGAAAGCCCTTGCTTGGAAGGATTCTTACTTGCTGGCTTCCTCAATCGCCACAGCCAGCGCAACGGTTGCGCCAACCATGGGGTTGTTGCCCATGCCGATCAAGCCCATCATTTCCACGTGGGCGGGCACAGAGCTGGAGCCCGCGAACTGCGCATCGCTGTGCATGCGGCCCATGGTGTCGGTCATGCCATAGCTGGCGGGGCCGGCGGCCATGTTATCCGGGTGCAGGGTGCGGCCGGTGCCGCCGCCACTGGCTACAGAGAAGTAGTTCTTGCCGTTTTCGATGCACCACTTCTTGTAAGTGCCGGCTACGGGGTGCTGGAAGCGGGTGGGGTTGGTGCTGTTGCCGGTAATGGAAACATCCACCTTCTCCAAACGCATGATGGCAACGCCCTCGGTCACATCGTCACAGCCATACACGCGAACCTTGGCTTTTTCACCGTTGCTGTAGGCGGTTTCCTTTTCGATGGCCACTTCACCGGCATAATAGTCCATCTGGGTCTTTACATAGGTGAAGCCGTTGATGCGGCTGATGATGAAGGCGGCATCCTTGCCAAGGCCGTTCAAAATGACGCGAAGCGGCTCCTTGCGCACCTTGTTGGCAGTACGGGCGATGCCGATGGCGCCTTCGGCGGCGGCAAAGCTCTCGTGGCCGGCAAGGAAGCAGAAGCACTTGGTCTCGTCACGCAGCAACATTGCGCCTAGATTACCATGACCCAAACCAACCGCGCGCTGGTCGGCAACAGAACCGGGAATGCAGAAACCCTGCAGGCCGATACCGATCGCTTCGGCAGCGGCGGCGGCGTTCTTAACGCCTTTTTTAAGCGCGATGGCCGCGCCAAGGGTGTATGCCCAAACGGCGTTTTCAAAAGCAATTTGCTGGATGCCCTGCACAATGCCGCGAACGTCGATGCCCTTGTCTTTCACGAACTGCGCCGCCGAATCCAGATCGGAGAAACCGTACTCCGCGAGTACCTTTTCGATTTTTGCGATTCTTCTTTCGTATCCTTCAAAAGTAGCCATTGTTTCTCACCTCTTACTCAAGATATCGGATTACTGATGGCGCGGGTCAATGTATTCGGCGGCTTCGGCAAAACGGCCATAGCTGCCGAGGTTCTTTTCATACGCTTCCTTGGGATCAACGCCCTTTTTGATGGCTTCCATCATTTTGCCAAGCTGCACAAACTGGTAGCCGATGACTTCCTTGTCGGCATCCAGAGCGATCTTGGTTACATAGCCTTCCGCCATTTCCAGATAGCGAACGCCTTTTTTCACTGTGCCATACATGGTGCCAACTTGGCTTCGCAGACCCTTGCCCAAGTCTTCCAAACCGGCGCCGATTTCGAGACCGTCCTCGGAGAAAGCACTCTGCGTGCGGCCGTAGGCGATCTGCAAAAACAGTTCGCGCATGGCGGTATTGATCGCGTCACATACAAGGTCGGTGTTCAAGGCTTCCAAAATGGTCTTGCCGGGAAGGATTTCAGCGGCCATGGCAGCCGAGTGGGTCATGCCGGAGCAACCGATAGTTTCTACCAACGCTTCCTGAATCACGCCCTCTTTCACGTTCAGGCTTAGCTTACAGGCGCCCTGTTGTGGGGCGCACCAGCCAACACCGTGGGTGAAACCGCTGATGTCGGTAACTTGACGGGCCTGTACCCATTTGCCCTCTTCTGGAATCGGCGCTGGGCCGTGATCAGGGCCCTTCTTTACGCATACCATTTCTTCCACTTCTCTGGAGTAATGCATGGATCGTATCCTCCTGTTCAGCGCAAAAATCTGTGATGTGGACACACTGACGTAGTATAGCATATTTTTGAGCGTGCAGAAAGAGGCAATTCCTGATATGATAAAAAATTATCATATCAGGGCTGGAACAAGACCAAATGAGGATTGTGATGTAAGAGAAAATAGCATAAAATGGGAGTAAAATCTGCAATATGCATAACATTTGGAGTAATAACATGTCCATTCGATTGCGATCCTATGAGGATGATGACCTGCCGCAAGTTATGATTTGGTTTGCCCAAGAACACGTCAGGCAGTGGTTTGAGCCCTTATCGGCAAGGCTTTTTGAGATGCAGCACCGCCATGATCAATATGCTTACATGCGCCACAGAATCATCCTTGCACAGGAAACCCCGATTGGGTTTTGTCAACACTACGCCTATTGGTTAAGCGGGGAGATCTGGCATGGGAATATACCGCCGGAAGGCACATACAGCATCGATTACCTCATCGGCGAGACGGACTACCTGCATAAGGGGTTGGGTACGGAGACGATACGCCTGCTGGAGGCTGAAATAAGGGATCAGCCAGAGGCCAAGCGCATCATCGTACAACCGGAGACGGAAAACCATGCATCCTGTGGTGCCTTGCTTTCGGCAGGGTTTCAGTATAACGAAGAAAATAGACTTTATCTGTTGGAATTGTAATGATCAGTTAGGCTCCTTACCGTACCGCTGCGAAGCCTAACATAGCCAAGGATTAGCACCTCTGAAAGCCGAGAACCGCGATTGCGGAAACCGCGCACGCCATGGTATAATAGGCCACGAAAACACATTAGGGATAGATTGCGCCGGTGAGGCCGAAGGAGCGACGACATGGATCGCAAGGAAGAGATCATCAAGCTGCAAATGGACGTTATCAATCAGATGACGCAAAATAACCTGCGCCGCATCGCGGATGACCTGTGGGGCATGCCGACACTGCAATCCGGCGGGACGCCTGCCGTAAAGGAACTGCCCGGTACGGCGCCAACGGAACCGGCAATTTCGGGCGTACCGGTTACACCCGCCACCACGCAGGCGAACAGCAATCAGCCCGAAGCGGAAAAAAAGCAAGAAACCGAAGAACCGCCGGAAAACATCGAAGACCTGAAAAAAGAACTTGAAGGCTATATCGGCCTGTCCGTGATTAAAAAAGAGGTGCAGAGCCTCATCAATCTGGTAACGGTCCAGAAAATTCGCAAGCAAAACGAACTGCCGGTAGAAGATCTGTCGCTGCATATGGTGTTTTCGGGCAACCCTGGCACTGGCAAAACGATGATCGCCCGCCTGATGAGCCGGATCTACAGAAGCCTCGGAATTCTGTCCAAGGGGCAGTTGGTGGAGGTGGATCGCGGCGGGCTGGTTGCGGGCTATGTAGGGCAAACCGCCATCAAAACCGGCGAGGCGATTGGCAAGGCGCTGGGCGGCGTGCTGTTTGTGGACGAAGCCTATGCGCTGACGGACCATGGCGAAAATGATTATGGGCAGGAAGCTGTGGATACGCTTCTCAAAGCGATGGAAGACCACCGCGATGATCTCGTGGTGATTGTGGCGGGATATACGGAGCTCATGAAAGCGTTTGTTCACTCCAACCCCGGCTTGGAAAGCCGCTTTAACCGCTTTATGCATTTTCCGGATTACACCGTGGATGAAATGATCGCTATTTTTGATATGCGTTGCCAGAAGAGCGGCTATGAGTTGGCAACGGATGCGCGGGAATTGCTCAAAGGTTTATTGGCGCTGTTGAGCCTGGATATGAATGGCTTTGGCAATGCCCGCGGTGTACGTAACCTGTTCGAGCGAGCGGTGAGCGCTCAGGCTGATCGCCTTGCAAGCCTTACGGAGTTTACTCGCGAAACGCTGATGTTGCTGACAAGTGATGATCTGCGTGTGGCTGTCGGGGAAGAAAAAGCTGCTGAGAAAAAGGCTGCGGAAGAGGGAAAAAAACAGGAAACAACAGCCGGAGACGCGGGAAAAACTTCGTCCGCACCTACCGACGCACAGCCGAAGGCTGATGCTTCTGCTGCGCCACTAGCGGGAAAAGAACGCGAAGCCAGCTCATCCGTGGAGAAAGAGGACGACCAGCCGACGGTGGAAGGCGCGCGCACGGTTGAGCAATTGTTCCGCAATGCCAAGCCAAACCAACCGTAGAGACAGAGCCAGACTCAAAAATCAAAAAACAGAAGCCAGCGCATTGTATGCACAGGCTTCTGTTTTTTCTTCTGAAATTGCAAACGCTGTCCAGCGTAGGGTTGGCTGTTAGAGAACAGAGACCCAATTGGCGGCATTAATACCGGATCGTGAAGTTTTCGCCGTGCAGGCCGGGATAGGCGCCGTGCTCTACCATGTCGGTGACATCAGGGTGAGCGATGAGCCATTTGTCTTTGGCCCAAAGCAGACGACCGTCGCCGCCTTCGGGGCGTTTGTTATCCAGTGGGTGGTTGGTACCCTTGGGCAGCACAACGATGCAGCGGAAGCCATCGTCGCTGGTCTGGCAGGGGCAATAGTGCAATGAGGTGGCATATACCTCTACGGTTGTTCCCTTCGGCGCGTAAAAGCCAACAACCTTGCCCTCCGGCAGTTCGAGGCCTTCCATATCCTGCTGGGCAGCCAGCAGTAGTACCATATCACTTACGGCGATGTTATGCTCGCTGGCACGGTGATATTCCAGACAGTTGAGCTGGGTATTATGGCCCCAACAGCAGCCGATCTGGCAGCCGCCTTCTCCCCGCAGAACGCGACGCACGGTTTCAAATTCCGGCAATGCTTCCAGTTCCGGCATGGTAGGAACGTAATCCGCACCGGAAGCTGGCAGAACGGCGACTTGCTCGCATACGGCAATCAGTTGGGAAGCGTCAAAGTCGATAACGCGGCCAAACCGGCTGAATTCAGGGTCAGATACCGAATAAAAGGGCACCTTCGGGTTTTGGTCGCGAAGCGTTTGCAGCATGTTCATGGTATTGTCTCCTTCATCTTTTTATATGGGCTTATGTCATTCGTAGCTTACTGGACGGTAATCGTGTGCAGGCGGGTTTGCGTTTGCCCAGCTTTCAACTGGATAAAGCCCGGCTTGTGATCGATACGCAGATCGGCATCCACAAAATCCGGCGCGTTGCACCACGGCTCAATGCAGATATAGCCAGCGCTCGGTTTGGTCCAAAACATGAGGGTATCCTGCCCCGCAAAATCCACGCGGATTTCACGGCTGTGCACCTTGCTGCGCAGCGTTACGCCGCGGCTTTTGAGCGTGCGAAACACCAGCGCATCCACCGCGAAATATTCATACTTCAGCGGCAGCACACGGGTTTTTTCCGCCATTGTCATCGGCTCACGCAGAATCTGATTGCCTGCCAGTGGGTAGTTATCCAGCTTTTCTTCCTCATCAAAGACAATCTCGTAAGCTTCGATACCTTCGGGGGTCGCATATGCCTCGTGAGAACCCACGCTGTACCAGAACGTCTCGTTGCCGGTGTTTGTAACTCCATAGCTGACCGTCAGCTTCGTGCCGGTGAGCGCAAACTGCGCGCGAAGTTCATAATCAAACGGGAAACCTTCATGCTTCTGATCCACGATGAATGTAACCGCCGCATCCTCTGCGCTTTCCACGCGCCATTCGAGTTTGCGTACAAAGCCATGCTTGGGCATCGGATAGCGTTTGCCGTTCAGTTCGTAGCAATCCTCAAGGAATCCGCCTGCCACGGGAAACAGGATAGGGGATCGGCCTGTCCAGTATTGTGGATCACCCTGCCATATCCGTTCCACGCCATTTGCATCCCGAATGGACTGCAACTCGGCGCCCAGTGATGATACCGTGACCGTGAGCACTTCATTTTGAATGGTTGTCAGGCTCATAGTATTCCCTCTTTCAGCAATGAGCATTCGTGATATTCCAGGTGGTAAGATCGACCGATTCGAACGCCGAATCAAGTACAGGTGAAGATGACGACCCTGCTGATTTAGACGTTTCAATGCCAGTGGACAATTGGATACGCGGCGATGAACACGTTGTGAAAGGCGTTTCCCAAGTTAGTGGAACCCTGCCTGACCAACCTGTTACGATCAAAACCGCGAATATTCTTTCATCCAAAAGAATACAGCCAAGGACACGCCGCGTCAATATCACAATTTCAGAAAGTCAAATTTTCATTGGAACAATCGCATGGTTATGGGTAAGAGAACTGATAACTGCCTAAGATGATGATCAGTGAGGATATAAAGCCTTGAAAGTCATGTTTTCCAAACATCAACCGACATTGGTTGTTTTGCCTCCGTACAGATTCAGAAAACGATAATTTCTTTCAAATACGGTGGGTGAAATGTGATGATTATGATTGATCGCAATCGGCTTACTTTGGACTGAAGTATCGCTGATCGAAAATATGGAGATGACATTGCTGAACCTTTGAATCGCTTTAGTGCGATTTTTGGAATGAGCCATGGTGAAAAGACCCAGTGATATAAGCGATGCAGGTCGGCAGTTCTCATGGCTGATGCTCCCGTTCGTTCCCAATCATTGAACGAGAAAAGCCTCTCCCATGGTGCTTGTGTGACGATGCATGCTGTGCTATTCTGGAGAGGTCGCCAAACAAGGGAGGCTGAAATGGGATGCTATGCAATCTTTGTCCGCGCCGTTGCAACGCGAAACGCACGGAGACCGAGGGGTACGGTTTTTGCGGAATGGGCACATTGCCTGTGGTAGCGCGTGCGGCGCGCCACTTTTGGGAAGAACCCTGCATCAGCGGGGAGTGTGGCAGCGGTACCGTGTTCTTTTGCGGCTGTCAGCTTGGCTGTGTGTTTTGCCAGAATGCGCCGATCAGCCATGGCGGCCTGAAAGGGCGCACCCTTACGCCAAAGGCACTGAGTGAGCTTTTCCGGCGCGTGGAAGCGATGGGGGTACATAACCTGAACCTTGTCAGCCCCACCCATTTTGCGTCTGCCGTATTCGAAGCGCTAAGCATTTATAAACCATCGATCCCTGTGGTGTGGAATTCCAGCGGCTATGAAAGCCTTGCGACTGTTGAAGCTGCACGCGGGCTGGTGGATGTTTTTTTGCCGGATTTTAAATATGCCAAGGCGACAACCGCCGCACAGCTTGCCTCTGCGCCGGACTATTTTGAGGTGGCGTTGGGAGCGATCAAGGCTATGTGTGCGCAAACAGGCGCTCCTGAGTATAGTGAGGCGGGTATGATGCGCAAAGGCACGCTGGTGCGCCATCTGGTGCTGCCCATGCGGGTAGACGAAACGCTCACTATATTGGACACCATCGCGCGAGAACTGCCCAAGGGGACGCCGGTAAGCCTGATGCGTCAGTATACCCCGATGAACGGCATCGCCATCAAAGGGCTGGATCGACGTCTGACCGCCCGTGAATATGCACAGGCGCGCGACAAGCTCTTCGCGTTGGGGTTAGACGGGTATTTGCAGGAGAAGGAAGCTGCGACCAGCGCTTATACGCCCGCGTTTATGGACGCGGAAAGCACCCGGTTGTTTGAAGGCTTGTAAAAACGAACGCAAAAGCGCCGGATCTATTTCCAGCGTTTTTTGCTATCTTTACCCTTAATTAGCATACTTGCATACTTGTATTTGAAATAGGATCAATCTACCTGATTCAAATAGATACTTAAAAATGGAAGCGCATTTGACGATCCACAGAAACCGCTGAGTTATTTTCCAACACAAAAGTTAGAGAAAATCTCATCCAGCAGTTTATCATCAACGCTTTCGCCGGTAATGCGACCCAGCACCCATAGCGCTTCGCGCAAATCCAGCGCAGCCACATCCAGCGGCACGTTCTCTTCAAGCGCGGAAAGCGCCTGTGACAGGAGCTCCATCGCCTGACGCGCGGCGGCAATGTGCCGTTCATGCGTAAGCATTCCCTCATGCGGCAGTTTGGCTTGTGCGGCGAGGTATTCTCGCACCGCTGAAAGCCCCTGCCCTGTTTTGGCGGACAGCATCAAGATGGGGGCATGATTTGTGAATGATGCAATCGTCTCGGCCGTGAGCGTGGGGTTTGCGTCTTCTTTGTTGAGCAGCACAGCGGTCGGGCAACCTAAATCACTTTGCAGCAGGGAAAGCTCCTCCGCATCCAACGGCTTGGAAGCGTCAATCAGCATCAGCGCTACATCCGCGTGGGCAACGGCTTCCTTGGCACGCGCTACGCCGATACGCTCCACGGTGTCCACACTTTCGCGCAAACCGGCCGTGTCTAAAAGTTGCACGTTCAGGCCGTTCAGGGCAAGGCTACCCTCCAGCACATCCCGCGTGGTGCCAGGCACATCCGTTACGATGGCGCGTTCCTCGCCCAGCAGCGCGTTGAAAAGTGTGCTTTTTCCGGCGTTTGGGCGACCGCACAGCGCTACGCGCAAACCCTCCCGCAATATCCGTGCGCCGCGCTCGTCCACCGAGCCGGCAAGGTCCGCAATCAGTGCAGATAAACCTTGACGCAGGCCGCCGCTCGCCTCGGTTTCGTCAATTTCGTCAGGATAGTCGATGTGTGCCTCTACTCCTGCAAGCAAGGCAATCAGCCGCTCCTGAGCCTGCCTGATAAATCGACTTGCGCCGCCTGCGAGCAGTGCTTCTTCACTTTTAAGGGCGGCCTGTGAACGAGCGCTGATCACACCCATAACAGCCTCAGCCTGCGAAAGGTCGATGCGCCCGTTCATGAACGCCCGACGCGTGAACTCGCCTGCTTCGGCGGGGCGTGCGCCGAAAGCCATCATCAGTCGCATGGCTGTGCCTGCCGCAGCGTAGCCGCCATGGGTGTGCAGTTCGCACACATCTTCGCGGGTATAGGTGTTGGGGGCAAACATCACTACGCCCATGGCTTCATCTACGTTTGCGCCGGATTCGTCTACCACGTGGCCAAACATCAGGCGGTGATCTTCATAGGGAGGTGTGCGTTTGGCAGCACGGAAGGCGCGTGTAAAAATAGGGACGGCATTTTCGCCGCTCATGCGAACGATGGCGACACCGCCGTCGCCCAGTGACGTAGCGATGCCTACGATGGTATCCCGCATCCAAATGCCTCCCCAAACGCTATTATCTGTGGTATCATATCATATCGGCGTGTGTAACGCAAAAGGGGGAATAAGCCGTGGCGGAGATTGACGTTTGGTTGGGACAGGCGCACCGGCTGCTTGCACCTGTAGCTGAAAAAATCGGTTTGCTTCACACGAAAGGCAAACCGTGCATACTGCTGGTACCGGAGCAATTCACCTTACAGGCAGAGCGTGAACTGCTGGATCGGTTGCACCTGAATGGTTTTTTTACCATTGATGTGCTTTCACCCTCGCGCCTTTCACACCGAGTGCTGATGGCGGTCGGCGCGGATGAGCGGATGCCGCTTTCCCGTGCGGGTCGTCAGATGGCTGTGAGCTATGCGCTGGAGCGATGCGAGAAAAAACTTGGTTTTTACCAGTCTTCTGCGCACAGACGCGGTTTTACCGAAAAGTTGACGGCACTGATTGCGGATATGAAGCGTGGCAGTTTATCCCCCGAGGCACTTTTAAGCTATGCGCAAACCCTGCCCGAGGGTATGCGACGCGCGAAGATGACGGATATGGCGACAGTATACCTTGCGTATGACGAGGCGCTCTCCGGTCGTTTTGGCGACAGTGAAGATCAACTTCGTTACATCGCTGCCCGCTTGCCGGAAAGTGGGCTGCTGGAAGGCCAAAACTTGTTTGTGTATGGCTTTGATGCGCTGCCTGAGCAACTGACGGAGCTGCTTTGCACCGCGGTCAGCCTTTGTGAAAGCCTGACTGTCGCATTGCTGTGTGAACCGGAAACTGCGCCGGATGCGGATATATACCGTCCGGTGCGCCAAAGCGTAGAGCGGTTTGCGCTGGCGCTCAGGGAACGTGTGCTAACGATGCGGGTAACGGTTCTCCCTGCGCGGGTGCTGCCGCACGCCCCTGCCATCCGCCATTTGGATGATACGCTGTTCGCTTTTCCCGAGCGTATGTTTGAAGGTGAGCAGCAGAGCATTTTTCTGTCGCAGCATATGAGCCCGTTTGAAGAGGCGACGGTCGCCTCACGGCAGATCATGCGCCTGTGCGCTGAAGGGATGGAGATCGAGCGTATCGCGGTGCTCTACCCTGACCAAAACGGCTATGCCTTTGCGGTTACCGCTGCGCTTCGGGACAGCGGACTTCCCTTTTATACCGATGAAAAACTGCCTGCAAGCGCCCATGCGCTGGCAAGATATCTGCTGGCGGCTTTGCGAACCCTGGCAAACGATTACAACCGTGACGATGTGGTTGCGGTGATGAAATCCGGTTATTCCGGCTTAACGTTTGCGGAAGCCTGCGCGCTGGAAAACTATGCCCGGGAATACGGCATCAATCGAAAAAAGTGGCTGACACCCTTTACCCGTGGAGAGGAACAGCGCGCCGCGCGATGTGAAGCGCTTCGCATCCGCCTGATGGAACCCCTGGTGCGTGCGCGCGCTGCCATCGTTTCAGCAAAGGATCCCCATGCTTCGCTGGCAGCGGTGATGGCGCTTTTAACCGACGTGCATGCTTACGAAACCTTGCAAAAGGAGGAAGAATCGCTTGCAGCCGAAGGGATGCTTGTGCGTGCAGGTCAAAACAGCCAGATGTGGCAGACGCTGTTGGAGCTGATCGATCAACTGAATGCCATTTCCGATGGCGCGCGTTTGCCGCTCAACCATCTGGCGGACAGATTTGACTGCGGTTTTGCGGCGCTGTCGCTTGCGGCGCTTCCTCCTGCGAGCCATATGCTTCACGCGGGAACGTTGGGGCATTTTCTCTCCGGCGAAATGGACGCCGTGTTTCTATTGGGGCTGAACGATGGCGTGCTATCCCGTGAGGCGGAAAGCCTGCTTACCGAAGAGGAACGCGCAGCCACGCAGGCGGCAACCGGCGCATACCTCGGGATGACGGACGAAAGCCGTTCCCTGTTTGCACGCATGGATGTAAAGCACGCGATGACGCTGCCCGCCAAATACCTGTTTATGAGTTATGCGAAAACCGACCCATCCGGTAAAGCTTTACGTCCGCTGGACTTGCTTGCGGTGTTGCAACAGCGTCTGTTTCATAGCATTCCGGAAGCGCCCCTGCTTCAAAGCAATCTGCCGATGTCGGCTGTTCAGGCGCTTGCGGAGCTCAGCGGCATCCTGCGCGGCTATGCCGATGGCGCGGAGGAGGAAATCCCCCTTGTTTGGCGTGAACGGCTGGCGCAACTCCTCGCCTCGCCTGTGACTGCGGTAGAAACTTCGAGGCTGTTGCGTGCTGCGGATTACCGAGTGGAAAGCGTACCGCTTGCGCCAGATGTAGCGAAACAACTGTTTAATGACCGCACACTGTCGGTAAGCCGCTTGGAAGAATTTGCGGAGTGCCCGTTTAAACACTTTGTGGACTATGGACTCAAGCCGGAGATCATCAAAGAGTGGGGCGTGGAGCCGGTCGATCTGGGTGTTTTCTTTCACCAGAGCCTGCAAAACTTTGCGACGCTGGCTAGCGTAAAACCAAACTACCCTGACATTCTGCCTGTCGAAACCGAGGCAATGGCGGACGAGGCTGTCGCTCCGCTACTGGATCAACTGATGCGCGGCCCCATGGGGGATACCCCACGCAACCTCGCAGGCTTTGAGCGTGCCAGACGAATTGTTCGCCGCGCATGCGCCACGGTAACCCAGCACCTTTGTGCGGGTGATTTTGCGCTGTACCGTGCAGAGGCACGCTTTGGCTATGCCGATGCGGAAAGTTTGCCTCCCATTCGCCTGAGCCTGACCGATGGAACGGAGGTCACGCTGCATGGGAAAATTGACCGCATTGACCGATATGATACGCCGGAGGAAACCTACCTGCGCGTGATCGATTACAAAAGCAGCCGCAACACGCTGGAGGCTGCTAAAACATGGTGGGGCTTGCAATTGCAGCTGATGGTGTATTTAGATGCGGCGGTAAACGGCGTCAGTGGAGCCAAGCCTGCGGGGGCATTCTACTTTCATGTAAGCGATCCGCTGGCAGCCATCGACAGCGATGAACGGGCTGAAGCTGAAACAGAGATTGTAAAGCAGTTACAGATGAAGGGCGTTGTGTTAGCCGACGAAGATGTATTAAGCGCTATGGACAGAGGGGACAAACCGGTTTCCATCGGCACAGCGCTGACCAAGGGCGGCGAGTTCAAAAAAGACGCGAAAGCGTTGGACATGACGCAGATGCAGGCACTTCTGCAACACACGCGGCAACAGGCGGCAACGCTGGCCGAAGGGTTATACGGAGGGGATACATCGATCCGCCCGATGCAAAACGGCAACACGGTCAGTTGCGAAAACTGCCATTTCATGGGGGTCTGTGGTTTTGACCCTGAAGCGCGCGGTGCGCAGGCGCGTGAGTTGCCGGAAATATCATTGGATGAAATGCGGCAACGGCTGGACGGCACATTCAGCGGTGAACAGATCGGGTCGGAGAACGCTGTGGATGAGGATGTCTGAGGACATGACGCGACGTGTCATTTTAGAGCTGGATATTATTTGTGTTTGTGCAACGGTAAGAAAATTGCACCATATGGGATCGCAGTCATCCCAAGGGGAAACAGCTCAACTATTTAATGCCTGAAATGTGAAAAAACTTGTAAACGCAACGTCCATAGCCGTTGGATGAAAAAGTCGATATACCCTACCACAGGAGCCTGTATGGAGGCGCTCCCCTGCAAATGCCAGAAAAAGATAGAGCAACGAGATATTCCTTTCAATATTTGATTTGCGTGATGCTGTCAGGCGTCCGACTGGCGATGTTGCCTATCGATTGGATAGGAGGCAGGCAGGCTTTACCCAGATTTTACTTTGTTAGCCTTGCAAGGCTTGAACCGTAGCATTTTGCCTTTGGTGAAGCCTTGCGGAATAGGACTTTTACATCGGGATACCTTGCGCTTAACCCAATGTTCATGTATAATAAAAATGGAAAGCGGCTAAACCGGAAACGGTTTGTTAAGCCGCAAACGCGAAATTCATAGTCTAAGGAGGCGTTACCATTGATTCAGGTGATTGCCGGCAAAAAAGGCTCGGGAAAAACCAAACGGATCATTGACATGGCCAATACAGCTACCCAGGACAGCAAACATGATATCATCTTTATCGACGACGATAACCGCTACATGTTCGACCTTCGTCACGAAGTCCGCTTCATCAACGCGGGGGAGTACAACCTTCTCAGCGACCAGATGTTTATGGGTTTTCTGGCAGGCGCTGTAGCCCAGAACTTCGATGTAGGCCAGATCTTTATCGACAGGTTTTTAAAGCTCGTCAAATGTGACCTGTCCACCACGGGATGGTTGTTTGAACGGCTGGAAGCGTTGAGCGAAAAGCACAGTGTAGACTTCGTACTTTCCATCAGCGAGGAACCCGAGGCGTTGCCTGACTTCATCAAGAAGTACGCCATCTGATCTCGGTGCTCATAGGCAAGCGGGAGCCTTCGGGCTTCCGCTTGTTGTAAATCACAGCGAAATTGCAGAGTATAGGCCGCAAATGCAATGTATCGCGCAGTATGGACGCAGATAACCTATTTTGGTAAGCTGTCAGGGCGGTTCTGCGTGGCTCTGGGGCAAACCTATTTCTGGGGGAGTGAGCGTATGTCCTTTTTTTCGACGCGCGGCGGCGCGTGCGTAACGGCGTCCCAGGCGGTGCTGTGGGGGCTGGCTAAAGATGGCGGCCTATATGTGCCGTCCATGTATCCCCAGCTTTCAGCAGACAAGATTGCATCGTTTTGTCAAATGAGCTATCAACAGATTGCGGAACGGATTTTGCGCTGTTTTCTGGAGGATTATTCTATCGCCGAGATTGAGGAATCCGTACAGGCAGCATACTCTGCTCCGGCTTTTGACGACCCTGCCATTGCGCCGGTAAAACGGCTGGATGGCAACATCCATGTGATGGAACTGTTTCACGGCCCCACGCTCGCATTTAAGGACATAGCCCTGAAGCTGTTGCCCTATCTGGTACGGCTGGCTGCCGCGAAAAACGAGGAACAGCGGGAAATCAGCATATTGGTCGCCACCAGCGGCGACACGGGCAAGGCTGCACTGGAAGGCTTCAAGGATGTACCCGGCACCAGTTGCTCGGTGTTTTACCCCGTGGATGGCGTAAGCGACATGCAAAAGTTGCAAATGACAACCACAACAGGGGATAATACCCATGTCATCGGCGTGCACGGTAACTTTGACGATGCGCAAACAGGGGTGAAGTGTCTGTTTTCCGACCCTGCCTTCCACGAGAAGATGGACGCGATGGGCAAACTCCCATCCTCTGCTAATTCCATCAATTTCGGCCGTCTGGTGCCGCAAGTTGTGTACTATTTTACCAGTTATATCGCGCTAGTGAACAGCGGCGCCATCCGTATGGGCCAGCCACTCAACTTTGTGGTACCCACCGGTAACTTTGGCGATATTCTCGCAGGTTACTATGCCAAACGCATGGGACTGCCCGTTGGGCGGCTCATTTGCGCCAGCAACCGCAACAATGTGCTCAGCGACTTTTTTACCGATGGCATCTATTATACCCACCGCACGTTCTTCCAGACGATGTCACCCAGCATGGATATCCTGATTTCCTCCAATCTGGAACGATTGCTGTACGAAAGCGCTGATCGGGATGGACGCGTGGTGAAATCGTGGATGAACCTGCTTACCGATTGCGGAAGTTTCTCCATTGGTGCGCAACGGCTTGCTGAACTGCAAAAGACGTTCTCGGCAGGCTTTGCGGACGATGTGATGACCGCTGATGAAATCCGGAATGTCTATGAGCACACCGGTTATCTGATGGATCCTCACACCGCGGTCGCCAGCTATGTATTGGGTAAATACCGTGAGACAACCGGTGACCACACGCCGACCGTGATTATTGCGACCGCAAGCCCGTATAAGTTTGCGGAGGATGTGCTGATTGCGCTTTTGGGAGAACAGGCAGCCGAAGGACTCGATGCCTTTGGATGTGCGGAGAAACTGGCAGTTCACACCGGCGTAGCCATTCCCCGGCAGATTAGCGAGTTGCAAACCCTTCCAATCCGCCATCAGGTGGTATGTGAAAAAGATGGCATGGAAGCTGCGTTGTTGAACGAAATCAAGTAATTCTTTTCCTATTGTTTCCATATCGGTTTGTTAGCGTCATAGCCGCGATGGGTTACACCGCGGCTATGACGCTTTGTTTGAATGGAAACGCTATGCCTGAAAAAGCCTTAGGCTTCCACTCCCGTGGGATGTTCATGATCCGACTGTATGGCAACATCTCGGTTAACCTCGCATCACCGGGGAAATCCGCTCCATAGGTTGCCACAAAATCCAAAGCTATTCCTACAATTACAAATCAAAGACATGTAATGGAGGTTTCTTTCGTGTTTCCATCAGGGTGGCGCACGGGAAATAAATCTCGATAGGTAAAAGGGAACATATTCCAATCCGCCGAATAGTGATTGCAACGGGCTGGAAACGTTCCTTTTTTCTATGGGTGAACTTAAAAAAGACGAGCATGGGAGAGTCGGTTTATGAAGCGCTACAGTGCCAATGAAAAAGTTCCGATGAAGTTCCATAACCTGTATGTGAAGTTCCTCAATCCGCTGGGTATACTCTTGATTGCTGCAATGGCAATCCTTGCATTGCTTACGGCGCTGAACATCTCGGTGCTGCCGCAGGTGCAGACTCGGATCGACGGCAATGGCAGTGAAGCCGCACACCTCACGCTTTGGTTCATGTTTGGCTTTCTGACCCTCGCTTTCTTCTTTGCCCTGATCTCGGAAATTCTATTGGCGAAGCGCCGCACACTAGGGGTAATCATACTGGTTTTTGGTTATCTGCTGGATGTTGTTTCAACAGGTATCACTGCGTACAACGAACGCACCACCGAAAACATCATTGTACTGGCAATCACAGCATTCATCAGCCTATTGGTTTGCATCTATTACTGGAAACGCCGTCGGCTGTTTCACTGACAAGCTTCGCAGTCAGAACGAAAACCAAAAAAATCATCCCATGAATTTTTATTAAAATGTCGTTTCACTGCCTTTTGCACGGGGGTAAATATAACTACGAAGCGAAATGCTAGCTATATCATGAGGAGGATAACGATATGAAGTGGGTTTGCTCAGTTTGTGGCTATGTGTACGAAGGTGCTGAAGCTCCCGAAAAGTGCCCGGTTTGCGGTGCCCCCAAGGAAAAGTTCAACAAGGTTACCGAGGAACGTGTTTTTGCCGATGAACATCGTATTGGGGTTGCCAAGGGTTTGGACGAGCGCGTTGTTGAGGGCTTGCGCATGAATTTCGCGGGCGAGTGCAGCGAGGTTGGTATGTATCTTGCCATGAGCCGTCAAGCCGATCGCGAAGGTTATCCCGAAGTCGCCGAAGCTTTCAAGCGCTATGCGTTTGAAGAAGCGGATCATGCCTCCCGTTTTGCGGAATTGCTGGGCGAAGTGCTGACCGACAGCACCAAGAAGAACCTTGAAATGCGTGCCGAAGCCGAGTGGGGCGCTACCGCCGGCAAGAAGGAACTCGCAACGTTAGCCAAAGAGCTTGGTTATGATGCGGTTCACGACACCGTGCATGAAATGTGCAAGGACGAAGCCCGCCACGGCAAGGGTTACGCGGGGCTGCTGAAGCGGTATTTCGGCAAGTAAACGACGAAATAATCCTAAAACACAAAATCGGGAGTGCTTTCGGGCACTCCCGATTTTTGTATGCTCTATCATGAACTGAACATCCAACATGGGAAAGATGATCGGGTTGATGTATCCTTAGGCTATGTATGCAGGTGGGAGCAATTCATGAAAAAACCAGACTGCATTGATCAATCAATCGCTCTGTTCAGTGAGTGTTTCGGAAGGGGATTCACCGGTTCAAGTGAGATTCTTTTCTCTTTTTTGAGCGTACATCCTCTGGTCCGCTTTATTGATCATCTCATCAGATGATGTTTCATTTGATAAACCCCAAAGTCCAACGCTCATCGTCAGGAGAACATTGTCGGTATCAGTTTTGATAGCGACTCTTTGCAGCGATTCGTTAATTCTGTCGATGATTTTATTCGCTGTGTCGATGCTTGTATTGCGAAATGCGATCACAAATTCATCTCCGCCATATCGACCAAACAGATCGCTTTCACGAATTTTATCTTTGACGATAGAGGCGAATAGTTTGAGTGCGGAATCTCCCATCAAATGACCGTGAGCATCATTGATATGCTTGAACTTGTCGATATCCAGCATCGCAACGGTCAAGTTGCTCCTTTGGGCTTTCGCGATATCGAAACTGTGCTGCAACTGATTCATGAAATATTGACGGGATAAGACATTTGTGAGGCTGTCTTTTTGCGAAATTTCTTTGTAGATATATCCTTCCACTTTATCGGTCACATCGATGCAGCTTCCAATGTAACCCGAGAATTCTCCGTGTGCATTAAAATAGGGCACGCCTCTGTCATTAATCCATCGCCATTCATCATCAAAACGGCGCAAACGATATTCCATCTCAAAAGGAGCTCTTTGTTGAAAGTGATCCAGATAGGTTTTTACACATCGCTCCAAATCATCAGGGTGAACGCCTGTTACCCAACCATTTCCGGATTCCTCTTCCAGCGTACGTCCTGTAAAATCAAGCCATGTTTTATTGAAGTAATCGCACTTTGTGTCAAGACCGGCTCTCCAAATCAAATTTGGGGCGTTTTCAACAATCACCCGGAATTCTTGCGGAGATAAGTCCATGGTCACACCTCCTATGGAAAGATATTGCGATAAAATAAATGAAGGCAATCAGTGGTGATGTAAATAGTATACTATAAATTGCATTGGGTTTAAATGCTCATCAACAATCTTGGCTCATGGTTGTGTAAAAGCAGAGAGCACTAGGAGGTTATGGCTGGATTTTCTCATACAATACTTTGGTCAGCAACTTCTACGGTATCGTTCATGAACGAATCAAAACACTGGTAAAAAACGATGTTTCAAGGATTGCCGTCGACATTTCACCTTATGTGATGACCTAATCTAGAATCAGCAACGCAATAGGACAGTAGGAATTTGCTTAAGGCTGTTTCCCCGATCCGCGGCAAGCCTTGTCAGTCTGTCAAGGTTTGTGTTATCATGCTTGCCATAGCAAGATATTGGTGCAAGGGAGCAGGGATGCACATGGGTAAGGAAATCTCCAAAAGGTTAAGCACTGGCTTGGTAGCCGTTTTCTTTATGGTAATGATGCTGTTGGGGCTTTTAACCAGCGCGGATTATGGTCAGCCTTGGGATGAAACCTCCGAGCAGGACATATTGCGTATGAACCTGAACCAGTATGCACAGGCTTTGCACCTGTCAGAACGGTATACCGGACAAGGTCGCCTGGAATGGCCGCAGGATGGACTGATTGAGAACAGCGTGGAAAGGGATCATGGTGAAAGCGCGTACTATCCGCTGTTTTGGCTCGTGGGGGAAAATGCCCTGACCAGCGCTCAGCAGATGACCCTGTGGCATGCCTATACATGGTTGTGGTTTATGGTTGGGGCAATGGCGCTGTGGCTCATTTGTCGCAGGCTCGGGCTTTCAAGGTGGCTAAGCTGCATAGCAACACTCTTTTTGGTGCTAAGCCCCCGAATGTTTGCAGAAGGACATTATAATAACAAGGATATAGTTCTGCTTTCGCTGGTGCTGCTCACGCTGTGGCTGGCTTTGCGGCTGATGGAAAAACCTACTTTTTCGCGCGCCTTTCTGTTCTCGCTGGCAGGCGCAATGACCGCTAATACCAAGATCATTGGACTGATGGTCTGGGGACTGTGCGCGTTGTTTGTACTGGGCAGGCAGATTGGCGGCAAACGAATGACGGGTCGCGTTTGTCTGGTGGGACTGGCTACGCTGATAAGTTTCGCGGGCTTTTATGCGCTGCTGACGCCCGCAATCTGGCACGAGCCGCTGGCCTATATCCAATACGTGCTTGGCAATACTGCGGATTTCAGTCGCTGGAGGAATTCTGTGCTGTTCCGTGGGGCAGTATTTGACACGACGAAATACCCGCTGCCTTTTTACTATTTACCGTACATGATTTTAGTTACTACGCCGTTGTGGGTGTTGGCGTTTGTCGCGGCAGGTCAGGTTTTTGCGTTTGTTCGCCTGATGAAACAGCGGAGAACGCTGCTTTCGGATCATGTCAATATGACGTTGTTACTGTGCACCTGCCTGTGGCTGCTGCCGTTCCTGTATGCGGTGATTGCCAGACCGACGATATACAACGGTTGGCGGCACATGTACTTCCTGTATGGGCCAATGCTGGTGTTGGCAGCCTATGGCCTTCAGCGCTTGTGGAACTGGCTGCGGGGTTTAGGAAAACCATACCTCCAAAGGTTTGGCGCGGTGTTGCTGGCTTTGTGTATGGTTTATACGGGTACGATCATGACACTGGCACACCCCAATGAATACAGTTACTATAATATTCTCCTGATCCATAAAGACCTGCCTAACTTTCTGGAACTGGATTACTGGAATGTATCAGTCTTGCAAACACTGCGTTCGTTGCTGCGCCAGCTTGGCTCTGCGGCCAATGTAACGATTGCTGGCGCGGAAACCCGCACCCAGCAAGGCTTGGAAACAGCCTGGAAACTGCTGACCCCACAACAGCAACAACAGCTGACGGTGCTTTCCAATGGGAACCCGTCGGCAGAATATGTAATTTCCAACACGGCTAACGTCATGGTCTGGTCATGGCAGCCGGATGCTGATTGGTTGGCGGTGGTAGAAACACAGAGTTACGGACAACCTTTGTGCATCGTGTACCATCGGCAGATCAATCAGGATTAATGCATTTCAATGGTAAGGGGCAATGCGCCGTAGACTTTATTCGTCGAAACAGAGCAGAGTCACCATCTTAATAGTCGTATTGATCGCGATTTGGAGAAACATGCCTATCATCACATTGGATCGCGATTGCTGATTTACCCCGATTTGTTTTGACAAACCAGCGGTTCCATGATAGGCTAGTATGGATTATGTCAAGGGGGTAAACCATCAAGTATGTTAACCGTTTCGGATGTCAGCTTGCAATTTGCAGGTGATCTGCTTTACAAGCATGTGGATTTATTGTTTCAGCGCGAGCACTGCTATGGCATCATCGGCGCCAACGGCGCGGGCAAGAGCACACTTCTGCGCATTATTTCCGGGGAGTTGCAGCCCAGCAGTGGTACCGTGATCATCACCAAGGAAGACCGTATGAGCGTGCTGGAGCAAAACCACTTTAAGTATGATGAATACCCTGTGATCGATACCGTAATCATGGGTAACCAGAAGCTCTACAGCGTGATGAAGGAAAAGGAAGAACTTTACGCCAAGCCGGATTTCAGCGATGCCGATGGCGAACGCGCGGCGATGCTGGAAGGCGAATTTGCCGAAATGAACGGTTGGGATGCAGAAACCGAAGCCGCTCAGCTGCTTAATGGTCTTGGTGTTGCCACAGACCTGCATACCACATTGATGGGTTCACTGGATGGCCGCCTGAAGGTGAAAGTGCTGCTCGCGCAGGCTCTGTTCGGTCAACCTTCCATTATCCTGCTGGATGAGCCGACCAACGGTCTGGATGTGGAGAGCACGGAATGGCTGGAGGAGTTTTTAATCAACTGCGACGCCATCGTGATCGTCGTTAGCCATGATCGCCACTTCCTCAACGCCGTGTGCACCAACATTGTGGATGTGGATCACGCCATGTGTCGGATGTATGCGGGCAACTACGATTTCTGGTATGAGTCCAGCCAGATGTTTCAGCAACTGCTGCGTAACCAGAACAAGAAACGTGATGAGAAGATCCGCGATTTGCAGGAGTTCATCCGTCGTTTCTCGGCTAACAAATCCAAGAGCAAGCAAGCTACCAGCCGTAAAAAAATCCTCGATAGCATTCAGGTGGAGGATATGCCGGCCAGCAGCCGCAAATATCCCTATGTGGGCTTTGAACCGGAGCGTGAAGCAGGGAAAGACATCCTGTTTGTGGATGGCCTGACCAAGACACTGGACGGCGCAAAGGTACTGGATAACGTCAGCTTTACGGTAAATAAAGGCGATAAAATTGCTTTTGTGGGCGATAACGAGGCGGGCGCTACGGCACTGTTCCGCATCCTGACAGGCGAATTGAACCCTGATTCAGGCACTTTCCGGTGGGGCGTAACCATTACGCAGAGTTATTTTCCCAAGGATAATACCCGCTTTTTTGAAGATTTTGATGGCAGCCTGATCGAGTGGCTGCGCCAGTACAGTTTTGACCAGACAGAAACCTATCTCCGCGGATTCCTCGGACGGATGCTGTTCTCCGGGGACGATGTATATAAATCGGCCAAGGTGCTCTCCGGCGGCGAGAAAGTGCGCTGTATGCTGAGCCGCCTGATGATGAGCAAGGGCAACGCGCTGATCTTGGATCAACCGACAGACCATCTTGATCTGGAAAGCATCACAGCGCTGTCAGGCGGCCTTGTGGCTTATCCGGGCAACTTGTTGTTTGCGTCGCATGATCATCAGTTTATTGATGAAATTGCCAACCGCATCATCGAAATTCCGACAGACGGTACGGCATGCCTGGATCGCGTGGGCACGTTTGAGGAGTTCCTGGAGTGGAAGCATAACCGCAACGCTTAAGGAGTTTGTGCAGATGGACGACGAGCCAAAGGCGGGAGTATATCGCCATTTCAAGGGAAACTACTATCGGCTTTTGCAGATTGCTCGCCATAGCGAAACCCAGGAACCGATGGTGGTGTATCAGGCACTATATGGCGAACGCGGGATATGGGTACGTCCGCTGAGAATGTGGAGCGAACAGGTGGAGCGCGAGGGTGTAACCACGCAACGGTTCACTTATGTTGGTAACACAGAGGAAGAAATCAACAGCGGTTCAAAGGAATAACCGCATGGTTTTTCAACCAATCCATAGAGACAGGCACGTTTGCAATCTTGGTGCTTTCAGGCATAAAGGATTACCCGTGCATAGAAATAAGCAAACCATACCATAAAGATGCCGGACGCGCAAACGCTCCGGCGTTTTGCATTTCTGAACTATGCGCGTTGCAACATCAACACGACGGCGATGGCTCAAAGCAATCTCAACCTGCGATAAAAAACGTTGAAAAATACTGATGATGGCGAAAAAGAATGAATGGGCATGATCACACCGAAAACGTTGAAAAATAAGCGATTGCTCAGAAATAATCCTTTGTTATACGGGACGAAATTCGCCCTGCGGGACAAAATTTGCACTTGCGTTTTTTTCGGACTTACGCTATGATAGCCGCATGCGGTACGAGAAGCGCCCATAGGGCGAAAAACGTCCCAATCAAACTACATCTTGTTACGTTCTCCCGCCATACCCATATTCGGTCATCCTATCCCATTTTTAAGGAGGTTCTCCATGATGGAACGCGTATTCAACTTTTCGGCCGGCCCCGCAATGATTGACCAGAGCGTGTTGGAAAAAGCCGCCAGCGAGCTCGTATGCTACGGCGATAAAGGCATGAGCGTGCTGGAAATGAGCCACCGCACCCCGATGTTCATGGATATCTACAACGAGGCAATCGCGTTGTTCCGCGAAATGATGGGCGTACCGGAAGGGTATGAGGTGCTGTTCCTTCAAGGCGGCGCAACGATGGAGTTTTCCGCTATTCCGCTGAACCTGATGACGGGCAGCAATACGGCGGATTATGTCGATACCGGCAATTTCGCCCATCTTGCCGCCGAAGAAGCCAAACGATATGGCAAAGTCAACATTGTCGCCTCCAGCCGCGCTGATAATTACACGTATATTCCCGATGTGGATAAAATTCAGTTTACTCCCGATGCTGACTATGCGTACATCACCACCAACAACACCATCTATGGCACGCGTTATATAAAACTCCCCAATACCGGCAGCATTCCGCTGGTGGCGGACGCGAGCAGCAACATCCTCTCCGAGCCGATGGATGTGAGCCGGTTTGGTGTGATCTATGCAGGGACTCAAAAGAACATCGGCCCGGCGGGTATGGCCATTGTGGTGGTACGTAAGGATTTGCTCGGCAAGACACATCCCCTGTGCCCCAAAGTGGTCAACTGGGGGGAGCAAGCCAAGAATGAAAGCATGATCAACACGCCCAACACCTTCGCAATATACATGCTCAAGCTTGTGTGCGAATGGATGAAGGCTCGCGGCGGCGTGCCTGCGTTCTACGAATACAATCAGGCAAAGGCTAAGATTTTATATGATTACCTCGATGGTAGCAAGCTGTTCAAGAACCCGGTACAAAAGGAATTCCGGTCGCTGATGAATGTGACCTTCGTTACCGGCGACGATGCAAAGGACGATGCTTTCTGCAAGTTCTGCTCCAAAAACGGGCTGGTAAACATCAAAGGTCACCGCAACGTGGGCGGCATGCGCGCCAGCATCTACAACGCCATGCCCACCGAAGGCGTGAAAAAACTGGTGCAGATAATGGCTCAGTTTGAAAAGGATAACCTGTAATCGGGAACCTTGACTGCACCCGACAACCGGTTATGCCATCTCTGCAGCGCTAACCCGAAGGAGCCGCCCATGTTGCAGCAAGACATCTGCACCGCCTAAATGGCATTCGAAAACGAGATGGTGCAGCTTCGCCCCATTGCGAATACCGGTGTGGAAACGTTGCTTGCTTGCAACAGTGACATCCATGCAGTGCCGTTTTTTCAACGGTGATCATTGCAATGACGATGATTTCCACTTCACCACGCCGCTGCATATGCGCGAGGCGACGGTGTTCTGGCGGCAAAGCGATCACGATCTTGCGTTTGTGCGCTGGAGGAAAGTCGATCAGTCGCTTGGCAAAGTGCTGGGTACGGTGGAATGATCTACCGCTAAACACCGAACATGAATGACCACGTGGGCGTGATGCACATGGACCTACGAAGTCGGTTTGAAACCCGTGTCTTTCTGCACGCGGCGGTGAGTAAATGCCTTGTTCACTCTTAGGATGGTTTTAAAGTGGAGCGCATTCTCTCCATGGCAGTGCCACATGCGACAGAGCTTCGCGCAGCGCTTAGGGCAGCAGGTTTTGTTCTGGCGGAAACCGGGCTTTACGGGTATCCCTGTTACTTGGATCAAATCCGATAAGGAGCGAGAACGATGTATAAAATTCAAACCTTGAATGAGATCTCGGACGTTATCCATCAGCATCTGAGCGCGGAGCAATACCTGATTGCCAAGGAAGAACCGGTACCCGACGGGATTCTGGTACGCTCAGCGGATATGCACTGCCTCACGCTGCCGGACAGCCTTCTGGCAATTGCACGCGCAGGCGCTGGCACCAACAATGTACCGGTGGACGAATGCAACAAGCGCGGAATCGTAGTATTCAACACCCCCGGTGCAAACGCCAATGCCGTGGCGGAACTGGTGGTTTGCGGTTTAATGCTGGGCAGCCGAAATATCGCGGGCGGCATCGCGTGGGTGCAAACTTTGAAAGGCAAAGGCGCGGATGTGCCCAAACTGGTGGAGAAAGGCAAAAATCAGTTCGTAGGGCCGGAGGTGCGCGGAAAGATTCTGGGCGTGGTGGGGTTAGGTGCAATCGGTGCGATTGTTGCCAACACTGCGGCGCAGGGCTTGGGGATGGAGGTCATTGGCAACGATCCGTTCATCAGTGTGGAAAGCGCATGGTCGCTCAGCCGATCCATCAAACGCTGCAACACCCGTGAGGAAATTTACGGGCAGGCGGACTATATTACCCTGCATGTGCCGCTTTCGGATAAAACAACTCATATGATTGATGCGGCTGCGATTGCGAAAATGAAGCAGGGAGTGCATCTGCTCAACTTCAGCCGCGCGGAGTTTGTGGACACCGATGCGATGAAGACCGCGTTGGAAAGCGGCAAGGTCGCCAGTTATGTGACAGATTTCCCGACGGACGAGCTCATTGGCGTGAAAAACGCGGTGGTGATCCCGCATCTGGGTGCAAGCACGCCGGAGAGCGAAGAAAACTGCGCGCACATGGCAGCCATGGAGTTGAGGGAGTACCTCGAGTTTGGGCAAATCCGCAACAGCGTCAACCTGCCGGAGATTTTGTTGGGCTCTAGCGAGGGCAACCGGATTCTGGTCATCCATGAAAACGTGCCCAGCATGGTGAGCGCCATCTCGGCGGCGGTAGGTTCGCGGCATATCAACATTGATAACATGCAAAACAAAAGCCGCAAAGAAATGGCCATTACGGTACTGGAATTGGACGATCACCCCGAGGAAGCGCTGATTGACGAAATCAGAGCGTTGCCGGGTGTAATCCGCGTGCGCACCTTCAAAGCTAACTAGGCTTGTCGGTGAAGGATGAAAACAAATCTGTGAGGCGCATAGGCTACTGGAAGGATATCCATACACGGTCACCTTCCAGATGAACACCATGCTTGCTTTGAAACGATGAAAAAACGGAAATTGCCTTTTAAAGATTGAAGATGATGCCGTAACGAGCTACATCACGCAAGGGCTGTGGCGCAAGATGCAAACCAGAGGACGATACTCAAAGGCATCCTAAATTTCAATGACCCTTGCAAATGATATCCAAAGAGGACGGGGATTGGCCGTCCTCTTTTGTTTGAAACCAAGAGAATCTGGAAAGATGAAAATCTCTAGGGACTCATTTACGGTGCTTATTGACAGGCTTCTCACCCATAGCGTACTATATTGCTATGGAAACCCCAATGCGGAATGAGTCGGGAGAGGAGTGTGGCTGGATCATGTCTGGGCTTTTAGCCAACTGGACAGACAAAATCGGCATCATCGGTTGTGGCCATTTGGGGCAGGCGGTTGCGCTGGCGCTCGTTCATGCCGGTTTGCCAAAGGAACGCCTGTTGCTCTCCCACAGTGGAAGCGAGGGTACGCGGCAACGGCTGGAACATCTTGGATTGTCCGACTGTATCACAGAAAACTATGATATTCTGAGGGCAGCTCAGATTGTGTTTCTCACCATTCGACCGATGGATCTGCCAACGCTTCGGGATATGGCCTTACAAAGTGGCACGACGGTGGTGTCCTGCATCGCAGGTGTGCCGCTGACACTGCTGCGCAACACATTGAGCGGGAATGTGCATCGGATGATGTTCAGCGGGCCGGACACTATCCTTTCCGGTACCGGTGTGAGTGCCCTATATCCGGAGCACTCAGCGATCTGTGCGTTACTGACGGCGATTCCCGTGCAGGTGGTGCCAATGCGCACAGAAGAGGATCTGGACGTTTTCACCGCTGGGGTTTGCCTGCCGGCAGCCATTGTGCAGATGGGGAAAACAGAGGTGCAGGCGGAGGCGATCGAGCGGATCGCCAAAGAATACCCGCTATTGGCTGAGCTGTATGCATGGGCATGCCAGGCTGCCCCCGATTTGCCGTCGGGGGAGGAACGCGCGGCTTATATCCGAAAAATGGTTACCCGAGGCGGTGTAACCGAAGCGATTCTGGCCGCGCTGGAAAACGGCGCTCCGCTGGATGTGGCACTGCGTAGCGGAATCGCCCGCACAAAGGAAATCGCGATGGAACAGGCTCATCGGGTCGCAGAAACGATAAAATCAAAAAACAGGGAGGGTTAGCCATGGACAGGTTTGAAAATATTACGGTAGTCAAAAAAGCCAATCTCTATTTTGATGGTAAAGTATCCAGCCGTACGGTACTATTTGCGGATGGTTCCAGAAAAACGCTGGGGGTTATTCTGCCGGGGCAGTATGAGTTTTCAACAGCGGATAAAGAGCAGATGGAAGTGCTGGCTGGGCGTTTGAATGCTCTGCTGCCTGGTAGCGCAGCATGGGTAACGTACGCCGAAGGTCAAACGTTTGAAATTCCGGCCAACAGTACGTTCAGCGTATCCGCTGCCGAAGCAACCGACTATTGCTGTTCCTACCTCCCGGTGAAGTGAGTTCAGATCTGGTTTGCCTGTGAAGATGTACCTCATGTACCTTGGCGCGCCGTTATCGCGGGAATTACAAACGGAAAGCATCTAAAAATAGACTCGGTACCCTGTGCTGAAAGCAGGATGCGCGCCAACGATAGGGACAGCTGGATAGCATTGGATATTCTGGTATGGGATCGGTACGCATAATGAAGGCAGAATATGCCCAAGTGTATGCCGGATTAACGCAAGAAAAAGGATTGGCTGTATCGAGCCGCTCCTTTGCTTATGCGCATGTTTCTGAGGTTTACAATTTTGCCATATAGCGTTTCAAGTTTTCTCCGGCAAAATCTGAGATCGCCTCATCGCTGTATCCCCGCACCTTCATGCGATCCAGTAAACCATATACCGTGCCTGCGTGTTCCAGTCCGACTGGGTGGGTTTCGATGCCGTCGAAATCCGAGCCCATGCCGATGAACTTCGCCCCGCCAAGGCTGGCCATGTGGTCAATGTGGTCGATCACGGTGTCGATATCCGCCTGATTGCTGGGGTGTAGGAACATTGGAAAGAAATTCACGCCCACATAGCCGCCCATGCCAAAGATAGCCTTGAGCTGATCATCCGTCAAGTTGCGGGGGTGATCGCACAGGGCACGGCAGCAACTGTGCGAGGCGATGATGGGCGCTGTGCTGATGGAAAGCGCATCCTTCACACCGGCGATATTTAAGTGACTCACATCCACGGCCATATGCTGCCGATTCATGCGTGCAATCAGCCCACGTCCCTGTGCGGTCAGGCCTTTATCGCTGCCGGTGTTGGCAGGCGTGGCAAACATGTTTTCGTTGTTCCACACAATCGCTGCAATGCGCACGCCCCACAGGGCAAACGCATCCACCGTCTGCATACCGCCGTTGAAGGCTTCGCCGCCCTCGATGGTCAGCATAAAGTTTGCCTTGCCTGCCTCGGCCTCGTCAAGGTTTACAACCTGTTTGAAACCTTGCTTTTCAAGCTCGCCCAACGCCTGCATCTCGCGGTCGATCAAGCCTACATCCTTGCCAAGCAAGCCTTCAGGCCCAGTCCACAGTGCCAGTGCTTGTACACGGATATCGCCGGGATTGCTGACGGTCAGGCGTACCAAGGTTACATCACAGGGCTGGCTCGTATCTCGATTCGGGTTTTGAAGGGCGTATAAGGTATCGGCATGCGTATCACAAATCAGCATTCGGCAGCCTCCTGTCATAGTTTTCGGTTCATAATGGAAATGATCAGGTTTCCGTTCTCGAAGATTTTAGCCAGCGCACTTTGGTTAGCCAAATCCTGAAACTGTGTGATGGGAATCACGCTTTGCAGTAAAGGCATGGCGGTAAACACGATAAAGCAAAGTACACAGCCGATTAAAAACCCGAATACCCCGCCCGCGAGCCAATCCAACTGCTTGAGTACCGGAAACCGGAACACGGATTTAACAAGATTGATCAGAATTGTGATCACGATAAAGCAGATCAGGAAGCAAGCGATAAAGCAAAGCACGTTGATGCTGACCGACAGAATGGTCTGGTTGACATAATCGCCAACGGTGGTAGCGATGTTGCCAAAGGGACTGAAGACCTTCTCGGTCAAGTTGGCCTGTAACAGTTTCCCGATAGGCTCGGGTAGGCTGGCTTTGCTTACAATGGCCTCAATGTTGCTTGAGCTCAGCGTGGTTACCGCGCGACTGCTCAAATCCAAATCACCTAACAGGCTGCCGGAATCGGTATAGCTGCTGATGAGGCGTACAATCTCCGTGTTGGAGCTGACCGCGTCGGATAAGCTCGGAAACAGCCAAAATGCGCCTGCGAAGGAAAGCAGGCATCCGCCAAGATTCAGCAGGGACTGAATAAAGCCCCTGTAAAAACCGAAAAGCATACATAGCGCGATCAGGCCGATAATACCAAAGTCGATCACATTCACTTTATCGTCTCCTTCCGGGTTGAGGGCTAATAGGATTCGTGGACATTGACAGGTTTGGATTTACTGCGGCAAAGCCTGTGGCAAGGTGCATACGTACACCTCGTTATCGCACGCCACAATGACGCGCCCATCGCTCATGGTGCCAATAAAACGTGTGGCGGGTTTGCTCAGCGGCAGCTTGTATTCGTTAAATCGGTTGTCCGCCATGGCAGCGCGGTACAGTGCGGTGGCGCTCACGGCATACACATTTTTATCCCACACAGCCGCGCCGATACAGGTATCCGGCAGACTATAGCGCCGATCAACGGAACCGCTGATCAGGCGCAGCTCGCGAATGTCGAAATCGCTTTCTGTTTGCGCGGTTGGGGCAAACAGCATCAGTGCGTCGCCTTTTTCGGGGATTTCATTGCCGATCAGTCGCCAGCCATAAACCAAAACGCTGGAAGCCGTATCCTCTGTGCCGCGGTAGTTGAAACTGAGCATTTTGCGTGTGTTTATCACACGCAGAGTGCTGTTTTCATACAGTACGCCGTATGTGATGGCGCTGCCCAGCGATACCTCACCAGTGTTCATTTTGCCAACTTCAAAGGTGTTTAGAATGGTATTGGATGCGGTACCGAACACATCCAGCGCCAGCGTCCACATATACTCGCCGTTTTGGCCGTAGAAACCAACATCCAGTATCAGCAGGTTTTTATAGGCATCGGCTTCCTCATCCATATGCGCGCCGAGGTGATCCTTCACGACCAGGCGCGGGGCAGTACTGTCACCGATGACCGCCGCGACATACTGCTTACCGGCGCGAGCAAACTGGATTGCCTCGCCGAGGTTATCATTGTAGGTGGAGTTGCCGTTTTTATCGATGATGTAGATGGTGTTGCCGGCCCACGCGGCCACAACCTCGTCTGTGCAGTCGAACCCCGCGTTTGAACCCAGCTGGAACGACCAGCGCACCGCCCCTGTATTGCTCATGCAATGAATGCTTACGCCGTCATAATATAACACGTTGGAGCCAAATGGTTTAATGCTGTCGTTATAATCGCAGGGCAGGCGATAGGCGGATACGCTCGTTACCGGACGATAACCAAACAGGGATGCGATCAGCACCACCAGCGTGATGATGCCTGCCAGAACCCCTGCGAGTATCAATATAGATTGCCAACGCTTGCGCTTGGGTTTTACCCTTTGCATAATCTCTCCTTGAAAACGCCATCGCCTCTGCCATGTACCGGTGGCTGCGATTGGGCATTTCTTGCTGTGCGAAGTGACGTACACAGACAACATCCTTTATTATAGCGAAAAGCGGTGTGACTGACAAGCGGTATACGCGAATTGGGCTTACATGGCTCAATGGCGCAAAAATGAAAAGTGCGATTGACATGGAAAAATCAGCATGATATAATGTGAATGAACGATAATAAATTCGTTCATTCACATGATAAGATCGGAGAAAACCTGTGGAAGATAAAAAGGCGCAAATCCATGACTGTGCAAAAGAACTGTTCAGCCTCAACGGCTTCAAGGATACCAACGTGGCGCAGATCACCAAAAAGGCAGGCATGGCTGTGGGTACGTTTTATCTGTATTATCCCTCGAAGGAAAAGCTGTTTATGGAAATTCTGCTGGAGGAGAATACGAAGCTGAAACAACATATGTTTGCTTCGCTTGACCTTACCCAGGATCCACTGACGGTTATTCGACATACGCTGGCGCTGAATGTATCAGGCATGAAGGCTAACCCCATCCTGCGGGAGTGGTACAACAAAGCGGTTTTTGACAAAATTGAACAGGTGTACCGTGAGGAGAATGGCATTGACGCGATTGATTTTCTTTATGACAGCTTCCTGACGCTGGTGGAACAATGGCAAGCCGAGGGGAAAATGCGCAGAGATATCGATAGTAAAATGATCATGATGCTGTTTGCGGCCATCATCAACATTGATACGCATAAAGAGGAAATTGGGCTTGAGTATTTTCCTATGTTGCTGGAGATCATGACTGAACTTGTAGTAACCAGTTTGACAGATGTTTCAGAATAGAGGCATGCTTTTTCTTTTGCTAAGAAAATGAACGAACAATAATTTATTCATTCATAATAGGCGATGGAGGGAAACACAGGATGGAAAACCAACAAGGCAAAAAAACATTGAATCCGAAACATATGCTCATTCAGGTGATGGAACAGGGGGTACTCAAGGTTAATGTACGGCTACCATTCTTCTTGGTCAAAATGGGCTTGAAATTCGGGAGAATGGCAGCAAACGCAAATCATACTGGAAGTGGCGATAAGGCGCTGGAATACTTAAAAGATGTTGATTTGGATGCCGTACTGCAAAGTCTCGATAACGGAGAACTTTCGTTACCCCTACTCCTGGTGGATGTGGATGAACCTGAAAATAACACTCATGTGACCCTGTTACTCGAATGATTTCAAATGTTTTAATGAAGAGGGAAACAATATGCATAGTCATCAACCGGACAAACCTTTGGTTCGAAGAAAACGCAAGGGTTGGAAAGTACTACTGATCCTGCTAGGGTTGATTGCAATTTCAGCAGCTGGAGTGCTGATACTCGATGCTCCAAGTCGGCAGGAAGTCTCTGCACTGAACATTGGACAAATCGATTTCTCCAAACTTGCGGATGGTACCTACCATGGAAAGTTTATCGGCTCAAAAGGGCACTTGCGTGACGTGACCGTGCAAGCGACGCTGAAAAACGGCACGTTAGCAAAGGTGACGGTTCTCAGTGGGGCCGTTGACAGCAAGGGAAACCCATTGCTTTTGAATGGCATCCAAAGCATTGACGATCTGTTTGATCATGTAATCGTATCGCAAACCTTACAGGTGGACGCAATCAGTGGGGCAACCCTTACAAGCAAGGCACATCTCAAGGCATTGGAGAATGCGCTGGAACAGGCGCAGACCAAATAATACAAAGGGAGCATACAAAATATGAACATTGCGGTGGTTTCGTACTCGCACACAGGCAACAATGAGCGCCTCGCTGTGAATGTCGCAAAAGGTCTTTCAGCAAGCCATATTAAGATCACGGTGGATAAGCCGGTAACAGGTGGATCGATTGCACTGGATATGTTGCTTGGACGCACACCTAAATCGCAGCCTTCACCTGAAAGTTTGAAAAACTTCGATTTTGTATTATATGTAGGGGCGGTATGGATGGGACAGGTAGCTTCGCCGCTTCGGAGGTATCTACATGCGCAGCGAACCCAACCTAGGGCATACGGTTACCTTTCTATCAGCGGTGGTGCGGATGGGAACAACCCAAAGCTCTCAGCCGAGCTGGAAAGGTGGACGGGTTGCATACCCTCCATTCTAATGGATTTGCACATTCGTGATCTGTTGCCTATGGTGCCCCAACCAACGCGGAAGGATACGTCGGCATATCGGATAACCGATGCTGTGGCGCAACAACTGGCGAAGGTAGCCATACAAACGGTGAAACAGACGTTGGGAATGGATTGAAGACGATGAAATCCGCAAAAAAATGGAATGGTATGTGGCTGTGAGTTTCAATTGAAATAGACAGGTTCTCCGGCAATACATTCCAAACAGTGGATTCCGATAATCGTTTTGCCGTAATGCAAGAACATTGCGGGACAATGTACAGTATTACTTCTGTCATGTAATATACTTTGATCTCAATAAGGAAAGGGTCGTCCTTCCTGGCGAAGGGCGACCTTTTCTTGTAAAAGCGGATTACAGGGTGCGGATAAAGTTGGCAAAATGCGCGAATACGATGCCGGGCTCTTCCAGCGTGGTATCCCAACGCTTGACCCACTCCAGCGAGTAGTACCCTTCATAGCCCTGCGAACGCAGCACGTGAACGATCTCTTCCAACGGCACATCGCCAAAGCCCGGCAACACATAACGATACCCGTCCGTTGTTTTCAGGCTGTCTTTGAGATGAGTGTGCCATATCCATGGCTTGAGGTTATCAAAGGTGGTCTGCGGTCTTTCACCCATAAAGCGGTAGGGGTGATGCACATCCCATAACGCGCCTACACTTTCGGTGCCAATCAGGCTGAGCAGGCGGGCAAGCTTTTCGCTGTCGCTCCATACGCCGTGCGTCTCAATCAGCAACTTAACGCCGTGTGTCTTCGCCATTGCGCCTAACCGCAGGGCATGGTCGCGCACATAACCTTCGTCCACCGTGCCAACCGGTTGAGGTACCGGGGCGGTGGCCATGATGCGCACATACGGCGTGCCCAGCTTTTGGGCAAGTTGAACATAGGCTTCAATCTCCGTATCCACCGCCTTTTCGGTTTCACGCAGGTGGATGCAGCAATCGCTGTCCAAACAGGGAATGGCAAGGTTCATGCGCTTGAGTTCGGCAAGCGTCTGCGGTAGGTTATCATTGGAAAACTCGGGCACGCTGGGCACAGAAATATCCTTGCCAATGCCACGGATTTCGATGCCCTGATAGCCCAGATCAACTGCCGTAGAAGTAATCTCTCTGAAACTCCAACGCGGGCAGCCCAGTGTGGAAAAGCTGATTTTCATGACCGATCCCCCCGTATTGCATATCCTATGTCATTATGATATCATTACGTTATTGGTTGGTCAAGCAAAAACCTTACACAATCCAACGCGGATGGACAGAATGTGGAGGGGCGGGAATGCGCAGGCAACACAGACGAACGAGCGGAGTATCAGTCGGCACCGTGATGATACTCACCCTGTTGGGGCTCATCGTAGGCGGTTGCGTGCTGTTGTTTCCTTCCCTCATTGGCGATATTGAATTGCGTATTGACCCTCAGAAAATTGGTGTGGCGTTGGATAGCACCCTGCGTAGTGAACGTACGGACAATGCTGCGGAACAGACCACACTGCCGGAGACGACGCCGGCTACCGCACCGCCTTTGGATATGGCATCCTTTGCGCCTGCCACGACTCCGGCGGTCACCCGCAGCCTTTCATTGACTGCAACAGGCTCCATCAAGGTGGATACACAAATTCAAAAAACCTGCACCGGCGCGGACGGCTACACGTTTGGCCCCGTATTTGAACAGTTGCGCGAAAGCTTTGCCAGCGAGATTAACCTTGCGACGCTGGAAAATTTGACGGTCGTGAATGAAAAACTGACGGATGTGAACATGCCCGTGGATGCGCTGACGGCGATTCACGATGCGGGCATTAATGTAGTGTGCAATGGGTTTTACGGCGCACTCAACAATGGAGTGAAAGGCCTTGCAACCACAATGGCGGCGATTGTACAAAGCGGGATGACCCCATATGGCATCTATACATCCGCTGAAAACCGCCAGCATGTGACTACACTGCAAGCACAGGATGTAACCATTGCTCTGCTTAGCTTTCAGAGTGAATTAAGCGCTGCTGGGCAGAAAAAAACCACTGCGGCGGAGCAGGATTTTGTGATTGCTCAACTGACAGTGCCAACCATAGCGGCAGATATTACTACCGCGCGCGCCGCTGGTGCACAAATTGTGGTCGTTTCGTTATGTTGGGGTAAAGAAGGCGTTACAGTGCCCAGCAATACTCAAAAAGAGATGGCGCAAGCTATTGCCAACGCAGGCGCGGATATTATTCTGGGCACGCACAGCGGCACTTTGCAGCCTGTGAGCCTCCTCACCGCGACGCGCGCGGATGGCACCACCCACCAGACATTATGCGCCTACTCGCTTGGTAATCTGCTTGAATCCGACCGGTCGGACAGGGACGCGATTTCAGGCGCTTTATTGCATATAAACATGACTTATAATCTTGGCACAGATCAACTCAGCTTTGATTCACTCACCTACACGCCTACGTATGTTTGGCGTGGTAAAATAGACGGGAAAACCGCGTATCGGGTACTCCGCAGCAATGCTGAACCGCCTGAATTTGTGGATAGCGATCAGCGCAATGTGATGGGGCGCTGCTTAACATTGGTACGCAATGCGCTGGCAAGTTCACCTGTGACCGAGGCAAAATGAAAGCGCGGTGGAGTTTACCATTGGCAGATGGCTGCAAAATGCATATCACAATCGAATATCTGTATTCAAAAAACCCCGTCAGCGGAAATATCTGCCGAAGGGTTTTTCTTGTTTGCTGGATAAGCGGATAGAATCGAATCATTGATAAGAAAAGAAAAACTCCGACCATGCGAAGCAAAACTTTTAAAACGAAATACCATTCCTTCGCTTATTTTCTCTTTTTATCGCGCCACCAGCCCCAGACTGTTATACCTGCAGCCAGTCCAAAACCGAGCAAAGCAACCCAAGGGAGTCCAAGCCACTTCGGCTCAACCGAGGATGAGGTCATCAGACTTGAGCCCATAAAAACAGCAGACACGAGCATGGCACGCCGTAACCTGCATGCGCGATAATCCCGTAACTGCTCCGAGGCCTGCGAGGGTTGTTCATCCACACGCAGTTTGAGCTCACCTTTCAATGCGGCGCGAAGCGCATCGTTGAACAACGCAGGGGAACTCAGTGATTTTTGTACAGATTCATAGACAGACTGTGCATCTCGAACGATTGTTTGCTTAAAATCAAAATCATGAAATGTCGTCTGTGCAAACCGCTGAGATACAATTTCCATCACGTTTACATCGGGACTGATATCGGCGATCAATCCTTCCAGGGTGCTCACGCCTCGTCCGAGCATGGTCACACCAGGCGGCAGCGATAGGTGATGCTTTTGTGCAATGTCGAGCACTTGTTGCATCAACTCGCCTATCTGGATAGAGCCCAGATCCATTTCCATATATACCGCCAGCATCGCATCCACGTCGGTATATAGCGCTTCACGGTCAATCGGTGCAGTATGCTTGCTGATTGCGAGAATGCATTCCATCAAGGTACCGATATCATGGGCGGCGACCGCAACCATCGCCTTCCGAAATAGCGTTTGATCCTTTGCGGAAAGCCTGCCGACCATACCCATGTCCAGCCATACGATCTGCCCATCCTGAATGCGTAAGTTACCCGGATGTGGATCAGCGTGAAAAAACCCATCGTCCAAAATCTGTTTGATATAGTTGACACAAAGCTTGCGGCTGATCTCTGCCATATCGTATCCGTCGGAGATTAGCGCAGCCTGATCGTCGATCTGGAAGCCTTCGATGGCTTCCATCACGAGCACCTCGCGGGTGGAAATGTTTCTGTAGACAGCGGGGAATGCCACATAGGCGATTCCCTCGTTCAAACGGGTAAATTCTTCGGCATTGTCCGCCTCGCATATAAAGTTCATTTCCTGCTGGGAGACGGTCCACATTTCGTTCAGCACCATATTGAAATCGATGGTCTCGCCAGTTGGCGTAAGCTTAAGCAACCCTGATGCCTTGCGAAGCAGGGTGATGTCGTTGGCCATTTTATCATAGATGCCTTCACGCTGAACCTTCACCACAACAGAAGCGCCGCTGGGCAGCGTGGCTCGGTGCACCTGTGCGATGGAAGCGCTGCCCAACGGTTCGGGGTTAAAGACTGGAAAAGCATCCGAAAGCGCCATGCCCAGAGAGGTTTCAATCACGCGTACTACCTCATCAATAGGCATCGGCATTACATCACAACGCAGCTTTTGCAGTTCTGCGCAGTAGGTTGCAGGCAGAATGTCCGGTCTCATGGACAAAATCTGCCCAAACTTCACAAAGGTCGGCCCAAGGTCTTCCAAAATCAGCAATAGCTTTTCCGGAGAGACACCCAAAATTACGTTATGCTTTCGCAGGATGCCGACAATTTCCATCAGGCGGGCAGTGCCGCCAGGTTCATTTGGCTTGCTCATTCGCCTTCACATCATGGCTAAGTTTGTCAAGTTTTTTTCGTACGGCGGTAAGCTCCTCGGGTGTGAGGTTTTCCAGCGCCGCGATGACGCCTTCTTTGTCCAGCTTGGTTTCCACAACGGTGATATTGTCCTTAACCGTCTTTTTGATATTGTGTTGGAGGCGCTCGTTCAGCACCTTGCCTTTTTCCAGCGTCTCTTCACCGCGCTTGGCAAGTGAGTCAATCACTTCCTGCGTTTTTTCCGATGCGACGCTTGCCGCTCCAAGACCCGCCATGGTAAGCTTCCGAAGATCATCGGTGATGCCCATCAATAGAACCCTCCTTTATCGGATATACTGGGGTGTGAGAGCCTAACCGTAAAATGGCTCTGTTTCATGGATTCGCTTTCTGAGTGCGAAACCCTCTTTTTCACGGATTGACGCGCTTTACATGGAATGTACAAAATGTTAAAATGCAAGAGTTAAAAGCCTGAAGGAGGCGCATCCATGAAACCTAGAACCTGGGGTAAGCTTGCGGGGGTACTGCTATGCTCCGGAGTATTTATGCTAATCGCCCTGAACTTGAAAAATGAGGGGATGCATGCATTTGACCTGTCGATTACACAAACGCTTGCCGTCGCCCGCACGCCGGAGCTGACGGCTTTCCTGCGTGGTGTTACCACGCTGTGTTCCCCGGTTTTCTTGCTGGCTATCTGCCTTGTGCTGATGTTCCTTTATCGGCAAAAGCATTTCAGCATTCCGATTGCCGTTAACCTGATGGTGTCGGTATCGCTTAATTATACTCTGAAAAATGTGTTTCTGCGCGAACGGCCGCCGCTGATCTACCGGGCGGTCGCCGAGTCGGGCTACAGCTTTCCCAGCGGACACGCGATGGCAGCCGGAGCGTTTTATGGGTTTTTAATCTATATGGTGGCACAATCCTCGCTTTCAAAGGGAGTCAAGCGGTTGATGATAGGGCTGTTGGGGCTGGTGATTGCACTGGTTGGGTTCAGCCGCGTGTATCTGGGTGTGCATTACCTTACGGACGTAACGGCTGGTTTTGCGGTATCCATCGGCTATCTGATTGTATTCTCCTCCATGGTAGGGATGTATTTGCGCGCGGGGAAAACGGAGCTGGTTTCTCCAATGGAAGGCAAAAAGAGCAAACGAATTTTTGACAGCTTCGCCCATGCGTTTGACGGAATTGCCGCAGGGTTCAAAGGCGAACGAAACATGATTCTCCATTTTGGCGCCATGTCGCTGGTTACGGTGTTCGGATTTCTGTGCAATATCAGTGAAACAGAATGGCTGGCATGCGTGATTCTTTTCGGGCTGGTGATCGGAATGGAGCTAATGAACACCGCGATCGAAACGACGGTGGACATCTGCATGCCGCATAATGATCCGCGCGCCAAGGTAGCTAAGGATACGGCGGCAGGCGCGGTGTTGCTCGTATCGGTTGCTGCAACAGTGGTAGGGGCGATTGTGTTTATTCCCAAGCTGTTACCGATGCTTTCATAAAGTATGGGTTTGTGAAGGAGCACATGCTTTGTTTAGGTGAATAACAATAGACCTGAATCGATATCAGGATAATTCACCATCAATAGGCTCAAAGGGAACCCGTTCAAGTTTCGTTGCCAACCGTCTGCTGATCTTTTATCTGGGAACAAACTGCCTAAGGAGCTTTATATATGTTGGAGTATGTGAAATGGCGTGGCGACCTGTCGCTGAATGTTGCGCCGATGAACGAAATCGATCTGCTGATTTTCACACAGCTTTCCTACCTGCACTTTTGCGATGTTCTGGGCAGCCAAGGTGCCCCGTTGCGTGCCGCCGCACGGCTGGTGGAAGCCATTCCCCGCGAACCCGGCAACGTGCAAATCGTTACCGATCGCCACACGCTACTGGCAGCGGTGGCGGAAAGTGAGCGCTTTGGGAATTTGACTGTAAGTCATTGTGAGGATCTGTTCGACCCAGCGCGAGCGATGCAGTTTGCCGCTGTCACCTTCGGCTTGCCCGATGGTTCGCATGTGGTAGCCTTTCGTGGCACAGACGCAACCGTTGTAGGCTGGAAAGAAAACTTTAACATGTCTTTCGCGTGCCCTGTGCCCTCGCAAAGCGAAGCGGTACGCTACCTGAACGATGTGGCAGCGGCAACCGTCGGCCCCCTGCGCCTGTGCGGACATTCCAAGGGCGGGAATCTGGCATTATATTCGGCGACCGGTTGTACTACGGAAGTACGTGAACGCATTACCCATATTGATCTGTTCGATGCGCCAGGGTTGGATAATGCAACACTGGCTACGGAGGGTTATCGCTCGGTACTGCCCAAAGTAAGCGCCTATGTGCCGCAGACCTCAATCATCGGGCAACTGATGGGCGTGCCGGAGCACTACACCGTTGTACACAGCACAGTCACGGGAATGGGCCAGCACAACACGTTTACATGGGCACTCAACGGCCCGCGCTTTGATACGCTGCCAGCGTTGGATAATACCAGCAAGCTCATTAAAGCGACGATGGACGATTTTTTGATCGACAGTACGCCCGAAAAGCGGCAACTGCTGGTACAAACGCTGTTTGATGTGCTGGGCGCAGCCAATACGCACACCTTTGGAGAAATGGCTGACCGCTGGACGGATACCGCCGGCGCGCTGTGGGATGCAGTTTGGAAGCTTGATGGCGCCACGCTCAAAGCGGTGCTGTCCATTGTGGGCAGCCTTGCCTCCAGCGGTGCGGACAGCGCCAAGAAGTTTATTGCCGCCTATCGTGACCAATCAGCGGGCGGAAATCTGGCAGGTGTGAAAAACAATGTAGGCTATATTGGCAGCGATGTCACTACCACCGCAAGTGGCAAAGAACCCGCAAATGAAAACGGCGTGACCGAGACAGCCGATAAAACCATCTCTGAGGTGAGGACAGAAAAGGCAAGCCATTCCGACAGTAACGGTACGACCAAGACTACTTTGACCAGCGGAAACAGCGCAAGCAACGGAACCAACGGAACCAACGCGGTGAGCGGCTTGGCTTCTGCCGGAATGGAGAGCCTCCGCAAGTTGATCGCTACCTTCCGCGATGATTCCACACAAAATAAAAGCTGAGCCAGTGTGCCGGGATGATCATACTGACGAATGATTGTTTGCATGAATGGCTTGGTTATCTTTCGATAAAAATTGGCAGGTTTCCCTCTGCATCTCCATTGCTGTACTGATACAGCATAACGTAAAGATCAGCCAAATTCCGGTCGCCCTTCTCATAAAAAGGGTGTGATTGCACCTCACATGAACCAGTAAGGTGATTTGCGCGAATAGGTTGCGATTCACCGACGCATCGCTTTACTTCGGAAGCACAGGAAAACGCTAGTCTGCGGTGCTATCATTTAACCCATGGTGGATTGTGGTTTTGAAATGGCAACTCTAATATGGCTATCCAACCATGGGGCACAGCGTATACGTTGACGGATCGGTCGGAAAAATATCAATCAGTGTGATCATCTGGTTATCAATCACCAGGCATCTGTCTTTCTGTGATTGAGGGACTAACTCAATCCAGATAGTCTGATATGGCCCCGTTGCATCTTCGATTCCTTCCCACACCTTGTTGCAAAATCCCTCTTACGCTCAAATACGGAAACAAATCACAAAATATCAACAAAAGCCTTCCTCGTACGGGGAAGGCTTTTTGTGGGTCAGATTACCATGCGGGAGGAAAGCTCATGAATAAGCCCCCTTCGCAAAGGCGTAAACATCCTTTATATCTGATGTCGGCAGGAACCGGCGAATGCGGTTTTGCAACCTTGATTTTTGATTGCTTTTACACCGACAGAATACAATGGATGCGAGGCAAAACCTTAGTTTTGCAGTTTGATCAATCATCCAGTAATTAAAGTCGGGATTCCGAGTAGACGGAACCCCGACTGAATAGACTAATGGCTGACTGATTCTATTTAGTAGGTTAAAGTGGTTGAATCGGAGAACTGATAGCCTCCATAAACGTCATTCAGGCAGAAGCCATACTGATAGCTGCCGGATTCCACAGCTTCATAGCCGAAATCAATGGTTCCGTTTGCCCCAACCGTGATCGGGTCTCCTTCATAGGGTTCGCTCTGCTGTACATCGTTATCGTCCCAATAGATCAGCTCGTACTGCGGAATCACGATATCGCCTTCCTGAAGGATTTCGTAGCCGCGTACAGGCTGGCCGGCATCGTTATATCCTTGGGTATAACCAACAACTGAGCCGCCGGGATGATCCTGATCGAAAACGACCATCAGATAGGTTTCCTCGCCATTGAGCTTCACCGGAATGAGCGAACGCACGAAGTTCTGGTTAGCTACCTGATCGTAAATGCACACCATCTGACCTGCGAGGGTTGGCCATGTGCCATCAAACAAGCCATATACTTTGCCCTGATTCCAGTCCACAATCACATCCTGCGTGTATCCATAATCGACATAACATTCAAATCCGGGATCGCTTACATCCTGCATCAGATAGGATTCCGCGTAGGAGAGATTTTGTAGATCCTCACCAGTCAACTGTAAAGTATAGGCAGAATCGCCAGATGTGTTGGCGAAGGGGTTTTCCACCGTATAGGTTTGGTCGCCTGAGGTTACTTCCACCGTGGAGTTGGAGGTGCTTTGCGACTGATCTCCCCACAGGTTTTGGAAGTTTGAGCTGGATACCGCTGTGTTGGTGCTATCGGCGGTAGTATCCCACAGGTTGTTTGTGGTGTATGCCTGACTGTTGAAGGTTTCGCTACTGGAGCCGAACAGATTGTTGAGGAAGCTGTCTAGCGAGAAAGAATCGCTGGAGCTGCCTGTGCTCCCGGTTGTAGCTGTGGGAGCTGTCGCTTCAGGGCCGCTGGTCGCGCTTGCACCGCTGGTATCGCCCCAGAGATTTTGATAGGTATCATAATAGGTTTGAGTATCAGTGGCATATTGTGAGAACCAGTCCACCGTCGCGTCCTGAACGCTTTGCTGAGTAACCCCGCTGGAGGAGAAGGTATAGCTTCCGGAGGTCATCTGCTTAGCCAGGCTCGTTACAAAAGCCGTGTATTTGGGCATCAGGTTTTGCGTATCATAATTTTGGAGGTAATCGGATGCGTTATCACGCGTTTTGTAAGGAACCAGCACAGAAAGGCCGGTTACATCGGAAAGGTTGTTGGTAAAGCGGCTGTACACAACCGCATCGTTGAGCGCACTCATCAGCTTTTGTGCGCCGGCTGCGTCATATTGTGCGTAAATCTTGGCGAACACACTCAAGTCGATCATATCGGAGGAATCGCTGTCCGTTTCGCCAAAAGCCCGCACATTCTGGCGTAGACGGGAGATGGTGTTGAAGTTGCCGCCGGTGATTTCACCGGTCAGCGCACCGCCCATTTCCTCCATGGCGGTACGCAGCGGATCCAGTTTGTTCAGGTTGAGCACCGACAGGGTGCCGTAATCCCCATAGCTGGTGTCTACGCCCTGTACAAAGCTATCTACGATCTTTTTGCCGACTTCCTCAATATCGCGACCGGAATCTTTGACCAGCAAGGGGAGCCATTTGCTGTAGTCCCAACCGTCGCCGGGTTCGGTTTCTTCACTGGCGATCATGTAATCGGAAAAAGGCGCCAGATGCAAGGCCATTTCGTAGTCGGCCATCAGGCACGCGTCAAAGCCGACAAAGGATAGCTTATGGTAGTTCGCTTCCTTGGATGCGACGCTTAACGACTGATAGATCTTTGCCATGTTCAGGCTATTGTCAGTGATTTCGTCATAGCATACACCGTCGGTCGCTCCGGCACCATGATCCCACAGTACGACGGCATAGCGATCGGCTGGATAATTTTCCAGCCCGTATTGCAGAAAGCTGGTAAACTCGTCACCGCTGCCCATGTCGATGCTACCTAGGCTATCGACGCGCTCCAGCCCATCTTTGCTTATGAGCCAACGTTCGCCCTTACGGTTCGTCATTCCTTTGGTAGCCCATTTTTTGGTGCCTCCGGTTTGAACGTAAATTGTGAGATTGCCGCCGGATGGGGCACCGCTTTTGATCATTTCCTTCAAATCGGCTGTGGCGCAACCGCCGTCGCTTTCCAGATCGGTGCCGCACATGTACACCATCAGCGTAAAGGTTTTTCCTTCCGCGACGGATGCCGCGGGCACAAGCGCCGCGAGCAGTACAAAGGTCAGCAGTAGGGACAGTGCTTTCTTCATAGGCGCTCTCCTTTGTTATTATGGTTGCTGTTGTACATGGCGGGCGGTGATGCACACCGGTACGAAAGAATCTCGGCGGAGGGAAGAGACGCGGTTGCTTGTACCAACCGGATAGGGAGTAAGGGCTAAATATCGATAAACTCGCGGAACTCACGCATGATGCCGATGCCATCGGGATAGTGGGCAGCGAACTGCGGTACCGCGTGGCTGGGGAAGCTGTTACCCTCGATAAAACAAGGCCCTTCTTCGGTAATCGCCACATCCCATGCGACAAATCTCATCTGGGGTACGCGAGTGGCTGCCTTGTTGCACATATCCATGGCTTCATGGAAATAGGGCACTTCAAACCCGATGATTGGCGTACCGGTGATCGGGTGTTTCTCAAATGTGTTACCCGCTTTATCCGCGCCTACCGTCAGCAGTTTGCCGGTTGTCAGATCGACGCGAGCCGCCATGCCACCGCAATCGACATTATCCATCACCTTTCCGTTGCCGATACGCAGAAAGGCATACACCACGCCTTGCTTTTTATCGCCTAGCAGGGTGGCGATGCGGATGGTGTTGACCGACGTGGGGCACATTTCCATCATCTTGTGGTGCTGAATGACACGCTCTTCGAGGATACCGATGCCCTTTTCGTTGAGTTCCCTGAGGAAAGCATCTTCGCGGTTCAGCCAGTGTTCGGCGGTGAAACGCTCAATCCCCTGGCCACTGCTGCCCTCCAACGGTTTGGCAATGATATCCGGATTATCAATCAGGAAAGCACGAAACTCCGAAGAATCGGTGTCGGGGCTTATCTTAATCCAGTTGCGACGCACAAACTCCTTGAAGAGATCGTTAAAAGTAGCCTTGTCATCAAAAAAATGCCAGTACTCTTTGTCGTTCATGCGGCGAACAATCGTATTGCTCAGACCACGTGTGATGACGGTTTTCTTCTGATTGTCGGTGAGACGGTACATTTCGGCAATTTTATAATCCATATAGCCTGCGTTGAACTTGATGGCACACCGAAGCATATCGCACAACAGCCATAAACGGCTTTTACCGCTCCGCTCCTTCAGAAAGGCGGTTGTCTTCCACATTTTGTGAAAATCCATGCGTACAAGGCGCTTGAAAAAAAATGAAATCTTGCTCATTGCGGCCTCCTCAGACGTTGAAGCGGAACAGCACTACGTCGCCGTCCTTCATGACGTATTCTTTGCCCTCGCTTCGTACGAGGCCCTTTTCCTTGCAGGCGTTCATGCCGCCCTGCGCCACCAGATCATCAAAGGAGACAATCTCCGCGCGGATAAACCCGCGCTCAAAATCGGAGTGAATTTTGCCTGCGGCCTGCGGCGCCTTGGTACCCGCGGTGATCGTCCAAGCTCGGCACTCATCGGCGCCGGAGGTGAGAAAGGAGATGAGGCCTAGCAGCTTGTAGCTGGCCTGGATCAATCGGTCCAACCCGCTTTGGCCGATGCCCATCTCATCCAGAAATTCCTGCTTCTCGGCAGGTTCCATTGCGCCGATCTCTTCCTCAATACGAGCGCTGATTGTGAAGACTTCCGCGCCTTCTGCCTTGGCAATGGCTTCAACCTTCTGTACAAGCGGCAGATCGCTTGATGTTTTGGAAACGTCTTCCTCAGCGATGTTTGCGGCATAAATGATGGGTTTATCCGTTAAAAGAAACCAGCTGTCGATAATTTCTTTTTCTTCAGCGGTCATGGGAAAGGTGCGGGCCGGTTTGCCTGATTCCAGATATTCCTTGAGCTTCTGCCCCAATTCGCCTTCTGAGGCGACCTTTTTGTCCCCTGATTTCACCAGTTTGAGCGCTTTGTCGGTACGTTTGCTGACCGTATCCAGATCGGCAAAAATTAACTCCAGATTGATTTCCTCAATATCGCGCGCCGGGTCAACACTGCCATCGACGTGGATAATGTTCTCATCCTCAAAACAGCGAACCACATGCACAATGGCATCCACCTCGCGGATGTGGGATAGAAATTTGTTGCCCAGACCTTCGCCTTTGCTCGCACCTTTTACCAAGCCTGCGATATCCACAAATTCAACGGAGGCGGGGGTGACCTTTTTGGGTTGATACATCTCGGCCAGCACATCCAATCGGTGGTCAGGCACAGGCACCACACCGGTGTTTGGCTCAATGGTGCAAAAGGGGTAATTGGCAGCCTGTGCTCCGGCCTTGGTGATGGCGTTAAATAGTGTACTTTTTCCAACGTTGGGTAAACCAACGATTCCCAGTTTCATGAGTCCACTCCCTCAAATACCGATAGTTTTTACATTGTAGTATTATACGCCCCGAGAGGGCAAAAAGCAACGCAAATCAGGCAGTGCACAGGATGCGGACGATGATTGACAACGCGAAGGCATGGCGGTATGATGTTGTTGGCGACAAATGAATTACATCTATGGGGGGATACCGTCCGGCGGGGGCATAAGCGCCTGCTGGAAAAGAAGGAAAACACAGTTGCAACAACAGCATGAATCGGAGTAGTCTGTGTTGTTGTGCCTGTGTATTCTTTCTTTGTGTGGTATCCCCCTTTTTCTGTCACAGAAGGGGGATAGCGCGATTGCGGTATCCCTTTTCATTTGCCGCCCAAAGTGAAAGGAGAGCAAGCTATGGATAAGATTTCAACCATTCTGGAAGCCTTGCGCCGTCCGAAACCCTACCAGCCGGGCGCGCCGCTGTGGACACATCCGCATATCGCCGCAGAAATGCTCAAGGCACACCTCGCGCCTGATACCGACGCGGCCAGCTACAAGCCTGACACCATTGACGCGATCTGCAACCACCTGATTAGCGCCTTGCACCTTGCCCCCGACAGTCGGGTGGTGGATCTGGGGTGTGGGCCAGGGTTGTACTGCCGTCACCTGGCGAGTCGGGGCTTGGCTGTAACAGGCATTGATTTTTCTGAGAACTCCATAACCTATGCGAAAACACTGTGCGCGAAGGAAAGCGCACAGTTCCGACTGGCAAGCTATCTGGAACCCATCGGGGAGAATGCCTTTGACGCGGCACTGCTGATATCGCAGGATTATGGTGTACTGGCACCGGATGTGCGAGCCACGCTGCTTGCCAACCTCCATGCCGCGCTTGCACAAGGGGGCTATTTTGCGATGGATGTTCCCACCCTTGCAGCGTATACAGCGCGGCAGGGCAAAGCGGACAACACGTGGGAGGCTGCGGAAAATGGCTTTTGGCGATCCCATGCGTACCTCACGCTGCACGCCGTGCACCTGTACCCGGAGCAGAGCGCCTTGTGCGACCTGTTCGCCGTGCTGGATGACGAGGTGACCGTGTACCGCATATGGCAAACATATTTTTCCTTGGTAGCTCTTCAGCGGGAAATGGTCAATGCCGGGTTTGTGGTGGAGGCGGTTTGGAGCAACCTGAAAGGAGAAACTTGGCGGGAGGATTCGCCTGTGATGGGCGTGCTATGCCGTAAACCCTGAACATCCAAGTCATCGTTGAGGAGCGCTGAACGCCTCTTCCGCCTGACATGATCCACAGTTGTTTTGCCCCTGCCGGAAGTTGGAATACCATCCGGCAGGGGCATTGCAAAAGGCGCGGCATATCCGGAGATCACGGGGCAGGTTTCATGAAAACTTGTACGGACATTTTTGCGCAAAATGGTGACGAATAGCCCTTTTCGTTGTATAATGGTCGGCAGGGAAAAGGCGCGGGTATTAGCGCGCGCCACGAAAGGGGACGTTCTGTGAAAACACTGGCGGAGATGTCGTTGGAGGAATTGATTGCGCCTGATTTACGTGCCTGTACCTGTGGGCGGGAGCACAGCGCGGGACTCAGATACCTTAAAATCGGGCGCGATGCCACACGTTTTTTACCGGAGGCACTGGAAGCCATCGGTTGTCATAAGCCATTTGTGGTGTGCGACTGCCATACTGAGGTGGCAGCCATGGGTAAAGTTCGCGCAGTGTTGGACGCCGCGGGCATTGTATATACTTCGTATGTGCTTCCAGGAGAGCGTGTCGAGCCGGATGAACATGCCGTTGGCAGCCTGTGCATGGCTTATGACCCCTCTTGCGACGGCGTGCTAGCTGTTGGTTCAGGTGTAATTAACGATTGCTGCAAGGTACTCGCACACGCGTTGAAAGTGCCGCAGGCGGTAGTAGGCACCGCACCCTCGATGGATGGTTATGCTTCCAATTCTTCCTCCATGATCCGTGACCGTGTGAAGATATCGGCCTACAATGCCTGCCCCGGTGCAATCATTGCCGATACACTCATTATGAAGGACGCGCCGGAGAGGATGCTGCAGGCAGGGCTTGGGGATATGCTGGCCAAGTACGTCGCGCTGTGTGAATGGCGCATTTCGCACCTAGTAATCGGCGAGTATTACTGCGAGGAAATCGCGGGATTGATGCGTGGGTCGCTTCAAAAAATTATGACCGCCGCGCCAAGGCTTTTAGAACGTGATCCCGAGGTTATCGGTGCTGTGGCGGAGGGCTTGATTCTTTCTGGTATTGCGATGGCCTTTGCACAGATTTCGCGGCCTGCATCAGGGCTGGAGCACTATTTTTCTCACCTGTGGGAGATGTTTGCCCTGGAACGCGATCTACCCATGGAGCTTCACGGCATTCAGGTTGGCGTGGGCACAGTGCTGACTCTGCGAATCTATGACCGTCTGCGCCATTTACGGCCTGACCGCGAAACAGCAGAAAAAGCCATGCGATCCTTCGACGCCAAAATGTGGGAGACGAATGTGCGACGTGTATTTGGGAATGCCGCGCAAACATTGATCGACAGTGAAAAGGAAATCTGGCATAAAAATGACCCTGAACAACACGCGGAACGATTGAATCAGATCCTCGCGCATTGGGACGAGATACTGGCGATCATTGATGAGGAATTGCCCCTGACCGCTGAGATTGTTGCGATGATGAAAAAACTGATGATGCCCATCCGCCCTGCTGAGATTGGCGAAAGCGGACGGGATGTGTATGACGCGTTCCATTGCTCGCGCGACATTCGCGATAAGTATCTGACAAGCTCGCTTCTGTGGGATTTAGGGCTATTGGATACCTTCCCGTTGGATTTTGAGGGATAATCGCGATCTGTGCGAGGGGCTCTCAGTTCTTGGGTCAAGGACGAGTTTGACCATGACTGAAGCAGCCTTGCAGTGTCGGTCGCGTGATTTGGGATACGGATACGCCATTTGATACCGGAGACATCCCGGAGCCTTGTCGGGTTTGCGAACGCTCACCATGGATAACGGACGATCGATTTTTTGCGAAAAGTCAGTCAGCCCAGTTGGGTCTAGCCTCCGCGCGCACCCAATTGCTAAGTTTACGCAGCCTTTCCGCAGGAAGGGTTGGAAATCGTATCCACAAGCCTTTCCGACAGCGCAACAGGACAAATGCGCCCTGAAACTATGAAATATGAACGGAGTGCTTCACCAGAAACCGCATCTGCTGCCCGTGTAAAGGATGTTTACATGCCAAGCAGCAAGGTTTGACAACAACAACGAGCCGCGACCCCAACGCAAGGGTCGCGGCTCGTTCAATATCGGATCCGGTTTCATTCTACGAGGGACGATTATTCGGCTTCTTTTGGCGCTAACGGGTTATAGGCGGCAAAATCACCGTCCACAGAGGTCTGCGTCACGTTCAGGCTGGCGTCCACATGGAAGACATACGTAATGGTTGCGTCGGGCATTACGCCTTCTTCCCAGCTGCGGGCATATTCAAACGTAAGGGTCACATCGCCCTCTTTGGCACCGGTAAACACCCACACATGAACGCCACCCGCACCCATGGCATCGGTGGTGGGCGCTACGAATTCATCCTTTTCCACGGTCAGGATACCTTCGGTGCTGGCTTTATACTTCCACTGATAGCCTGTGGTGGGGTTTTCAGTCAGCACTATGGCGCCTTTTCCAGAAGCATACAGATCGGGATAACCGGAAATAGCGGTCTGAGTGAGATTTTTATCTGCGTCCACATGGAAACTGTACACGATCGTATCGGCTATCTCGCCGCCTTCCCAGCCTTGTCCGAAGGTGAAAGTCGCGGTTGCGTCCCCCTCGGCTTTTCCGGTGATAGTCCAGGTGTGCGTGCCGCCCGCGCCTTCTACTTTATCTGCGTCGGGACCGGCTACAAAGCCGTTGTCAGCAATGGTCAGAATGGCTTCGTCACTGGAGGAGAAGCTCCAGGTGTAGCCGGTGGTGGGATTTTCTGTGAATGTGACCGTTACGTTTGGGACGGGGGCGGTAGCCGTTTCGGCGAATGCGAAGCTGAAGCACAACAACATGGCGGATAAGGCGATGGCGATGAATTTTTTCATGAAACAGGCCTCCTTCTCTATCTTGCAATTTTAGAACCCGATGACAACTATAGTATAGGACGGAGGGAGTAACAAAAGCGTAACACGAATAATGTTACAAATATATGACAAACAGGAATTGACTTTTTTGTCTTCTTGACGTATGATCAAAGCAGCTTAGGCAGATAGGGAGGGATTCCAACATGATGAAAAAAACCCTTGCATTGGTGCTGGTACTGGCATTGCTGATTCCCGCAGCGGCGTTGGGTGAAGCGAGCACGCTACCCTTCGGCCTGAAAATCGGCATGACCAAAGACGAGGCGAAAGCGGCTTTCGACGCGGATGCAACGCTTTCTGCCATTAATCGGGACAAAGAAGACTACGACAACGGCACGGTGGAGTACAGCTTTGAAGATGTGGCTATCCCCGGAACGGACGTAACCGCCGATAGCTTCAGTGTGCAGGTTGACCAGAACAACAGCACCAAGACCGATAAACTGACTACGTTGAGCTTTGATATTTCACCCACCGATCAAAGCATCGCCATGTTCCGAAAACTGCTTGCGGCAATTACCGCAACCTATGGTGCGCCGGAAAGCGATCCATTCGGCACGGAAGCGGTGGATACATATGTGGAATGGGGCACGCTGGACGCAAGCTGGGCTCTGCCCGATATGCGCATATCGCTGTCGCTGAACCGCATGTATGAGGAGAGCATTACCGTACAGTATACAAGCCGCCTGAACTACGATAAAGCTGATTTGGCGGAATAAAACTACCCCCAAAAATAAGATCAAACACAGCGGCGCGTTTCCCCAAAAGGGAGGCGCGCCGCTGTTTTGCTGAAGAGATATTTTAGAGGATGTGGCCATGCATTCCATGGGGATCATCGATGCTGATCCTCAAACACTTGCTGATTGCTTGAGTTTTAATTGTCTCTGACAGATTGTTTATCGCCGCGCACAGTATGGATTAGGGTCTTCTGCCGCGTGAACCGCCGCCCTGCGGCGAATGCTGAACCCGCCCCCGTTGTTGCGGCTGCTGTGTTGCTCCGCCACGTGCGGTTTCACCGCGATAGGCAGAGGAAGCATTGCCTGCTTTGCCGCGTGGACTTTCCCCGCGGTAGCCGGTAGACTGGGGCTTTGTGCCGCCACGCGCAAGCTCGTTGCGATCTTGGGCTGGTGAGCTGCTCACCTTGCCTCGCGAACCGGTAGGATCGGATGCATGGGTACCGCCTGCTGCAACACGGGCGCGCCGAGGTTCATTGGATCGGGTTCCAGTGGCAGCGCTGTTCCCGCTGTACCCCGAACCTTGCCCACCCCGAATGTCGCGAGGGGGAACCAAACATTCCCGGCCAAATCCAATCAGATCATCACGTCCGCTTAAGCGCAGCGCTTCACGGATCAGTGCGTGGTTAATGGGGTTACGCCATTGCAGCAGTGCACGCTGCATCGCCTTTTCATGCGCCGTTTTGGGCACATACATCGGTTTCATGGTACGCGGATCGAGGCTGGTATAGTACATGCAGGTACTCAGCGTGCCCGGTGTGGGGTAGAAGTCCTGTACCTGCTCAGGCTGGTGGCCTGTATCACGCAGGTATTCTGCAAGGCTTACTGCATCATTCAAGGTGCATCCGGGATGGCTGCTCATCAGATAGGGCACAAGGTACTGTTCCAATCCAAGCCTGCGGTTGATCTCTTCATATTTTTGGACGAACGCGTCATAGACCTCCTGCCTAGGTTTGCCCATTTTGTCAAGCACAGCGGGGCTGATGTGTTCCGGAGCGACTTTGAGTTGTCCGCTGATGTGATGTTCACATAGCTCGCGCAGAAAGGTAGGGTTCGTATCCGCCATTACGTAATCGAATCGGATGCCGGAGCGGATAAACACTTTCTTGATACGGGGCAAAGCGCGTACACGACGTAAGGTATGCACCAACTCTTCGTGACTCACACGCAGATTTTTGCATGGTGTGGGGAACAGGCATTGGCGATGCTTGCAACAACCTTCCTTGAGCTGTTTATCGCACGCCGGTTCGCGGAAATTCGCCGTGGGGCCGCCAATGTCATGGATATATCCCTTGAAATCCGGCAAGGAGGATATTTCCTGTGCCTCATTGACGATGGAATCTTCGCTGCGGGAGGTAACCACTCGCCCCTGATGGAATGTGAGCGCGCAAAAGTTGCAGGCGCCGAAACAGCCGCGCGTTGCGGAGATAGAAAAACGAACTTCCGACAATGCAGGCACGCCGCCGAGTTTATCGTATACCGGATGGGCAGAACGCTCGTAGGGCAGAGCATAGGTCGCGTCCAGTTCCTCGCGGGAAAGCGGCATGTCCGGTATGTTTTGCACCACATAGCGCAGCGTGTCCTGTTGCTGGCACAGCCGTTTGCCACGCACGGCATCCTGCTCCTCATACTCAGCCATGAAGGCACGGGCATACGCTGCTTTATCGGATGTGACCTGTGCGTGAGCAGGCAGGAGAACCGCATCTGTTGGCGGCTCCTTGGCCATGTAACAGCAACCGCGAAGCATAGGCAGTTCCTCTGGAGGCATGCCGCGACGGAGCCAATCTGCGCTTTGCAAAATGGTGCGTTCGCCCATACCGAACAAGAGCAGTGTGGCAGCCGTGTCCACAAGCAGACTCCGCCGCACCTTATCATCCCAGTAATCGTAATGAGAAAAGCGGCGAAGCGATGCTTCCACACCGCCAATGAGGATAGGCACATTCGGGTATGCCTGATGGATGCGGTTGCAGTATACGGTGGTTGCGCGGTCGGGTCGCATGCCAGGCTGACCGCCGGGAGCATAGGCATCGGTATTACGCCGTTTTTTAGCGACGGTGTAGTGATTAACCATGCTGTCGATAACCCCGGCAGTCACCAGAAAGCCGAGCTTCGGACGGCCAAAGCGTTTAAAATCCGCATCGCCGTGATAATCCGGCAGGCAGAGCATGGCTACATGGTAGCCTGCATGCTCCAACACCCGGCTGATGATCGCCTGCCCAAATGAGGGGTGATCCACATACGCCTCGCCGACCACAAAAACAAAGTCGGGCGCATCCCAGCCCAATCGGGCACACTCCTCGCGCGTAATCGGTAAAAAAGCCATATTATACCTTCCTGTTGGTTGATTGCATTGCCAGTATACACGTAAAAGTGGTAAACGACAAGCGAGCGGGAAAGTGGATGCTGAGGAATAACAAAACCCGCGTTCCACAATTGGAAACGCGGGGACGAATGTAAACCGCGGTCATGAGGCTGCATAGAGTTGAATTTTCGGGAGTGTGAACGGAGGCGCGGTGAGTCTGCGAAACCCTGTTGATCCAACTTGCGTTATAAAGCTATATTCTGAGGTGGCCCTTGCCTATAGGGCGCTCATTAAAAGTAGTTCGAAGCAGGGGTAGGAATTGTTCGCGCTTTCTGTTACATTGCCAGCGGAAGTATCGGCTTCATCACTGGGTACCGACATGCCCACGCAGCGCCCGTACATCATTACACGGGAATCCGGTGTTACAGTGGGCGCTTCACTGGTGGTTACCAGAATGAGGCCGCTATAGCCGCTGGCCTTTTTGGTGAGCGCCATTTTGATAATCCAATCGCTGCCAGCCTGTGTGATATTCACCACGTAGCACTTGTAGCCCATGATGCGACCATCGTACCCTGTGATTTTATTCACCAGAGTGTTGTAGCTGGGGCTGATAGCCTCACTTTTTAACTGCGATACCATATCGTTTTCAGACCAGCTGCGCGTAAAGGTGTAGTTGAGTCGGCGATCTGCAAGCCCGGGCTTGTTGAAAGCGAGCACAACCGCATAACTGCCTTCCTCCTTGGTATCCAGATCAATTTTAAATTTACCGGCAGCCGTAACCTTCTTGTGATCGACTTCCACATCGTTTACAAAGATCTGGATGGTTGCACCCGGCGTTGAGGTGCCAAGGATGGTGAAGGTGTCGGATGTGACCTGTTCGGGAACGGTAGTGGTCACATTGATGGTGAGCAATGTTCGCTGGTAGGTAACAGGATAGGCGAGTTCCATCACATCTTCGCCGTTATAATCGGCGGTAACGGTCACCATGAATACGCCTTCCTTAGGCAGTTTGATCGGTAGATCGAACTTGCCGCTGGCACCAACTTCCACATCGGAAACCATAGGGTCGGGGTAGCTAAGTCCCATCACCACGGCTGTGAACTTAACGCCTTCAGCGGCGGTTCCGGCGAGGCTGAAGCTCGCATCGTTTGTCTCTTTGGGTGGCGCTTCGGTGATGTTCACCTTGGCACTGGCAGAGGCGGGCAGAGGCTTGACCTCAATAAATTTGAAGGACTCCCAGATTTTATTGAGGGCGGTATTATCCTTGTTGGTGATGGCACGGCCATACACCTGCATATCGAAGGTGATCTCATAGCCGTTTCGGATGGTGCGGCGCATCAACCCGTGATGATCTACCTGACCGTTCACGTTCTTGGTGTAACGCAGGATCAGAAAACGGCCGTTATCTGTGTTTTTCCAATCGGCACTGGAAAAATCAAACCCCTGATCAAGGTAAAGGTTATTCGGGTAGTGTCCCAGACGATACTGTGCCCGCACAGAGGAGCTTTGCTCGTTTACATCAAAGATGTTCGTGATGGCGTCGCTCTGGGTGGCAGTCAGTTCGAAACACATGTCGCCCTCCTGACTCCAACACTGTAAAAGAACGCCGCGCGCCAGCATATCATTGGTAACTACCTCGGAGGTAGTGCCTTTTTTTTGCAGCCAGTCGGAAAAACTGGCAACGTTATCCGGCGTAAGGGTAATATACGTTTCCGGAATATCCACGGACGCGAAAAGAGAATCAAATACATGAGTCTCCGCCATCGCGGGCAAAGCCAGCAAAAGCATTGCCAGCGCGAGAAACGCGCCTAAAATCCACTTGCGCATAATGCACCATCCTTTGGTTGATACCGTCATGACAGGATCGCTTCAAGCGCTACCAAGGGGTAGCCGTCGACTTCGGAAACGGAACCGCTGAGCGTACCCAGCAGGGTAATGGAGGCTCCCTGTGTAATTGTGAGCAGATCGGCGCACAACACGGTGTAGTGGTCTCCATTTTCGGTGGTCAGCACAAAGCGGGGAGAACCATCCACATTGCTCAGGGTGGTAACCTGTCCGCTGAGCGTTATCACCTTGTCCTTGTAAGCCGAGGGTCTGCCGATGAGCTTTGTGTATTCCACTGTATGCACTTTCTTCTGAAGGCGGGCGATCGTGTCGGCATCGCTTTCGGCTCGGGTGATCGTAAAGGCGTAATCGTTACGGTGATATCCTGCGGACAGTACCTGTAGAGTAAAATCGTTCGCACCGACTTGGTTAGGGTGGAGTGTAACATCAAAAGTTCCATCCTCCCCGACGGCAATGATTCCGCTGCCGCGTCCCTGGGTAAGCGTTACGATGGAACCCGGAAGGGTAAGACCCTTCAGAGAAACGCTGTCGGAGGTGACGATGCCTGTTGCTTCCATGGCAAGTGGTGTGGTTTGCCAATCAACGGATACCGTAAAATCAACAATGGTTTTTTGCTCACCTTTGAAGGCGGTCAGTTCTATGGCATTCGCAACGTCGCCCGTCAGGTTTGGGACGGTAAAGCTGAAAGCACCGGTTTCATCCGCCTTGATGCGAGAACTGTTTTTGCCGTTGACCGAATAACGCAGGTACCCACCGGGCACTGTGGTGCCGGTGAGCGTAAAACGCGTAACACCGATCGTATCCGCAATGGGGTCGAGCGTGAGGGCGCAATCCTGACGGATATAGGTTAGCTTGGCAGGCTGACTTTCCACGGCGGTGGAGGGTAGCGTGAGCGTCTGCGCAGCTTCAGTGTCGGTTCCTGCAGTCTCTGCTTTTGCGCCAAGCAACAGCGTACGTTCGGCGGCAGAAAGCAGTAGATCCCTATCCGCCTGTTGCGCCTCACGGCCAATTAAATCCATCCGAAAGGTATAAACGCTGTTCAGGTAGAGCGTTGACAGGGAAATATCCGAATAGGTCAGCGACCCGTCGCCCTGCGCTTCAACGGAGGAGGAGAACAGCGCATAACCGTTCTTTTGCCAGGTTGCGCTGCCATAACCTCCTTTACGGGCAAGCTGTGCTATAAAAGCATCCTTTTCATCGGCGGTCATCTGGAGGTATTCTCCACTGGTAATACCTTCCGGTTTAGCGGAAATGCCAAGCGAATACTGGCGGCCATCCGGCATGAGGCTCACCAGATATAACCCTTCGCGCTCCATGGCGGCAAGCATCATTGCGCTGTCTGTACCCAATGAGGTAAGCGCCTGAGCGTCCATATGGTTGCGGGTCACAAACACCTCTCCGGCACTGGGGGTATAACGAACGCCGATTTCGTCCAACGCTGTGGTTTCGTCGGCATTGGCTGATGCAAAAAGCGTTGCGCATCCCAACACAAGCGCAAGGGCGAACATCCGGCGGATTTTCACGGTAAGGCTCCTCTCGCGGAGATAACACTTCTCCGATGCTTTTCACAGCATTGGGCATAGGCAAAAAGCCCACAACCTTCTTTGTATTGTATCATAAAAAGACAAGCCTGTGCAAGGACAGGCTGTAACAAACGGAGAGCTTGAAGGCTATGATAAACAGCGGTCTTCAGGGTTTAAATTCATTCCGCCACACCTGCTTTGACTTTTGGCTTGCAACATGCTCTCTTTTTTGCTATGCTATGTTATCGCAACTGTTTGAAGGAGGCGCTCGGGGAATGCAAAGGCCCATGCGAGACCTGCTGACGCAGGTTTCCAGGCGCACATCGCTGCATATGCCCGCGGCGCAGGGGCACGCGCCTTTCGCGCGATTCAACCCGTATCGACTCGACACAACCGAACTGTCTGTGACCGATGACCTCTACCGCCCGACCGGCGCCATCGCGGAGGCGGAGCGGCTGATTGCGCAAAGCGCCGGAGCACAAGCGACACTGCTATTGCATGGCGGCTCCACGGCTGGTGTCCACGCGATGATGCTCTATTCGTGCAAACGGGGAGACGCGATTGTGCTACCGCGAAATGCGCATCTGAGTTGTTTGAACCTGTGTGCCACGGCGGGGCTTACCCCCCTGTTCGCAGAACCGTCCTTTACGTCGGAAGGCCGCTTATACACAACGCCTGAAGCATTCGCCAAAACATTGGACGCACACCCTGAAGCGACGGCGGTATTGGCGCTGAGCACCGATTATTACGGACTGGTGAGCGATGTCAGCGGCATCGCCCGCGAGGTGCACGTGCGTGGCAAACTGTTATTATGTGATGAGGCGCATGGCGCTTACTTCAACTGGGGAAAGATTATCCCCAATGCGGGCGCGCTCGGTGCCGATCTGTTTGTGCAGTCGGCGCACAAAACGCTGCCGGCGCTTACCCCTGGCGCTTGGCTCCACGCTATGAACGGGGTCGATGCACAACGCCTGCGATCGATATTGCGCATGGTGCAAACCAGCAGCCCCAGCTTTCTCATCCTGCTTTCGCTGGATGATGCACGGGCATGGATGGATACATACGGTGAATCAGCATGTCAACGTCTTATGACTGATGTAGAGCACTTTCACACAAGGGTTGCCAGACTTGGCTATACGGATGGGCAGGCAATGCCGCCGGAAGGTATGCGTTATGACCATCTTCGCCTAGTACTGCGTTCCCCTCAGGGCGGCGAATGGCTTCAACGAGCATTGGAAGCGCGCGGGATGGATGTGGAAATGGCTGATGAACAGCATGTGGTGTGTATTCTGTCCCTGAGGGATGGCAAGGCTCGCCTGCGAAGACTGGAAAAAGCTTTACAAACCATCGTACACGAAACAAATGATTCCGCGCTGCGGAAACCCGTATTGCGGGAATCGGAGATACGTCCCAATCCCTTGCGACCGGAATACTGGCCGCCGCGCAGATTGCCCATCGGCGAGGCTGCGTTTGCATCAAGCGAATCCGTGCCGCTGATGGAGGCAATTGGCCGTGTGAGCGCGGCAAACGTTGGGCTGTATCCTCCCGGCGTCGCGTGGCTGACAGCGGGGGATGAGGTTACGTCGGAAATAGCCACGCTGATGACAACCATTCACCCTGATCGATTATTCGGCCTGGACGGTCAGCATCGGCTGCGATGCGTCCGACTTTTGTAAACGCCGCATCGGGCGGCCTGCACTATCACCTACACCAAAGGAGTATGCAACGTGTACAGCTTTCCTTACGATGCAGTCTTGTTTGATCTGGATGGCACGCTCACCTGCTCGGAACAGGGGATTATCCAATCTATGCGGTATGCGCTCAATGCGGTTGGCGCAGAGGTACCCGCAGGGGTAGACTTGCGTGCGATCATCGGGCCACCGCTGATGGTGTCATTGCAGGGGCTGCTTGGGCTCAGCGAAAGCAAGGCGCGCGAAACGATCGCTTTCTATGTGGATTACTTTAACCGTAAGGGTATGTACCTGTATACGGTATACCCGCATATCCGCAGCATCCTGAAAATGCTGCGCGATGGGGGCGTATATGTTGCGATGGCAACCAGCAAGCCTGTGCGTCCCGCGATGGCGATATTGAACCATTTCGGTTTGACACATTACTTTAACCGCATCATCACCGAAGAGGATAACGAAAAGACGGTCAATAAACCTGAACTGATTCGCCGCGCGCTGCCTGAAACCTTCAAGCGCGCTGCGATGGTGGGTGATCGGTTCTACGATATCGAAGGAGCGCTCGCAAATGGCATCGATGCGATCGGTGCCGGTTACGGCTTTGGCTCCGAGGAGGAGCTGACAAATGCTGGCGCGACCCATGTCGTGCCGGATACGGAATCCCTTCGTGCCTATCTCTGCCCCGGTGCGCCAGTCCCACGCGGTTTTTTCCTGTCGGTAGAGGGGTTGGACGGAAGCGGGAAAACCACACAGGTGGATAAACTGGAGCAGAGCCTGCGGGACTATGGCTTTAGCGTTTTGCGAACCCGTGAACCGGGCGGCTGTGACATCAGCGAAGAAATCCGGCATACGATCCTTACCACCGATCATATGGAAATGTGCCCGGCCTGCGAAGCGCTTTTGTACGCCGCTTCCCGTGCTCAGCATGTGCATCAGGTGATTCGCCCGGCCGTGGAGCGTGGCATGCTCGTGCTGTGCGACCGATTTGTGGACAGCTCCATCGCCTATCAGGGCGGTGGACGGGAACTGGGCACCGACGTGGTGGGACAGATCAATGCGCCTGCTGTGGCGGGGATGCTACCCGACGCGACGGTCTATCTGGCCATCGACCACCAGCGTTCACTGGCGCGCAGGCATAGCGCTTCCAGCCTTGATCGCATTGAGGTGGAAGGAGCTGCCTTCCATGGTCGCGTTCAAAGTGCCTATGAAAAACTCATCCGTGAGGATGCGAAACGCTTTCTTGTGGTGGATGGTGAACAGGATGTTAACACAGTCGCCTGCGATGTGCTGGACGCGGTACTGCGACGGCTGGAGCCGGAAATTGAAGCGTAAACACGCTTCTGCCAACGTAATAACAAAGGATTGAAATGTATAGCAACATGGAACGAATCGTTGTAGGAATGTCGGGCGGGGTGGACTCGTCCGTTACCGCCCTGCTGCTCAAGCAGCAGGGCTATGATGTGATCGGCGTATTCATGAAAAACTGGGATGAAAAGGACGAAAACGGCACCTGCACCGCTACCGCCGATTGGGGCGATGTGCAGGACGTTTGTGAAACCATTGGAATCCCGTACTATGCCGTCAATTTTGAAAAGGAATATCAGGATCGGGTATTCAGCTATTTCCTTTCGGAATATCGCAAGGGACGCACACCGAACCCAGATGTACTGTGCAATCGGGAGATCAAGTTCAAAGCATTTCTGGATTTTGCAATGAAACTTGGTGCGACACGCATGGCAACCGGCCACTTTGTGCGCAGTGAAACGCGAGACAGACATACGCTGTTGCTTCGCGGGGTAGACCCGAATAAGGATCAAAGCTATTTCCTCTACATGCTCAAGGAGGCGCAGCTTTCACGTGCAATGTTTCCCGTTGGCGCCATGACAAAAGCGGAGGTTCGTAAAATTGCCGCTGAAAACGGCCTGCCTGTAAGCGCCAAGAAGGACTCCACAGGCGTATGCTTTATTGGCGAGCGAAATTTTCGGCAGTTTTTGCATGGCTATCTGCCCTTGCAAGCCGGCGACATGCTCACCGAGGATGGGCGTAAGGTAGGGCAGCACATTGGGCTGGCGTATTATACGCTGGGGCAGCGCAAGGGTCTTGGCATTGGCGGCGGGGGAGATGGCCGCAGCTGGTTTGTGGTGGAGAAAGATTTGGAACGAAACGTGCTCGTGGTCTCACAGGGCGAAGATAGCCCCCGTTTGTTTACACAATACGCGAAGGCATCCGAGATTACGTGGATAGCGGACAGTGCTCCCGCAGGGGAGGGCGAACCCTTCCGCTGCACGGCTAAGTACCGATATCGTCAACCTGACCAGCCGGTAACGGCGGTGGTAAAGGACAATGCCCTGTTCCTCACAGCAGATGAAGCACAGCGTGCGGTTACCCCCGGGCAAAGTGTGGTGCTGTATCAGGGCGATGTATGCCTTGGCGGGGCGGTTGTGGATGAAACGGCAAATGAATCCTTTCTACAATAATTATCGGGCGTGGAAGGCTGTAAAACGGCTTACCTGCCTTTTTTAAACCCAGCGGAAACATATGCATTCGATTCTTTCATGATTAAAAATGACGGATAAACATTGTTCGATTGCCTGATTACGAATGGTTCTGGCAAAACGGAAAGTCATTTAACAGGACAAAGCGGAAAGAATCATGGATACAAGCATGATGAATGAACATGCCTACGAATAGAAGAACGGTTGAGAACAGGAGCATGCCCCAAGACTGTGGAGGCATAGCCGAACCGATATCAGGTAAAGAGACAGTGATTTACCGGGTGCTTTTCCGAAGAAAAAGTTGGTGAAGCCGATATACTCACATTTTAGAGATTTGACCTCAGTATGATTCTAGTCAGTTCAGCCGGAGCGCTTTCGGTTGCTAACGCGTTGAAAAAACAGAACAAGAACAGAATATCGCCTCATGAAGCATTGCACGGTTTTTTTCATCGGGTTATAATAAAAATTGCGTCTTATGGGAAGGCCAACCCGACGCTGGACAACATGGAACACAGGAGGAAAAATCAAATGAAGAAACTGGTTGCAATCATCCTGAGCCTTGCTATGACTGTCAGCTTTATCCTGCCCGCAATGGCTGAGGATACCATCAAAATTGGTGGCATTGCCTGCCTGACCGGCGCGGCTGCCATGTATGGCGTCGGCGTGAAAAACGGTGTTGATCTCTACATCAGCGAACTGAATGCCGCCGGTGGCATCAACGGCCAACAGGTGGAAATGATTTGGGAGGACGATGAAGGGTCACCCGATAAATCTGCAAACGCCTATAATAAACTGGTGCAAAACGATGGCGTAGTTGCCATTCTTGGCCCGGTGCTTACCGGCGCGACGGACGCGGTTGCCGATCTGGCTGCCTCTGATGGCATCCCGCTGATCACCGCTTCCGCGACGGCTTACTATATCACCACCGACCGCCCCAACGTGTTTCGCACCTGCTTCCTGGATCCGTTTCAGGGCAAGGTGATGGCGGACTTTACCGCACAGGAACTCAAGGCGACCAAAGTTGCCGCTATGTATAAGAACGGCGATGAATACAGCGTTGGCCTCAAGGATGCTTACATTGAGGAAGCCAAGGCTCAGGGTCTTGAGGTAGTGGCGGAGGAAGCCTCTGCTGACAAAGACGTTGATTACAAGACGCAGCTCACCAACATTAAGGATTCCGGTGCGGAAGTCGTATTCCTTGCGTATTACGGCGATGTGGCGGCACTCATCCTCACCCAGGCGAACGAACTGGGCTTGAGCGTTAAGTTTACCGGTGGCGACGGTATCTCCAACATTACCGGCGCTATCAGCGACAAGAGCCTGCTCACCAATATGTATTATTCCGATCATTTCTCCAACAGCGCGGACAGCGAAATCGTGAAGGCATATCTGGCCGGTTATCAGGCGAAGTATGGCGAACTGCCCTCCATTTCTTTCTCCGCAACCGCCTATGATGCCGCCAAAGTACTATGTGGCGCGATTACCACTGCCGGCACCACCGATTCCGCTGCGGTTGTAGCGGCCATCAAAGCCAGCTCCACCGAGGGCGTGACCGGCACGATCACTTTTGACGATCACAACGATCCCATCAAGAGCGCTTTCATCCTCACCTTTGATGCCGACGGCAATCAGGTGTTTGTGAAGCAACAGGCGCCCCAACAGTAATATAAGGCATGGGAAGAGGGCGGGGCTGGCCGCCGCCCTCTTTCAGCCCTTTCCGGAGAGGCGTTTCATGTGCCTTTCCGGAAAGGGCTGAACTGCGTTTTCGCCTTTGCGTGGTTGGAACCTGTTTTTCAGTGAGAACGCATCTCTCCATTTGCGATTTTATTCACCGAAACGAGCGCCATAGAACATGCAGCACAACCATGCGCGTGTTCCTCAATGTTAAAGTGTTTAGCGTAACAGGTTGGGCGCTCTCTAAAAACAGGATTCCGATAGGCATCGCACGGGCATCCCCGCGCGGTAAACGTGCCGTCCGCCAGGGGACGGCCGCGTAAGCAAGAAGGATGGTGGATGGAATGGTGTTGTTTTTAAACCAGCTTATCAACGGCCTTGGCACGGGCGCGATCTATGCGCTCATCGCGCTTGGCTACACAATGGTGTATGGTATTGTGAAGCTGATCAACTTCGCCCATGGCGATATCATGATGGTTGGCTCCTATACGGCGGTGCTTTTGATGGTGAACGTCGGCGTACCTTTTCCGATAGCGCTGATGGCCTCGATGTTCGTCTGTGTATTCTTTGGGGTGCTGATCGAGCGTGTCGCTTACAAGCCTCTGCGGGATGCGCCGCGCATCTGCTCTCTGATTACCGCCATTGGCGTCAGCTATCTATTGCAAAACAGTGCGCAGCTTCTGTTTTCCGCTAACCCCAAGCCTTTTCCGCCTGTGTTTAGTGTAGCGCCAATTACCTTTGGCGGCGTAAGTATCAGCTTTGTAACGCTGGTCACAGTGCTGGTGTCTGTGCTGCTGATGGTAGGGCTGAATCTGTTTGTGATGAAAAGCCGCACCGGAAAGGCGATGCGTGCGGTGAGCGAAGATATGGGTGCTGCAAAGCTCATGGGCATCAACGTGAACATGACCATTTCCACGACCTTTGCAATCGGTTGTGCGCTGGCGGGGATTGGCGCTTTCCTTTACTGCATAGCCTACCCAAGCGTTGCACCTACCATGGGTGCGATGCCGGGTCTCAAGGCCTTTATTGCGGCAGTGCTCGGTGGTATCGGTATTCTCCCGGGTGCAATGCTGGGCGGCTTTATCATGGGCGTGGCGGAAAGTCTTACCAAAGGGTTTGTGTCCACACAGCTTAGCGATGCGGTGGTGTATGGCATACTGATCGTTGTGCTCCTGTTCAAGCCCTCCGGCCTGCTTGGCAAGGCACAGAGAGAGAAAGTGTGAGGTGGCCATGATGAACCGAAAGTTAAAATCCTACATCCTCAACCTTTCCGCCATTGCGATCCTCTTCGTGATCATCTCTTCGCTGATCGACTCCGGCGCGATCAATAAGTATTACTCGGGTATCCTGATCATGATCGGCATCAACGTGATCATGACTGTGAGCCTGAACTTGACGACGGGCTTCCTTGGGGAATTGGCGCTGGGTCACGCAGGGTTCATGAGTGTGGGCGCGTTTACAGCGGGCATCATTACCAAACAGTTGAGTGCCAGCTTGGGTTGGGACGCGGCAGCCTGCCTGCCCATCTCCCTGCTGGCGGGCGGCATTCTTGCCGCTGTGATGGGCTTTTTAATCGGCGTACCCGCCCTGCGGCTCAAAGGGGATTACCTCGCTATTATTACACTGGGTTTCGGCGAAATTCTGCGCGTGATTATTCAAAACATGCAAATCACGGGCGGCGCATCCGGCATCAGCCGTATCCCGCGTGTGAACAACTTTCCGATCACCTATTTCATCATGATTGCGGTCATCGTGATCATGTTTACCCTCGGGCGATCACGGCATGGGCGGGCGATCCTCTCCATCCGCGAAAACGCGGTGGCAGCGGAATCTACCGGCATTTCCGTAACGCGATACAAGATTTTCGCCTTTACTTTCGCGGCGTTCTTCGCAGGTATCGCGGGCGGTCTGTATGCGCATCAAATCGGCCGCGTATCGGCCGCAACGTTTGATTTTAACAAATCCATTGAGTACCTTGTTATGGTGGTGCTGGGTGGCATGGGCTCTATCACAGGCAGTATCATCGCTGCCGCAGTGCTTACCCTGCTTCCGGAACTGTTGCGTGAGTTTGCGGATTACCGGATGCTCCTGTACAGCATCATGCTTATTTTGATGATGCTCTTTCGCCCCAAGGGGCTTATGGGTACGGCGGAATTCTCCCTCACTTTTGTGTGGGATCGCCTTACCGGTTTTTACAAACGGGCGACCAAGCCACGTCCATTGCGGGAGCATGCCGTAACCATGCCCGATGTGCCAAATTATGAACTTGCTGCTGGTGCGCCTGTGCTGGAAACCAAGAATCTCGGTATCCGCTTTGGCGGCTTGCAGGCGGCGGAAAATGTAAACCTGCATGTGAATGATCACGAGATTGTTGGCCTCATCGGCCCCAACGGCGCAGGCAAAACGACCGTGTTTAATATGCTCACGGGCGTATACCTGCCCACCGAAGGCGATATCCAGCTTTTGGGGAGATCCATCACCGGCAAAAAAACGTACGAGATTGTCGCGCATGGCATTGCGCGCACATTCCAGAACATTCGCCTGTTTAAAAGCATGACGGTTCTGGAAAACATTAAGGTGGCCTTCCACACCCGTATGCATTACACTCCGGTCAGCGGCATCTTCCGACTCCCCAAATATACACGTGAGGAGAGAGGCATCGACCTGCGTGCCCGCGAACTGCTTCGCGTGTTCAACATGGAGGAGAGCGCCGAAACTCGGGCTGACGGCCTACCCTATGGGCAGCAACGCAAATTGGAAATCTGCCGCGCACTGGCGACCAATCCCAAAGTGCTGTTACTGGATGAGCCTGCCGCCGGTATGAACCCGATTGAAACGCGTGAGCTGATGGAGACCATTGGCATCATCCGCAACCGGTTCAATGTGGCGGTGCTGCTGATTGAGCATGATATGAAGCTGGTAATGGGCATCTGTGAGCGAATCTATGTGCTCAACTACGGCCGGATCATCGCGGAAGGCTCACCTTCTGACATTCGCAACAATCCCGAGGTGATCAGGGCATACCTTGGCCACAGCGACAGGGACACGAAACCCGTAAAGGAGGGCGAAGCGAATGGCAATGCTTGAGGTGAAGGATTTACATGTATATTACGGCGCAATCCATGCGCTCCATGGCGTAAGCTTCACCGTGGATAAGGGCGAGATTGTGACGCTGATCGGTGCGAACGGCGCAGGCAAAACCTCCATCCTGCACGCGATTTCCCGCCTGATCCCCGCAAAGAGTGGAACGATCACCTTTGACGGACATCCGCTGGGTGCATTGGATGCATACAAGCTGGTGGATATGGGGCTGTCGCAGGTGCCGGAGGGCAGACGCATCTTTGCCCAGATGACGGTGTTGGAAAACCTGGAAATGGGCGCTTATACCCGCCGTGATAAAGGCGAATTGCAAAGCGATCTGGATATGGTGTTCAGCCATTTTCCGAGGTTGAAGGAGCGCGTAAAGCAACTGGCGGGAACACTCTCAGGCGGCGAACAGCAGATGCTGGCGACCGGACGAGCCTTGATGTCACACCCGACGCTGCTGATGATGGATGAGCCATCCATGGGGCTTTCGCCGATCCTCGTGGAAGAGATTTTCGCGATCATCCGTGACATCAACAAGGAAGGCACGACCATCCTTTTGGTGGAGCAGAACGCGCATATGGCGCTGTCCATTGCCAACCGGGCGTATGTGCTGGAAACAGGCAACATTGTCATGGAGGGCGAAGCTGGGAAGCTGCTGAACGATGACAAGGTTAAGAGCGCTTATCTGGGAACCTGACGACAACGCCGACAAGCGACAGGGGTATGAGATTGCTAAGCAATAATAGGAAAGTGCGAAGTAGAAAGAGTAGTATACTGTTGAGGCTTAGCCGAGGTTCCACCATCTGCACAGGAATGGATAGCTGCATCTGTCCCCAGTATATGACAGGCAATGCTCTGTTATAGCCAGACAAGCCAAAAACAAAGGAATCTATATGGTAAAGTACAACGGGAGCCGTAGCATAAACGGCTCCCGTTTATGTTGCACAATGCCTTTAACCGCCAAAACAGGGTTTTCAGCGTGCCCACTGTGATGAATAATCATTTTCTGTTTTCTTTTTAAAAAATCAGGGTAACATAACATTAAGCAAGGAGCCAATCGGGGCCAAGCAAACCCGATACCCCCCGCGGTACGCAAATCCTTGCTCTGACGCAAACTTCGAGTTCACTGTTTCGTGGCAGAACAGGAAGGAATACCCACTTCCACCGTCGAACGGTATAAGATACAAAGGTACCCGAGACTTACACCGGAAGGAGCGTGAGTCCCTTGGAGCACTCCACAGGATCAAACCGCGCGACGGCCATGGTTCGTCACCCGATTTATTCGCAAAGGAGCACACCTTTATGAAGACGATTATTACTGGAAAAAACATGAATATCTCCGCTGGGATCACCGAGCGCGTGATGAAGAAAACCAATAAAATGGAACGGTACCTGCACGCGGATACCGAAATGCTTGTTCGCTTAACCCGCGAGAAAAGTGACCGTCGTACCTGTGAAATCACAGTACCCTTTGATGGGGTTCTGTTGCGGGCGGAAGCCAGCAACGATGATAACCTCTATGTGAGCATTGATCAGGCGCTTGCGAAACTGGAAACGCAGATTCACAAGCATCGTTCGAAACTGGGCAAGCGCGTCCGCGAGGATGCTTTCCAGAATGCCGAATTCGAGTACACGGAGGAAATGGATAACGCCGAGGAAGAGAATCGCAGAATTGTGCGAACCAAAACGTTCCCCATGCGGCCGATGTCTGTGGATGACGCCGTTTTACAGATGGAGCTGCTCGGGCACAGCTTCTTCGTATTCGTGAATGTGGATACAGAACGTACAAATGTCCTCTATCTGCGCAAAGACGGCGACCTCGGCCTGCTGGAGCCCGAAGCCTGACCCGCATGCCCCACGCGCAAGCGTGATGCAACATATCGAAAGGGGTGGCAAGCGGCCGCCTCTTTCCCCATTTCATAAGGAGGATTCATCCATGACCGATCAGCAGAACAATCCCCTCGGGCCGGAGGGAAGTTATTATGAGGCGCAACAGCGTCAGAAGGCAGAAGAAATCACGCGCAAGTGGGATGGTACCTATCCCATCTTCATCACGATCCTGTACCTGATTCTGGGCTTTGTGTTCCACCTGTGGCATCCGGGCTGGTTAGTATTTCTGACCATTCCGCTGTACTACATGAAGCCCAAAAACGCCATGGAGCGCTGGTTTAACCCCGTGATGATCGTGCTGATCTATCTGGTGCTCGGCTTCTTCTTCAACCTGTGGCATCCGGGTTGGATGATCTTCCTTGCCATCCCCGTAGCAGCCATCATGAGCAGACCAGGATCAGATCAAAAGTAGATTTACTGGCGCATGGGTAAGTTTTCTTCAACGGAGTCAATCGAAAAGCTGCGCTGGGTATACCAGAGCAGCTTTTTTGTTTATCTGGAAGCGAAGGCACAAGGAATAGCGATCAGATAGCTATAAGTCGTTAAATTCTATGGCAGAAGCTTTTTCATCAATGATCTCAAGGGCAGAAGATCAATGGCAATGAAAAATCGCACATGTCCATGGAAATATTTCATGATTAGAAATCAATCGACAGCAAAGATTGCTACAAACTGAAACGGACGCTCCGGTTTCTCCGGTGCGTCCGTTTCAGTTTAAGCTCAGCGATTGTAGTCATAGTTGAGACATTCGAAGAGTGCAGGCGATGGTTTATTTGTGCTTTTTGCCATGACGGTGCCGTCTGTGAAGGCGCTGGAACAGCTTCACCAGTTCCACCAGCGGCAGAATCAGCAGAGCCAAACCCATGGCGATTAAATACTCTACAAGGCTGATGGTGGTAAACCCGAAAGCATTGGAGAGGAAAGGCACATAGATGACAGAGGCTGTTAGCAGAAGCGCCATAACGGCGGCACCCCAGAGGTATTTGTTCTGCCGTTTCATCCTGAAGATCGATCCGCGCTGGGAGCGCATGTTGAATGCCTGAAATACTTCCGCCATCGACATGGTAAGAAATGCCATAGTAACGCCATCGTGGCTGTTGACCAGTTCCCACATACCGGATTCGATGCGGTGGCCAATGATATACGCCATTAACGTGAGCAGGGCAACCAGCGCCCCCTGATAAGCAATATCCGCGCCAACACCACCCGCGAAGATACCCGCGGTGCTGTTGCGGGGCGGTTTTCTCATCGAGTCGTTTTCGCCGTGCTCCATCCCCAGAGCGAGAGCGGGAAGACTGTCGGTGATCAGGTTGATCCACAGGATGTGTGCAGGCTGCAACAGCGTGAAGCCAAGCATGGTCGCCACAAAAATGCCTACGACTTCGCTAAGGTTGGAGGACAGAAGGAACTGGATGGCTTTGCGGATGTTGGCATATATCTTGCGGCCTTCCTCCACGGCATATACGATGGTGGCGAAATTGTCATCCGCGAGGATCATGTCGGCGACATTCTTGGTAACATCTGTACCGGTGATGCCCATGCCAACACCGATATCCGCCGCCTTGATGCTGGGGGCATCGTTTACACCGTCGCCAGTCATGGCGACGATTTTGCCCTTGCGTTTCCACGCGTTCACGATGCGCACCTTGTGTTCGGGCTGCACGCGGGCGTAAACGCTGTATTGTTCAATGGCGGCGTCCAGCTCATCATTGGTCATGGTGTTAAGCATCTGCCCCATCACGGCTTGTGAGGGGTCAGTCAGGATGCCCAGTTCGCGGGCGATGGCGATGGCGGTATCGATATGGTCGCCAGTGATCATCACCACACGGATGCCAGCGGTATGGCACTCCTCAACGGCTGCTTTTACCTCGGGGCGGATGGGGTCGATCATGCCGGTAAGGCCGATAAACACCAAATCCTGTTCCAGATTTTCTGGCTCGAACGTCGCAGGGATCACGTCAAACCTGCGATAAGCAGCCGCCAGCACGCGCAAGGCGCGGTCAGCCATGCCTTTGTTGTTGTGCATGATGGTCCGGCGCAGTGTGTCCGTCATGGGCACTTCGCCTTCCACGGTGAGCATGCGCGAGCTGCGGGCGAGGATTTCGTCCGGCGCGCCTTTGGTAAACTGCACATAGCCCGTGCTGTCGCTGTGTACGGTGCTCATCATTTTGCGCATGCTGTCAAACGGAGCCTCGCCCACGCGGGGGTTGAGGTTCTTAAGTTCCGGCTTGGGCAGGCCGCGTTTGGCGGCGTAGGTGACCAGCGCACATTCTGTAGGTTCACCCACTGCTACGCCCGTATCATCCAACTCTGCATCGGAACAGAGAGCCATCGCCTTGGCGAGCAGGTCGTCGTCTACGCTGTATGCATCTACGACGGTCATGCGATTTTGTGTCAGCGTTCCGGTTTTATCGGAGCAGATGATCTGCGCACAGCCCAGTGTTTCCACGGCGGTCAACCGACGAATGACGGCGTTATGCTTGCTCATTTTGGTAACGCCAATGGAGAGCACGATGGTGACGACTGCCGCGAGGCCTTCGGGGATGGCGGCTACTGCAAGGCTTACAGCCAACATGAATGTGTCGATCAGCACATCCACACTGATATGCCCTGCCTTGAACACGCCCGCTACGAAAATAACTACGCTGATCCCCAGCACCAGCCAGGTGAGAATACGGCTCAGGCCTGCAAGTTTCTTTTGCAGGGGGGTAGCCTCGTCCTCTGCTTCGGAAAGAGCGGTGGCGATTTTGCCCATCTCGGTTTGCATACCTGTTCCGCACACCACCGCAACACCGCGACCGTATACGACGATGCTGCCCATATAGACCATGTTCTTGCGATCGCCCAGTGTAATTTCTTCTTTTGTGTCGAAGGCTTCGTTTGTTTTTTGTACAGGGACTGACTCTCCTGTGAGTGCGGCTTCCTCCACTTTCATGCTGGCGCATTCAAGGATGCGCGCGTCGGCGGGTACGGCGTCACCGGCTTCCAGCATGATCACGTCACCCAGTACAAGATCTTCGCTTTTGATATGGGTCAGTTGACCGTCGCGCCATACTTTACAGGTGGAGGCAGTCATTTCCCGCAGGGCTGCAATGGCTTCCTCTGCCTTACTCTCCTGCAAAACGCCCAGCACCGCATTTAAAATCACGACAAACAGAATGATGAACACATCCGCGAAAGATTCGCCTGCATAGGCTGATGTAAGGCCACTGAGCGCAGCTGCCACCAGCAGTACAATGATCATCGGATCAGCCAGTTGTCCCAGAAAGCGTTGCAACAGGGTAGTTTTCTTTCCATCGATCAATTTGTTTTTCCCATCGCGGGAAAGGCGCGCTTCCGCTTCTGTTGCGGTCAAACCCTGTCGCGAGGTGTGAAGAGCCTCCAGTGTTGCTTCCTGTTCCTGTGCATAATAGTTCAAAAAGGGTTGCTCCTTTCGTTTTTCGCCTGATAGAGAAAAGACTCATATACAGGCGTGGCTGTACATGAGTCTCATTCATTAAGGCTGGCCAGACAGGCGCAGGGCCTGCGGGGTTGTTGACCAGACCGCGCGAGTAGCGCGAATTACTCCCTCATGGTATGCAATTATTAGAAATTTTAACATGTGCCATGGATTGTGTCAATCGACAGAAGGTGGTTTTTTCGCAGGGATGTGTAGGGTTGAGCGAAAAACATCAAGGGAATATTGGGATTAGGACATCAGACGATCCAATCCGTAAACAATCGAAAACCTGCCAACAGCACCCGTTCCCACCCCAAGGGGGGAGGTTGGGAGGAGGACCTCAAGTCCCATCCCAAAGGCGCGGACAGCGCCCTATTCCGCCAGCGCCCCTACTGTCCATGTGATTTGAGTAAGTGCCTGTGTGTCGGCAGCGAAAATAAACGTGAGTGTCGCATGGCTTTGGTAGACATAGCTTGTAGTATCCGCCAGCACTTCCGCTGAATAAGGCTGGACAGGGGCCATATAGATCAGGGATGCAGTTCCGTCTGTGGCGCGGGATATGAATCCGCAGGGGGGCAATTGAGAACGAAGTGCCTCCACCCAGCCTGAGGTATACATCACATCCGGCGAGGTCTGTGTAGCGTCCACATAAAAGGCATTCTTCACAGTATCGATGGAGTCGCCAATCCGGATGCCGCGCGGGCCGTTTAGCGTGGCGTCCGTCCAGTCCGCACGGGCAAGCTTGCCATCGATGAACGCGAGGGACAGACCGCCGTACTGCCAGGTATCCATCGTTTCTCCGGTGGCAGCAACCGTCGTGGAATCCGTGGCTGAGGGCTCACCGATTGCTGCACGAACCTCATCGGGCGTAGCTCCGGCATAGGTGGCATTCACGTTCAAATCCTGCGCGGAGAACTGGGAGGCTTCCCCCAGTGCGGAGGTGACGAATAAAACAATCATCAGTGCAAGCGCGAGAGTGCGGAAGCGACGGTGGACTTTCAACATGATAGTCTCTCCTTCCAGATGTACAGACAGAGGGAAGCAAGCAGCAGAAGGTACTAATGAAAGAACGTTTGCGGTGTGCCGAAGCGTGCGAGCTTGAAAATAAGTTGAGCACAATGCATGCGGGTCAGCAGCTTTACGGGCGGCGATAGGAGAACGGGGATCGCCATGGAAGGTTCAAACGATATCCAACACTCACCGGAGGCTGGTATATCCTCAGAATACGGCTAAGGCCAGCCTGCCCACGCATGGCAGGGTAGGCTGGCCTTATATTATAAGCGAGTGATCTGCTCCGCCTCAACAATCGCGTGCACGAGTTTGATCGGGGGCACCCGATGCTTAAGAATGGGTATGGCATTCTGAATTGAAATGTCGGCAAGTTCTGCATCATCTTCGTCTTTGCAGTATACAGTGGCGATGGGGTCGCCCGCGCTTACAAAATCGCCGATACGATGGTGCAGTACAAAGCCCACGCTGTAGTCAATCACATCTGTTTTTTCGCGTCGACCGGCGCCGATATGCTGTGCAAGAGTACCCAGACGTGTGGTTTCCATGCTCTGGATAAAGCCATCGCTGACTGCAAGCACATCTCGGATCACCTTAGCCTGCGGCAAAAGCGTTACATCATCGCACACACGGGTGTCACCACCCTGTGCGGCGATCATTTCCCGAAGCTTTTCCAAACCGCGGCCGGAATGCAGTGCAGCCAACAACTTGCCTTCCGCCTCCTCGATGGTTACGGCAGCATAAGCCGCAATGAGCATCTGCGCGCCCAACGCGAGCGAAACGCTTAAAAGAGGCCCTGTGACACGGCCGGAGAGCACATCGATGGCTTCTTTTACTTCCAGCGCGTTTCCGACATGGCTGCCGAGAGGTTCACCCATATCGGTTACCAGCGCTACGACGCGGCGATCGGCATCGGTACCGATACGCACCATCGCCTGCGCAAGTTCAATGCTTTCATCCAGCGTGTGCATGATTGCGCCGGAGCCGGTTTTTACGTCCAGTACAATCGCTTTGGCGCCGCTGGCAAGCTTCTTGCTCATGATGCTGGAGGCGATGAGTGGAAGGCTATCCACCGTGGAGGTAACATCGCGCAGAGCATAGAGCGATTTATCAGCAGGCGCTAAGTTTTGAGACTGACCAATCACGGCCAGCCCAATCCGTTGAACCTGCGCGATGAATTCTTCCATCGAAAGCCCGATACGGAAGCCTTTGATGCTCTCCAGCTTGTCCAGCGTTCCACCGGTATGTCCCAGACCGCGACCGCTCATTTTAGCAACCGGTACGCCGCAGGCAGCCACCAGCGGAGCCAGAATCAGCGTGGTGGTATCTCCCACACCGCCGGTAGAGTGTTTATCCGTAGGTACGCCGGGAATGGAAGAAAGATCGACCATATCGCCGGATTCAGCCATGGAAAGGGTAAGATCGACTGTTTCCTGACGGGTCATACCATTGAGGCGGATAGCCATGAGCAGCGCCGAAAGTTGATAATCCTTGATGGTGCCATGCGCGGCACCGTTGGCGAAAAAGGCAATCTCTTCTTTGGTGAGCGCCTGACGGAGTTTCTTTTTTTCAATAATCGATATGATGTCCATTTCCATAACCGCAATGCTCCTCTGTTACTCAAAAAAACACAGACGCGGGCGTCGGCAAGACGCCCGCGATTGAAGGACAACGCTATAGTTGGATGATCATCCGGCCACAGGATTCGCACTCGAGCACCTTTGCGCCAGATTTGACATTGCGCAATGTGACCTGTGGAAGCCCCATATAGCAACCGCCGCACTGTCCGTTCACTAACTTGGCTACCGGAGGTACGCAGTGCTTTTTAATGACCTGATACCGCTCCATGAGCGTCGGGTCGATCGCTTTGCCCTTTTCCTGCGCGATGTGCCGTTTTTCATCCAGAGCTTTCATCTGCTCTTTGTACTCTTCCTCGTAATCGATCTTTTGCTTCTCATACTCGGTTTTCACCTTGGAGTACTTGATGACGATCTCTTTTTGCACACGCTCATGCTCGGCAGCGTCTTGCTGAATGCGCTTCATCTCCTGCTCGTAATTCTGGATGTCGTTTGCCAGCTTTTGAGCATCGTGCGTAAACGTGCGAGCCTGCTCCAACGTTTCGGGCGGGTTTTCTGTAACGCGTGCCTGCAGGTTTTTGAGTTGATCCTGCTGGAGCAGGATCGCATCCTTGATCACATCCACGCGATCCAGCATTTCGGCAACTTCTTCTTCCATCTGTTTGACAATCGCCTGCTGTTCCACCAGAAAATCCCGGTTCTTTTTCAACGCCAGACGGTTAGGTGAACGCTTGATTTCATTCTCCAGCGTGTCAGCCTCCATGTCGGCCTGTTGAAATTCCCATAGCATTTCAATCTGTTCCATGGTATCCTCCTTGCAGTCTGCGGTGCTCCCAGCGGAGCGATTGAGCGCCCGGATTGCGCTGCTTATTATGCAGTGGCACAATCGTAGGGCTTTATAGCGGTCAGTCGCGCTTGCAGCGTCCAGTGATGTTCCAGCACGGCCGATTGAAAGCGTTGATAGAGGGCACGGATGCCCGGAAACTCTGTTTCGTAATGACCGGCCTCGTACACAACAGTGCCGAGCGCCTGTGCGGCGAGTATTTCGTGATGTTTGATTTCTCCAACTACAAATGCCTGTGCCTGAGCTTCAGAGGCTATGGCATATTCTTCGCCTATCGCGCCTGCGCCCACAAGCACGCGATGGATTTGCTGGGTGGGGTCACCGTACATGCGTGTACAGGCTCCAAGCTGCCGGTCGATCATCTTGAGGTAATCCGATGCAGTCATAGGTTCGGCAAGCCTGCCGACGCGCAGATACCGGTCATCCCCTGCAGGGCGAATCATGGTCAGGCCGATTGCGGCTGCGAGGCTATCGCCTGTTCCGCCCTCCGCCTGATCGAAGTTGGTGTGTGCGGCAATCAGGCTCATTCTCGCGCTAGTGATGGCGGCAATCACTTCACCCTCCGGCTGATCGTACCGGATGGCTTTGATGCCTCCGAACATCAGCGGGTGGTGGGTGATGAGCAAATCGGCATTCCAATCGGCGGCTTCTTGCACCACGGGGAGTGTCGCATCCAGAGCGAAAAGCACTCGATGTACTTCGGTGGACGGGCTACCGATTAACAGGCCGGCGTTGTCAAAAGGTTCCTGTGTGGCAAAAGCGGCAAAACTGTCCATCCAGTCACGGATATCTTGAACGGTCATCGTTCTGCCTCCTTTGTCAACTGTTTTCACCGGGATATCTCCGCTTCAATTCACACAGCGCTTCCTCGGTGGCGTTCAGTTCAGCTAAAGTGGCTGCCATGCGATCCGCATTTTTTGCTGTGGTGGCAATACGCATGGCTGATACGGAAGCTGTGAGTAACCTGTGTTTCCGAACTAGCCATGGTTTCCACTCTGCGGGCATGGTCTTCAATAGGCAGGGGCCGAGGAGTAGTTCCCACTCAGTATAAGGCGGGGCATCGTTTGCCGCAGGAATAGCTCGCATCAGCAGATACAGTCTGCCTTCCGCACATACAATACGTTCGTCCGTCAATCGGTAGCCGATTTCGGCTATCGCTGTGCGGGTCAGTGGCAGATCGGTCTGTGCGCCGAGAATCAGCGTGGCCCCATGAAGACGCTCCCGACCCCGACGCAGGATACCGGCGACGGTATCGCCGCCCATACCGAGGATACACACAACATCCGCGCGCCCTTCGGGCAATACGGACAATGCGTTCAAACCGTCCGCAACCGCGAATACCGTGCGGTCACCATAATCGGATTGGCTCAGGCGGGCATTCGCCTTTGCCAGTGCTTTGGCACTGACATCTGCGGAAAGCAAGCGTTTGCAACGGTTTTCTGACAGCAGTACCGCACCAAAGTGGCCATGATCGCACCCGATATCGGCGCAGATTTCACAGTTCTGCACCCAATCGGCTGCGGTGCGCAGACGTTCGTCCAGCTTTGGGGGGAGCAATTTGCGCCGGACGGCAATGGACACGGCAGCATCGGGTTCCGAAGAAGCGGGGCAAAAGGCTTCAACGCCCGTCGCATCGCAGGGCGATCCACCTTCGATTGCCGAATTGTTTGATTTTGCTGCGCCGCCGGGCGTTATGGCCTCCGCATGCTTGGACTTGCTTTCGATGGTAACGCTCATTTAATCCAGATAGTCCTTCAGCTTTTTGCTGCGGCTGGGGTGGCGAAGCTTTCGCAATGCCTTGGCTTCAATCTGGCGGATGCGTTCGCGTGTCACTTTGAATACACGACCCACTTCCTCCAGCGTGCGCTGGTGACCGTCATCCAGCCCAAAACGCAGACGCAACACCTTTTCTTCACGGGGGGTGAGGGTGTCCAGCACATCAAGCAACTGTTCCTTCATCAGGGTGAAACTGGCGGCTTCGGCAGGGGCTGGCGCATCTTCATCAGGGATGAAATCTCCCAGATGGCTGTCCTCTTCTTCGCCGATCGGGGTTTCCAGCGAAACCGGCTCCTGCGCGATTTTGATAATCTCGCGCACTTTGCCTTCGCTGATGTTCATCACTTTGGCAATCTCATCCGGCGTGGGTTCACGGCCATATTCCTGCAAAAGCTGGCGGGAAACACGAATGAGTTTATTGATGGTTTCCACCATGTGTACGGGAATGCGAAGTGTACGCGCCTGATCGGCAATTGCGCGGGTAATGGCTTGACGGATCCACCAGGTGGCATAGGTGGAAAATTTGTAGCCCTTGCGGTAATCAAACTTGTCGACTGCCTTAATAAGCCCCAAATTGCCCTCTTGAATGAGGTCAAGGAAGAGCATACCGCGGCCGACATAGCGCTTTGCGATGGATACCACGAGCCGCAGGTTGGCTTCGGTAAGTTTTCGTTTCGCGTCGTCGTCGCCCTCTTCCATCCGCTTGGCGATATCAATCTCCTCGTCGGCGGTGAGCAGCGGCACTTTGCCGATCTCTTTCAAGTACATGCGTACCGGGTCGTCAATATTCACGCCATCGGGGACGCTCAGGTCGATCTTGTCCGGCTCGATCAGCTCGTCTACGGGAACGGGGTCAAACTCGTTGACGACGTCTACTCCCATATTTTCGAGCGTTTCATAGATTTTGTTCATCTGGTCGGCGTCGATCTCCAAATCCATTGCCTGGTTGGCGACTTCATCACGCGTGATCGTGCCTTTGGTTTTGGCATCCTCGTATAGTTCGTTGAGTTTCAACTTGATCGCCTCGGGCGAATGGTTGCTCAACTTCATCACTCCTTCATGTGAAAGGCCGTGTCGTATGCGGGTCAAAAAGCGTTGCGAACGGAGCGGCATGCATACCGACCCGGCGCGAAGGGAGCCTGCAAGAGGCTTGTGTCCTAAAAATGAGCAAAGCGAAACCACTTTTGCCAATTATGGCTTTGCATACTCGCGGTTCAGTCCAGCTTCTGCAATTGCGTGAGCACCCGCATGGCGTGTTCCGTTTGTATGGAACGTTCACCTTCTGGTAGATTCGGCAAGCTTTGCTGAATTTCCTCTAATTCCGTCTCAAGCCGTGCACGTCGCATTTTCCGAAGACAATCCTGCGCCATGCGCATGAGGCCTGCATCGTCTGCGTCGGTTTGAATACCAAGAATCGCGCCGACGGTAGCGCGTCCCAGATCATCCGGTTGACTTTCCATCAGTGAGGCGGCACTTTCGCCTGAAAGGAGCGCTTCACAGATGGCACGCAACTGTGGATCGACAAATTCCTCTGCCGCGACTACGCCTTCAGGGATTTTGCCGGTAGCGAGCACAGCCAGCAATGTGCAGGCGGTCATGTCGATTTGGCGGGCTTCTTTAGCCTTCTGTTGGAAGCTATCGCGCTTTGGCACGAAGACACGTTGCTTTTGAGGGCTTACACCGATTTGCTCCAAAAGCACCTCACGGGTGAAACCGCTTTCAAACGACAGGAGCTTTAAATAATTTTCCAACTCCACCGGTTCGTGTACGGCTTTGAGAATATCCGAGCTTGCCTTGGCATAGGCGGTACGGCCTTCTTCGGTGGAAAGGTCGTGCTTTTCCTTCTCACGGCGCATGCGGTAGGTGGTACCGGAAATGGGCTTTAAAGCATGGAATGCCTCCTCGCCCTCCTGCCGGATATACTCGTCGGGGTCCAGCCCGCCGGGAAAATCCAACACCCGGGAGGGAATGTGTTCGGCTTCCAATACCTCCAACCCTCTTAGAATCGCCTTCTGCCCCGCGCTATCGCCATCATAGGCCAGCCATACTTCCGGGGCAAAACGCGATAATAGCCGCGCCTGCTCCGGCGTCAGCGCCGTACCCAGCGTCGCGGCCACGCCCTCCACTCCAAACTGAGCCAGTGCCACCACATCCATGTACCCTTCCACCAGAATGACCCGTGTGAGCCCCCTTGCCTTGCGCAACAGATTCGCTGCGAAAACGTTAAAACGTTTGTTGAAGGCCACCGTGTCGGAGGTATTCAGGTACTTGGGCTGTGCGTCACCCATCGCCCGACCGCCGAAACCGAGCACATGCCCGTAGGCGTCAATGATGGGAAACATGGCACGGTTACGAAACATGTCGAATGTGCGATCCTCCCTGAGATAGGTAAGTCCCGCCGCCATGAGCTCGTCCGAGGTAAAACCCTGCATGAGCAGTGGTTGGGCGATGCTTGCGCCCGTGGCCGCGCCGACGCCAAAGCGGCGAATGACCGCGTCGCTTAAACCCCTTTTTTGCACATAGGTGAGGATAGACTCGCCCTGCGGCTCCCAAAGCATCTGGTGGTAGATCTTGGCTGCTGCCTGGTTGGCCAGATATACCCGTTCTTTCAGGGATCGCCGACGCTCATATTCCGGGTCATTTTGCAGTTCGGGCAGCGGCATATGCATCTGCTCGGCCAGGTGCGCGACCGCTTCGGCAAAATCCATCCGCTCAATATCCATCACAAACTGAATGACGCTGCCACCTGCTTTACAGCCAAAGCAATAATAGACCTGCTTTTGCTAGTCCACATTGAACGACGGCGTCTTTTCGTTGTGAAACGGGCACAGACCTAAGAATCTATGCCCGTTTTTCTTCAGCGGAACATATGAAGACACGACTTGTACGATATCCGCGCGCGCGCGCAGTTCATCCAGCCACGCAGGAGGAAACCTTCCCGCCATTCATGTTTCACCTTCTAACTGATTCGCCGTGCAGGGTTTCATTCCTGCTACGGACACGAACATTTTATGGGACGCCAGTTCCGCCTGCCTGTTTTTCTTGGGTTAGCGGATGGCAAAATCGTTGGGTACAAACAGCCGCGTAAAATCGTCTGTAGCGTATCGGTCGGTCATGCAGGCCAGATAGTCGCATACGGCGCGTTCCACACCTTCGCCGTAAACGATTTGCACATACTCATCGGGCATCAGAGACGGATTTTCTACATAGTAGGCAAACAGTGTGGAGAGCACAAAGTCGCAACGGCGTTCCTCTTGCGCGCGCCAGTTGTCGTTATACACACGCTCAAACAGGAAGTCGCGCAGTTCCTCACTGGCTTCGCGTATCTCATTGCTCATACGCACAAAGGGTTCGTCCGTACTGTTTTTAAGGATGTCTAAAATCATGGTGTTGATGCGCTTGCTATGCGTATCCCCCAACACCTCCAGGCAGCGATGCGGCAGTTCGAAGGGCTTTAAAATGCCGCCCCGAATGGCATCGTCGATATCGTGGTTGATGTAGGCGATACGGTCGGCACGGCGTACGCACCAGCCTTCCAGTGTAGCGGGCTCATCTTCGCCACTGTGATTGCGGATGCCGTCGCGCACCTCCCATGTAAGGTTCAGACCTTTGCCATCCTTCTCCAACACGTCCACCATTCGCAAGCTTTGGACGTTGTGCTTGAAGCCGCCGGGCATCAGCCGATCCAGCGTCTTCTCCCCGATATGCCCAAATGGTGTATGACCCAGATCATGCCCCAGCGAAATGGCTTCGGCCAAGTCCTCATTCAGGCGCAAGGCGCGTGCAAGCGTGCGGGCGACCTGTGAAACCTCCAGCGTATGCGTGAGTCGGGTGCGGTAATGGTCACCCTTGGGAGCCAGAAATACCTGCGTTTTAAATTTCAAACGCCGGAAGCCTTTGCAATGGATAATGCGATCCCGGTCGCGCTGAAAATCCGTCCGAATCTCACAGGGTGGGATGGGGTGCTCACGACCCTTGCTATCTACGCTGCGCATAGCTCGCTCGGAGAGCCATTGCTCCTCATGGTTTTCCCATTGCTCCCGAATTGTCACACGCATCCCTCCTTTTTGGTACATTGTGTTTATTCCGTGCCGGGTCGCGTTTCTCCTTTCGATATGGTATGATGCAGTGGAAAGTTTTATGGTTGGGAGGGCATGCCTTGAAAACCTGCGCTGAATGCATTCTCTGCCTGTTGACCCGCGATCTGGCTGCGGTGCCAGCCTCCGTGAAAGCGGAAGAAAAAGCCCTTTACCAGCGCGAAGTGCTGCGCATGCTCGCTGAAAGCGACCCTGCGCTTTGCACTTCTCAACTGGGCGCGAGGATGGACGATATCTACCGCCAACATTTCGGTGAGCGGAAAACGAAAGATTTCGATAAACTCAAACGGTTATATAATGAACGTATGCTTGCGCTGGAGGTACGTCTGCGGGAAGAAATCGCTCAGGCAAGTGACCCGCTGGCAAATGCGATTCGACTAGCCCGCGCAGGCAATTATATCGATTTTGGCGCAAAACACGAAGTTGATGACACGCTGCTTGACAATTTGATTCGGGATGCGCAGTGCGATACGCTGGACGCATTGGAGTATGATCACTTTCAAAAGGATCTGTCAATGGCAAAAAATATGGTGTACGTGAGTGATAACGCAGGGGAAATCGTGTTGGATAAACTACTGATCGAGGGGATACAAGCTCAGTATCCCCAGGCAAAGCTTACCCTGCTGGTGAGGGGCGCGCCAACGCTCAACGATGCAACCGTGGAAGACGCACAAACGGTTGGACTTACATCGCTATTGCCCGTCATAGGGAACGGAAGCGCTTTGCCCGGTACCGTTTGGGAGGAGATCAGCATGGAAGCGAGAAAATTGCTTCAAAATGCGGATGTAATCCTGGCAAAAGGGCAGGCAAATTTTGAAACCCTGAGCGGATGCGGCTTGAATATATATTACGTTTTGCTGTGCAAGTGCGACTATTTTGTACGGCGTTTTCAGGTGCCAAGGCTCACCGGTATGTTTGTCAACGAATTTAGATTGCCGCCAATGGATCCATGATTCTTCGCGCCATGCGCTCTTTTCAAATGGGTATCTCATCGCGACCAACAGCTTTACTCGCGGAAAGCAAAGGAGCGCATACATAACCGAAGCTGACAACCCGTGTTTGCCAATGGCGCATGGGTTCTTTTTTCCCTATGGTACGCTCAGGTTTTGGATCAATTGACATTTTCTCTGTTCTGCCGTATCATGGCGGCGCAAAGAAAAAAACACAGTCCCCGTTGGTAGTCGTGGGCGCGGCAAAAGCCGTCAGTAACCTGCCTCCTTGGTTGTCCATTCTTTGCGGGAAACCATAGTAAGGAGGATTTGCCCCATGGAAACGGTTCTGATTACGCTGACCGTTTATTTTGACGATCCTTTCTGGGTAGGTGTACTGGAACGCCATGCGGAGGGGAAACTGGAAGTCGCGCGCTGCGTGTATGGCGCGGAACCAAAGGATTACGATGTATACCGGATGCTTTTGAATCACTACTTTGATCTGAACTTCAGCGTAACGGTGGAAGCGGAACGCCCCTCGTTAGGGATTGCAAACCCCAAACGGAGGCAGCGGGAAGCGGCGCATCAGATCGCAGGTGTCGGCATCGGCACGAAAGCGCAACAGGCGATAAAGCTGGAACATGAACAAAATAAACTTGTGCGTAGGGCTCGCAGCAAACAGGCAAAAGAAGCTGAGGACGAACGTCAATACGAGCTTCGACAGGAGAAACGCAAAGGAAAGCACAAAGGCCGATAGCCAAGAAGGAAACACATTACCACGCAAACGACAGCGCCAACCGGTAAACATCCGGATGGCGCTGTCATTTTGATGAAAGAATAAGTTGAGAGCTATTTCTTTGCAGGGTTTTCAAGGGGTGCAATGCTAAAGCGGACCTTTAACCTGCGCAACCTGTCAGCCGTTGAGCATGGGTCCTTTGTTCTGAGGTGGCAGTTGCAGCGGATCTGCATTCAGCGGTTGGCCTACTTTGGAGATCATATCTTCCGTGATTACCAGCGTGCTTACGTTTCGCGTTTTGCTCAACGCGCCATGAGGCAACTGATTGCTGCGGTTAATCACGCCGATCGCAACAATTACCAGACAGGTAACATAGAGAAGCATCAGCGCAATGCCGCCGCTTAACAGCATCCAATCGACGGAATCGTTGGCAAGGGCAAACAAACTTAACCCCAGTGCGACAAAGGGCAGTGGCATAAACCCGAAATAGAGCAGCGAATACCGAACCAGACACTGCCATAGCTTCGGACGTGAGCCGTCGCGATCGTCCAATAGGCGGATATGGGTGAGGCGCTTGCCGAGGGTGAGACCCTTTTGCAACCATTCCCCAATGATGAAGTAGATCACCACCAAACCGGCATACAGTATGACAAACACTAACAGCCAACTTGCGGGTGTGTTTTGCCGGATAAGAGGGCGAATCGGCGGGAAGGTGAAGAACAGGAACACAAAGGCAAAAAACAGGACAATCCAGTCCACAATGGCGGCTGTTACGCGGCGGGTAACACTTACGTGTGTGCCGCGCCTGTAGGCGATTTCATCCATGCGCGTCCTGGAAGGCAGTACGCTCATCAGCGGTTTGGCCATCCAGTACCCAATCATCCCACCCAATGTGTTGGTGATCAAGTCGTCCGTTTCGCAAAGACGGTAAGGACGCGGGTAAAAGCCAAACAGAGCGCTCAGTTGCGTCAGTTCAAAAATCAGGCTCATACCAAGGGAGATCATCAGCGTTTTTTTCCAACTGCAGCCGAAATAGTAGCGCAGGTAAATACCCAGCGGAATGGTCATGATGATGTTGGCGAGCATCACAAACAGGTCACGGTTGATGATGAGCTTTCTCCACGTGGAGGGCTCTGAAAGCACGAAGCCGGATTTCTGAATCCACGTAACCACATCTTTGAAAGGTTCCAGTTGCAGGTAAGGTGTGGTAAGGGAGGCAACCGTTTCCCGACTGGGCAATGGCAGCATCGTCAGGAAATAGGCGCACATCAGGTAAAGAATAAACGAGTACAGAACCGTGGTACGCAACAGCAGGATCGAGCCGTAGCGTCGGTATTGAAAAACCATATACGGTAAAGTGATCAGCGCCGCCACAAAAGGGAACAACCAAGCGGCGGTCATGATCGGTTCTACATAAGCGCGCAAGTGAATGCCTCCATGCTTTGATTTCGGTGGAATCATACCAGCAAAGGATTGTTTTGTAAAGGGGCTGAGGGCTGTCTTACGAAACTGTACGTCTGTGGGTAAGCTTTGTAAGCATTGGGTACGAAAAAAAGGGTCGGGGAAAGCCCCCGACCCTTGATGGGAATGATTCTGGTTATCGGATGATTGCGCCGTACTGTTCCGAACAGCTCTTTTGCACCTTTTCCATCGCCTTGGCGATTTCCGGCTCGGTGAGCGTGCGGTCACTGGCACGGAACAACAGCGAGAATGCCACGCTCTTTTTGCCTATGCCAACCTGTGCGCCTCGGTATACATCAAACAGTTCGATGGATTCCAGCAGGCTTCCGCCCGCGCGGCGCATCGCGGCCATCAGGGGGCCGACGGCGACCGATTCGTCCATCGCCAGCGCCAGATCGCGCGCAACACTGGGAAAGCGGGGAAGCGGCTTAAGCTCACCCATCGGGATGGCGTTGTCCAGCAGGGCTTGCAGGTTCACTTCTGCGAGCACAGCGCGGCGGGGGAGATCAAACCTTTCAAGCGCGGCAGGATGCACCTCGCCGATCGTGGCATACTCGATACCATCGGCCATAAGCCTGGCACTGCGACCGGGGTGGTAGTAAGCATCCGCGCCTGTGACCACTTCACACTGAATGCCCTGGCTATACAGGATGGCTTCCACAGCACCGCGTACAGTGAAAAAGTCTACAGCCTCGCCGTAGCAACCGAGGCTGAGCATGTGCGTTTCAATCGGCAGCCCTTCCGCAGTGGGATGGTGGTGGTCGAACACCGCCGCCATTTCATACAGGTTTGCGGCAGGCGTACCGTGGTTCATGTTGAAGGAGAGGGTTTTGAGCATATCCGGCGCGAGCGTGGGGCGCATGACTGCCGTATCTTCACCCAGCGGGTTGCGGATGGGCATCGGGTCAAGGCGCAGATCACCCGAGGGCAGACCCAGCTTTTCGATCTCTTTCACACTCTGGAAGCTGTAGTTCATGACTTCGATATAACCCATGCCCTGCAAAATGCCCGCGACCCGGTTTTTGAGCTTGAGCATCGGCGTGATGCCGCCCTGTGTGGTTTCGCCACGCAGACGTGTGCAGCCGATGTGCTCAAAACCATAGATACGCAGCACATCCTCGCACAGATCCGCCTCGCCGTCCACATCACTGCGGAAGGCGGGCACAACCACGGTTAGTTGATCGCCATTGCGTTCCACCTGATAGTACAGCTTGGTGAGGATGTCCACCATCGCTTCGGCAGGAATATCCACACCTGAACGCTCCGCGATGCGGGCGATGCTGGCGGTGACTACCTGCGGTTTCAGCGGGTTGGGGTAATGGTCAAACACGCCGCTTGCTACATCGCCGGCATCCAGCCTATTCACGAGCATGCACGCGCGATCCAGCGCATCCATAATGGTCGTGGGGCTTACGCCGCGCTCGAACCGTCCGCTGGATTCCGTACGCATACCCAGCGCGCGGCTGGTGAGGCGGATGGCCGTGCGGTTGAAGCTGGCGCACTCGAACATGACTTCGGTGGTTGTCCCGGTGATCTCGCTTTCCTCGCCGCCCATGATGCCCGCAAGGCCGGTGGCATGATCTTCATCGCAGATGACGAGGTCGCTGGTGCGCAAGGTACGCTTTTCGCCGTCCAGCGTCGTCAGGGTTTCACCCTCCAGCGTGCGCCGAACGATAATCTGCCGCCCGCGCACCTTGCTCAGGTCGAAGGCATGCATGGGGTGGCCATACTCGATCATCACATAGTTGGTGATGTCCACAATATTGTTGATGGAGCGCAAGCCAGCGCCATGCAGGTACTTTCTCAGCCACATCGGGGAGGGGGCGATGCGCACGTTCTTGATCACGCGCGCGGCATAACGGGGGCAAAGGTCGCTGTCTTCCACACGGATAGACACTTCGCGACCGATGTCGCCGCCGGATTCTTTCACGGAAAGTACAGGGGCCTTGAACGTGGTACCCAATGCTGCTGCGGTTTCGCGTGCCACACCGATGGCGCACAGACAATCCGGCCGGTTGGCGAGAATTTCAAAATCCACGGCGTAATCGTCCATACCGAAGATCGGCTTCACGTCGCTGCCTACGGGATACTCTTCGTTAAAAATCAACAGACCTGCGTCGCCGACATTGGGATAAAGCTCGTTGGGTACTTTCAGCTCGGTTGCGGCGCAGAGCATTCCTTCGCTTACCATACCGCGCAACTTGCCTTTTTTGATTTTCACACCGCCGGGAAGCCTCGCCCCATCCAGCGCCACAGGCACAAGCACGCCCGCGTGTACGTTAGGCGCGCCGCAAACGATGTGCAGCGATTCGCTCGTGCCCACGTCTACGGTACACTGGTGCAGGTGAGTGCCTTCCACATCCTCGCACGTCAGCACGCGACCTACGACGACTCTGTCGATTTCGCCGCCGAGGTCCTCCACGTTCTCGACCGAGGTACCGGTCATAATCATGCGTTCTTCATATTCCTTGGGGGTTACGGGAATTTCTACGTACTCCCGAAGCATGTTCATTGGCAGTTTCATGCGTGTTTCCTCCTTCCTGTCACGTTAGCGGAGCTGACCCAGCAGCCGTGCGTCGCCTTCATAGAGCAGGCGCATATCGCGGATGCCGAAACGCCGCATGGCCAAGCGCTCCATACCAATGCCGAACGCAAAGCCGCTGTACTTTGTGCTGTCAATGCCGCACATCTCCAGTACTTTGGGGTTGACCATGCCGGAGCCAAGCACCTCAATCCAGCCTGTTTCCTTGCAGATGCGGCAACCCTTGCCGTGACATGCGGAGCAGGTGAGATCGACTTCCGCGCTGGGCTCGGTGAAAGGAAAGAAGCTGGGGCGGAAGCGGGTAGATACATCCGCGCCATACATTTTTTTGGCGAAAGCGTCCAGCGTACCGCGCAGGTCGGCCATGGTGACGTGTTCATCGACTACCAGGCCTTCCATCTGGTGGAAAACCGGACTGTGGGTGGCATCCATCTCATCGGCACGGTAAACGCGGCCGGGGCAGATGATGCGGATAGGCGGCTTGCGGCTGAGCATCGCGCGCGCCTGCATGGGGCTGGTATGGGTGCGCAGCACCACGTTGTCATCCATGTAGAATGTATCCTGCGCGTCGCGCGCGGGGTGGTTTTTGGGGATGTTCATCAACTCGAAATTGTAGTGATCCAGCTCCACCTCGGGGCCTTGCATTACCTCAAAACCCATGCCGGTGAAGCACTCGATGAGCTCGTTCATCACCAGCGTAATGGGGTGGGAAGCGCCGATTTTAGGCATGGGGCGCGGCTCAGTGACATCGATGGACTCACTTTTCAGGGCGGATTCACGTTCCGAAGCCTGCAATCTGACCTGACTTTCGTCCATGCGCTCCTGTAGCCATGCGCGCACCTCGTTAATCTGTGCGCCAACAGTTGGGCGCTCCTCGGGGGCAAGTTGCCCAAGCCCTTTGAGCAATGCGGTCAAGTCGCCTTTTTTGCCCAGCACACGCACGCGCAACGCGTCCAGCGCGGCGGTGTTGGCGATGGAATGCAGTTCCTCATTTGCCTTTTGCTTGATTTCCAGCAAGGTATCCATCACAGACATTAGCTTTCTCCTCCTTAATGATGAAGTAAGCGTTGTGTTTGAATTTGAGAAGCGGCTCGCGTGCTGGGGTACAAAAAAGCCTCCGCCCCCTGCGCACGCATGGGACGAAGGCATCAAAGCCGCGTTGTACCACCCAAATTCCATCTTCGATATAACAACGAAAATGCTCTCACTTGGTAACGGGGTGTGTTGATCCCCGGTTTTGCTTACAGGCCAAAGCTTTCGGCAAAACGGCATCGGAAGGGAATTTCCCGCTTGCGGAATGGGTGGCTCGCAGCGTGTGCCACCTTCTCTGAAAACCACAAGGAATGCGGGCTTTGGTCTTCGTCATCGCCTGAGCCTTGGAGCGATGCTCCTAGGTTGTGAGAATTATAGCATGGATAGGTGCGGGTTTCAAGAGCGGTCATAAGGAATTTATGTGCTGAAACAGGCACATTGTATTTGTGGAACAAGATTCAACAGAGGCGTGCATGTGCCTCTGTTGAATCTTTGGGCACTCACCGATGGTGTAGAACTCTTCTTGCTCAACGATTGGGCCTTTCCATCTTTTCCATACTGTTTTTCATGGCGGAGAAATTCTCTGTCATCGCACCAAACGTGTATAGAGCCAACGAACCTGCCCAAGATTGCACCGAGCCGAGAACGATCATCATAACCCCCGAGCAGTAGGAGCCTGTTGCTGCTGCCAGAATTGTTGCCCATCCCGAAGTCAACGGCGATCATGATGATACCCATCATGACAGAACCGATGATTCCCAGCACGCAGTTGACCTTGGACAAGGTTTTGATTTTTCTTCCGACGTTCGTATACATGCTAAAACCTCCTGACAATAGTTAAAACCAATATAGGAACAATGCCATAATAAAGTAAGCGTTAACGATAAATTCAATCTGTCGATCCGGTTGAGGTAACATGGGCTCCCGTGTTGACCTGCTTTCTATGCCAATGCTATAATGCTTTATCAATCAAAGGCGATCAGTACAGGGAGTTCGTAAGCAGGGGGTACAAGATGGTTTATTTGGATAGCTTTCTCTTTCCTGACGCGGACAGGGAATGGGAATTTCGGCTGGATGTGAAACGCACTTGCTATAATACTCTGTACCCGTTCTTCCTGCTGTCTGGTATTGGCCTTGAGCGCCTTGATTTTGAACCCCTCACGATTCTGCACGGGGGCAACGGCTCTGGTAAAACAACCGTTTTGAATGTCATTGCCGAAAAATTGCATCTACATAGAGAAACACCTTTTAACCGATCCAACTTTTTTCAAAGTTATGTTGACCAGTGCAACGCTGATGAAACGCATCCGATCCCCGCTAATAGCCAGATGATTGTGAGCGATGATGTATTTGATTATATGCTCAACATCCGCAACCTGAACGAAGGGATCGACAGACAAAAGGAGAGAATCTTTGAGGAACATATGCTGGCAAAACATTCGTCATTTCAGGTTCGCTCGCTGGAGGATTATGATGAGCTGAAACGTAGAAACAGCGCTCGTAGAAAAACCCAGTCGTCATATGTGAGAGAACAACTCATGGACAATGTGCGTGAGCTATCTAATGGCGAAAGCGCAAATTTCTACTTTAAACAACGCATTGGAACGGATGCGCTGTACCTTTTGGACGAACCGGAGAACAGTCTGTCACCCCAAGGGCAGATCGAGCTGGCGGAGTATTTGGAGCAAGCTGTGCGCTTTATGGGCTGTCAGCTGGTGATTTCGACCCATTCGCCTTTTTTGCTGGCTATGCGAGGCGCGAAAATCTATGATCTGGACACGCACCCAGTGGATATCAAACGTTGGACAGAATTAGGAGAAGTCAGGGTTTACGCAGATTTTTTTACTTTGCATCAGGAGGAGTTTAGCCAGCACCTGACGGATGACTAAAACAAACCGCCTTCTCCAAGAGGAGACGGGCGGTTTGCGTGAACCGTATTCGCCTGTGCCAGGGGTGTTTCATGAAATTGCGATAAGCGCGGTCGTAAGCCGAGTTCTGTCGTTGGAACGATCATCTATCTAGCCCCGGCGTTACCGCAGGGGTCAAGCGATCTCTTCGGAAGCACGGCGGGCCGCCGTATCGCTTCCATTCGGATCTTGCATCGGGTGGGGTTTACATCGCGTCTCCGTTACCGGGGCGCGGGTGAGCTCTTACCTCGCCTTTCCATCCTTACCCTGCATCCCTTGCGAGGTGCATGGCGGTTTCTTTCTGTTGCACTTTCCTTGAAGTCGCCTTCACCGGCCGTTAACCGGCACCCTGCCCTGTGATGCTCGGACTTTCCTCATGGCACGTGCCACGCGATCGTCTGGCCGCCTTATCGTCCTGTGCAGAATATCACGTTTTTGAGGCGCTGTCAACGGGCGCGGAACGAGGCGCAAAAGCTGAAATACCCACAGATTGGTAAAAGGAACGTTGCATCGGCACGCACTCTGTTGTATAATAGCTATGATTGGGATTTCTATGCCGAGGGAGGATTTGTATATGGAGACAACGGAAAATAGGGTTCCCCAAAGTCGCCGACAGAACCCGCTGACCTTCTACCTTCGGACGCTGCTGTACATGTTCATGGCGTTGCTGATGCGCATTGTGGCATTCCTGCCGCTGGGCGCGCTGTTCGTTTTCCCCGAGGGATCACTCCTGCGTTGGCTAGCCGTGCTCACACCGATCCTGCTGCTCTTCTGGATTCTTCCACTGCGCTTCAGCTTCGCGCAGGCCATTACGCAGGAACCCCGTGAGCGCCGCTTCTCGTTTGATAAAGCGACCAGCGTACAAAACTACGGCACCAAGCTAGGTCAGAGCCTGCTGCACCTGCTGCACATCGTGCTGTGGGGCATCCCGCTGGGGCTGATGGCTGGCGCAGGCTACTACTTCTATAATGGTGCCCATCTGGATGCACTGTTGGGTACGATCACCACCATCGGTACCGATGTCGTTTCCGTGCTGGATTCCATTGCAAACTTCTTTATCGGCATCTTCGGAGGCACACAGCTGGTACCCAACGGCGGCCTGATGGAGGGAATTTATACCCTGCTGGCAGCGATTGGCCTTGGTGTGCTGATCTTGCTATGGGGTGCTCTGCGTAATAGCGCCTACCGCTACATCTGGGCATTGGCAACCAAGATGGGTAAGAAACCGCGTTATGAAGCCCGTCGCAGGCTGCGCGGCCATCGCTGGGCACAGCTTGGCGTTGGACTGATCAACCTTGTGCTGTGGGCGCCAGCTCTGTTTGTGGTTTTCACCACCATCAAGAGCATGCTCAACGACCTTTCCAAGGCATTGTTTACGATGATCGCCACCAAGCAACTGAGCCTTCCCGAGCTATCCTACGCATTATGGCCGTTGCTGTTTGCCTTCTTCGTATGCTACCTGCCACTGTTGCCGGTGCGGCGTATCCTGACTGCTTTTTTTGCTACGCGTGCGCTGCGGCACACCGCAATTGCGCCTCAGCCCATAGAACAGGAAGAGCCTGTTAAGGAAGAGCCCGCATTGGTAACGGCCACCTCCTCCGGCGCCCCTAAGCCTGTGGAAGCGATTGCGACCGCCGCTGCTGTGGCTGCGCCGGTTACTGTAGCCCAAGCCTACGAGCCGTATGCCGCTCCCGTGCAGGAAGCAGAGGTGGAGGAACCTACGCCGATCAAGGCGCCTGTTCCCGCTTATGAGCCTTACCATGCCGAAACCCCCGCTGCCGTAGCGGTACCGGAGTATACGTATGAACCGGAACCCGAGGTAGCTACTCCGGTGGCCGAACCTGCCGTGCCTGCTGCAGAGCCGGAACCTACTTATCAGCCCTACCAGCCCATGGAAGCGGCAGTTCCAGTAACGGAAGTAGCCGAACCGGCAACAGAAGCTGTGGCCGAACCCGCAACTGTGGAAGAGACCGAAGAGCCGTTGGCGGTGGAGCAGGAAGATTTCTTTGCACAACCCTACCATGCGGTGCAATCGGTAGCGGAGGATACAACGGAAGCGGATGACGCAGATGAAAAACCCGCCGTACCTTATGCTGACGGTGGGAATTCGGAAACGGATCAATAAACATGGCTTTACTTCGGCTGGATAAATTGTTGTCTCAAAGCGGCGAACGCACACGTAGCGAATCAGCCAAATTGATTCGCGCGGGGTGCGTCGCCGTGGATGGTACCCTCTCGCGCGACCCGGCTATGAAAGTAGACGGAGCAAAAAGCGAAGTATTGCTGAAAGGGCAGCCGGTTACGGATGAGCCCTTTCAGTACATTGTTTTCCATAAACCTGCGGGTGTGTTGACTGCCGCCAGAGACAGAAATGCCCAAACGGTGATGGACCTAGTGCCTGAAGCGCTTCGCAAGCGGGATGTATTACCGGTGGGGCGTTTGGATAAGGATACCACAGGCTTGTTGTTACTCACCAATGATGGTGAGCTGGCGCATCGCCTGCTTTCCCCCAAACGCCATGTATGGAAGGAATACATCGCCACGGTGGACGGTTTGCTTTCACAGGCGGATGTGGATGCTTTCGCACAAGGCATGATCCTTTCTGATTTTACGGCTAAACCAGCGGAGCTGTTGGTGCTGGAAAGCACAACGGAGCAAAGTCGAGCTGTGGTTCGACTGTCGGAGGGCAAGTTCCATCAGGTGAAACGGATGTTTGCCGCCCGGGGGCTCGAGGTGTTATCCCTGCACCGGGAGGGATTTGGGCCACTCAGGCTGGATGTGGAAACCGGCGCATGGCGGGCACTTACACCAAATGAGCTTGTTGCCCTGCGAAACGCCGCAGGAGAAGAGCACACATAAGGATGGATTGCATGGCTGACCATTACTTTACCGCCTCGCCCCAAAGTGAGCATAAACCTGCAAGTTTTGAAACAAGCTACCGCGGGCACACGCTGCTGTTTGAAACGGATAGCGGCGTGTTTTCACGGTTGGAGCTTGACCGTGGCACTGAGGTGTTGCTGAATGCGTTGCCTGCGGCCATCAAAGGGCAGGTACTCGATATGGGGTGCGGCTATGGCGCGCTGGGGGTGAGCTTGGCAAAGGCAAACCCCGGTTGCAGGGTCACCATGGCAGACATCAATGAGCGTGCTGTTTCACTAGCTGCACAGAACGCCAAGCGCAATGGCGTTGTTGCGGAAACATTGCTTAGCGATGGATTTGAGCGCCTTGCGGGGTGTAAGTATGATCTGATTGCGACCAACCCGCCCATTCGCGCGGGCAAACCGGTGATCTACCGCCTTTTCGCAGATGGCGCGAAAGCAATTCACGAAAACGGCGCAATGGTGATCGTGATCCGGAAGCAGCAAGGGGCGCCATCGGCAAAAACCTATTTGGAAACACTGTTTCGCAGGGTTAACATCATGGACCGCAGCGGCGGGTTCTGGGTGCTTTGGTGTGAAGCGCCAATGATTGCATCAATGGATGAAGAAATATGAAACGAAAGTGACTGATACCAATGAACTTTGATTTCTCCTTTTTTGATGAACCGATTGAGCGTTGCGGTACCGACTGTGAAAAGTGGGACGGCATCAGAGAGCGGGAGGGGAAAGAACTTTTGCCCATGTGGGTGGCGGATATGGATTTCCGTTGCCCCATCGAGGTTACCGAAGCGCTGATTGTCCGTGCTCAGCATCCCGTATATGGCTATACCGATCAGTCGGAATCAGCAATTCAAGCGATGCTTGATTTTACCGCTCGCCATTATGGCGTAACGCTCACGAAAAAGCAGCAGACGACTCTGCCCTGTGTGGTAACCGGTCTGCGTGCAGCGGTGCGTACACAAACTCAGCCAGGGGACGGTGTGCTTATTCAGCCGCCGGTTTACGGCCCTTTCTTTAGCGTGGTGCGCGATAATGGTCGCACGCTGGTTGAAAACCCGCTGATACCGGATGAACACGGCTATTACCGCATGGATTTTGAAGGGATGGAAGCTGCTTTTCAGGGTGGTGTGAAGCTTGCTCTGCTATGTAGCCCTCACAACCCGGTGGGTCGCGTATGGACGCGAGAGGAGCTCGACCGGGTCTATGATCTTTGCAAACGGTACGACGTAACGCTGGTGGTGGATGAAATCCATGCCGATTTTGTGTTTCAAAAAGGTGCATTCACCAACGCACTGTTGCTGGATGCAAGCGAAGACGCTAAGATCATCGTGCTCAACAGCGCCAGCAAGACATTCAACATCGCCGGTATGCGACAGGCTGTGATGCTCACCCGCAACCAGAAGCTCCGTCACGCGCTGACGGAAGACATGCGCAATGCTGGGGTAATTCCCGGCAATATCTTCTCTTTTGTAGCCAATGAAGCCGCTTACCGTTATGGCGACGCTTGGCTGGAGGGTATGCTTGCCTACCTGGAAGCCGCCTACAAGCTTTTACAGAAGGAAATTGCCGAACGCCTGCCCAAGGCGATCCTGTCGCCGATGGAAGCAACGTACCTTGCATGGATTGACCTGCGAGCCTATGGCTTTTCAATGGCAGAATTGATGAAACGTACCTATGAGCAGGGCGTGGCTTTCACTTCCGGTCAGTTCTTCGACAAAACGCTGGGAGATGGCTTCCTCCGGCTGAACTTCGCCTGCCCACACAGCCAGACGATGGAAGCGGTTAAACGGCTTGAAAAGGCCATCAAAGGCTGACCCGCCAAACGCTATAAACCCATTGCAGTTGTTACGCGGTACTCCTACCTACCCATTGCGCCGTTGCGTCTTCATCAGGGAAAACGCTACAGCTTATGTACGAAAGGGATGGAAGGTGCTCCGCGAGCAAGATACGACCCGATTGGGAAAAACAAACGACAACCATTTGGAGGAACGAACGTGGAAACCGTGAATCAAATCATTGAGGATGGCAGACAAGAGCTTACCGAAACCTTGAAACGCTGGATTGCCGTACCAAGCCTGAAAGCGGATGCCGTTGGTGACGCGCCTTTTGGCGAACCAGTGAAGCAGGCTCTGGAAACCGCGCTGGCAGATGCGAAGGCGCTGGGCTTTGAGGTGCGCAATTTTGATAATTATGCCGGTGATGTACGCATGGGACCGGAAGGGCAGGATCCGGTAGCGATCCTTGTCCATCTGGACGTGGTACCCGTTGGCGATGGCTGGACGGTAAAACCGTTTGAAGGCGTAATCGAAGGCGACCATATGATCGGCCGCGGAACCAGCGATGATAAAGGCCCGGCCGTAGCAGCCCTGTACGCTATGCGCGCGGTAATGCAAGCGGGCATCCCACTGAAACGGGAAGTGCGACTGATCCTCGGGTGTGATGAGGAAAGCGGCATGGAGGACATAGCCTATTATAAAGCGCATTGCGATATGCCGCATTCCGGTTTCAGCCCAGATGCGAGTTACCCCCTTATCAACACTGAAAAGGGTTTGCTCACCATGGCGCTCCGCGGTAAAGCGTCCACGGATGGCCTGAAAGTGAAAAAGATAGATGTAGGGGAGCGCCACAATGTAGTGCCTGGCAGCGCAACAGCGCTGATTGAGGGCGATGCCGATCTCTGTGACCGCATCAACCGCCTTGCCAAAGAAATGACGCTTGATGTGGAAGCGATGGCTGTAGAAGACGGTATTAAGCTGATCGCGACGGGCATTAACGGACATGCCGCTTATCCCGAAAGTGCGCGCAATGCAATCGGTGAACTCCTGCTGATGCTTCGCGCGTTGGGTGTAACCGGCCCGTTGAGAACCTTGGCAGACAGCATTGGCGTGGAGTATGACGGTACCAGCCTCGAGGTGGCCTGTTCCGATAAAACGAGCGGCCCGCTGACCTGCAATTTGGGCATTATCCGGTATGATGAAAATGGATTGTACGCGGTGTTAGACTTCCGTTATCCGCTGCTGGCCAGCGGCGAACGCATCGCGGAGGCCGTAAAGGCAGCGCTTGCGCCGGACGTGGAAGCCACGGTAACAGCGCTCAAGCACCCACACCATGTGGCGCCAAACAGCCCGCTCGTGGTGGCGCTGCTCAACGCCTACCACGAGGAAACGGGTCGCCCACGCGAGTGTGTATCCACCGGCGGCGGCACGTATGCCCGTTGTTTGCAGGAAGGCGTAGCATTCGGCGCTTCATTCCCCGAGGATGAAGATGTGGCGCATCAGGCAAACGAATTTATCTCTCTGGATTCGCTGATGCAAACGGTACGTATTATCGCGCGCGCGATTGTGATTTTGGCCGGTGAGGAAAAACCGGAAGACTAACAAATCCAATGGGCTCCGTGCCCGCTGACGCGCTTCGGCGGCAGGCGGGGCGGAGCCTGATTTGATGGAGGCACTATGAGACTGGATAAATTTCTGAAAGTATCTCGCATTATTAAGCGCCGCACGGTCGCTAACGACGCTTGTTCCGGTGGGCGTGTCAGCCTGAATGGTCGCGTCGCCAAACCTGGTGCGGACGTCAAAGAGAATGATATTCTGGAAATCCGTTTTGGCAACCGTATCGGGCGCTATCGCATCCTTGGTATTGCGGAGACCGTACGCAAGGAAGGCGCGGCGGATCTGTATGAAGTGTTGGCGGAGGATGAGCAAACCAAAGCAGAGCGTGGTTTGGAATGAAAGCGTATGCGATCGTGCTGGGTGGAGGCAGCGGTACGCGCATGGGGGTAGAGGGTAACAAAATATTTCTACCCCTACGGGGCGTGCCCGCGATCATCCGTGCCATCGCGCCGTTTACCGGTCTTTGCGCTGGTATCGTGGTGGTGGCGCGAGCCGAGGAAGTCGCGCTGATGCGTGACACATTGAAACGCTATGGGATGGCGAACGCGGTACTGACGGTTGTACCCGGAGGAGAAGACCGACAGGCGTCGGTAGCCTGTGGCCTTGCCGCGCTGCCTGCCGATGCGGAAGCAGTGCTGATTCACGATGGCGCGCGCGCGCTGGTCACGGAGGATGTGATTGAACGCGCGATGGACGCTGTGCTACGGCATGGTTCGGGGGTTGCTTCGATCGCTGTGACCGATACCATCAAGCGCGCTGATGAAGAAGGTCGGGCGCTGGAAACGCTGGATCGCACGGTGCTGCGCGCGATGCAAACGCCTCAGGCGTTTTGGGTTGCGGATATCCGGCTCGCACACGAGGCTGCACAACGCGATCACTATCGCGCCACAGATGATGCGGCTTTGCTCGAGCATGCGAACATGCCCGTGTACCTGAGTGAAGGCAGCCGCGAAAATATCAAACTGACAACGCTTTTTGACATCAGGCTTGCTGAAGCGATCCTGGAAGCGCGCAACGGGGAGGCGGAAGGATGATCCGCATTGGGCATGGCATGGATGTGCATCGGCTGGTAGAAGGCCGCGACCTGATTCTGTGCGGGGTGAAAGTGCCGCATGAAAAGGGATTGCTTGGGCACAGCGATGCGGATGTAGCCACGCATGCGCTGATGGACGCGCTGTTGGGCGCGGCGGCACTGGGCGATATCGGCAAGCTATTCCCTGATACCGATGACCGCTATTGTGGGGCGGATTCGCTGATGCTGCTGGCTGAGGTGATGCGCCGTATCAGAGAGCTAAACCTGACGCCGGTGAATGTAGATGTGACCATTGTTGCGCAGCGTCCGAAACTGCGTCCCTATATCGACACCATGCGGGAAAAACTGGCGGAATGCCTCCGCTTGCCGCTGGACTGTGTGAGTGTGAAAGCGACTACCACTGAACACCTTGGGTTTGAAGGTGAAGAAAAGGGCATTTCCGCGCATGCGGTATGTTTGCTGACAACGCTGTAATCCTTAATAGAGGTGCCGAAAAATATGCGCGGGGTTTTCCGCCGGTTGGGAAGGCGAGGGAGAATGCAAAGCCACACAAGGCGGAGTGCGGTTGCCCGACGGGCCGCTCGGGAACGGAATCATCTGATTCCCACGCTTGTGCTTGCTTTCGGGCTGGGCGTGTGGATTGCGCCACACGTATCGCAGGGGCTGTGGCCACTGTGGCTGTTGCCCGCCGCGGTGCTGCTGGGAGTCGCGTTGCATTGGATGGGTAAGCGATTGCGTTGGGTATGCCTGCCAATTGCGCTGATGATTGCGCTGTTATGGACCCAGACGCGGCTCAACCCGCCGATGCCGCAGGAAGGCTCGTACGAGGTAATTACCGCCACGGTCTTTGGTGATCCGGCCGAGCGCACGGACGACCGAATCGCGCTCATATTGTGCAATATAACGCTGGACGGCGTACCACAAGCCGGAAAAGCCTACTGTACAATGGATAGTGGCAGTGGTATGAGTTTAGCGCAATTCTTTGATGGTGCATCCCTTCGCTTCCAAGGGTATGTTTATCACCCCAGCGGTAAACAGAACGAGTTCGACTTTGACTTTCGCCTCTGGCTGTTGCAAAATAATACGAGTTTTGGCGTTTCCGGCGTTAAGGAGATGCAGGTTCTCAATACTGCGGATACTGCTCCGTGGACAGATTATGCCGCCCGTATCCGTGGTTTTTGTAAGGGGCAGTTCTCTCGTTTGATGGGGGATGAAGGCAGTCTCGCCATGGCAATGCTGCTGGGAGATCGCGATTCGCTAGCGGAAAACGATCAACTTGCATTTCAACGTGCGGGTGTGGCACACCTGATGTCGGTTTCCGGTTTGCATGTGGCACTACTGGCAGGCGCGCTCGCATGGCTTCTGAACGCGTTTTATATCAGGAAATCGATCCGATTGCCGATTATGGCTGTGCTGATCGTGCTCTACTGCGCACTCACTGGCTTTTCCGCAGCGGCAATGCGCGCCACAGCAATGATCTTGTTGTTGCTGATTGCGCAGGCCGTCGGTCGAAAATCAGACCCGATCACGACGCTATCCGCCGCGGCGATCCTTGTGCTGGCCATCAACCCGTTGCAACTGTTTTCGGCGGGCTTTGTATTGTCTTTTATGGCAGTGGCTGCGATTACGCTTTTGTATCCCAGGTTTTTGCAGGCGTTCGAACGCATCCGCCCTGAGCATCATCACCCCAAGCGGAAATGGGTTCATGCGCGCCAATGGATGCAAAAGCATGTAGGCAAGCCAAGGGAACTGCTGGCGGTGAGTCTGGCTGCGCAGGTTGGCGTATTGCTGCCGACAGCAGAATACTTCCATCTGCTACCCTTGTATGGCATCTTTTTTAATCTGCTGGCGGTACCGCTGGCGGGGTTACTGGTGCCATTGTATGCCATTGTTCTGTTGATTTCGTTATTGCCGTGGATAGGCGGTGCGCTGGCTATGCTGCCTGGCCTTGTGGCGCAGTGGGGCAGCAAGGCGCTGCTGTGGCTGATTGGCTTATCCGCCAATCTTCCGTTTGCACAGATTCGCGTCCCTTCGCCTAACGTTTGGGCTTATGCGGCGCTGATCCTTTGTTCAGTGATCGTCTCGCGCTATGTTCGCGCCAGCGTGCGCAGACGCGTGCTCACGATGGGGATTGTGGTGATCATTGCCTGTGCCGGAGCATACGCCACGAGACCGGCATCGCTGCGATATCACCAGTTTGCAGTTGGGCAGGGAGACGCGGCGCTGATCATTGACGGCGACAAGACGATCGCCATTGACGTTGGGCCCTATGGGGCGGAAATGGGAGAGCGACTGCTTGCAGAGGGGCGCGATCTGGATACGCTGATATTGACTCATCTGCATTCCGACCACGCAATGGGCTTACAGGAATTGCTTAGCGACGGCATCCGCATCCGACAGATCTACCTGCCAGACGGAGTGAATGATATCGCCCACAGCGAGGAAACCGATACGATTCTGGCAATCCTGAAAGCCAGCGGTGCGCCGGTCGACTATCTTGCGGCGGGAGATACGCTTACTTACCCTGATGTAACCATCCATGTGCTTTGGCCTGAGGCAGACCGTACGCGGGCAGGACTAGATGCGAACGAACGCTCCATGGCTACGCTTATCCAACTGGGCAACCTGCGCATCCTGAGCATGGCGGATAATTCTGATCTGTACGAACAATATATCGCTGTTCCATGCGATGTGCTGAAAGTCGCCCACCATGGCAGTCGGGATAGCACTTCCAACTCCTTTTTGCAGATCGCAAGCCCGAGCTTATCGATGGTTACCTGCCGTGCCAACGCTTTGCTGCCATCGCAGGAAACGCTTTCGCGCCTCGTGGCACATCACGTGCGTGTATTCCGAACCGACCAAACAGGAGAAATCATCATCGAGGCTGTGAACGGCGGTTACCGCACGCGCACCTATTTATCGGAGGTTGACGATGAACCATAACGATTTTTTCGAAGCTGCCAAAACGGGCAGAATACAAAATCTGTACCTGTTTGAAGGCACGGAGGAATACATTAAGGGGCAAGCACTTGTAAGACTCAGCGGTTTGCTTCTGCCTGCCGGGCTGGAAGCTATGAACCTCTCGGAACTGGACAACCCCGATGCAGATGCGCTGATCGCTACCGCAGAAACGCTGCCTTTCATGGGAGAAAAGCGTCTGGTTGTTGTACGGGAATGCGATTTGCTCACGACCTCCAAAAAATCGGATGAGGCAAAACTGGAGGCGATCAAGGCCTATCTGGAAAAACAATCGCCCAGCACTTGCCTTGTGTTTATGGTAAAGGGCAAGGCGGATGCGCGAAAAAGTCTATACAATGTGCTGAAAAAAGCAAACGCGATTATCGATTTTTCGCCGATGGGGGATAACGAAGCAGCAAATTGGGCTGTGCGTACTATGCGCGCGCTGGGGAAACGAATGGATTTAACCACCGCGCAAAAGTTGATCTTTACCGTGGGTCATGATGCGGCACTGCTGAAACAGGAGATGGAAAAGCTTGCGGGCTATGCGGCGGAACGCGATGAAATACTGGATGCCGATATCGACGCGATCAGTGTGAAATCCCTTGAATGTACGGTGTTTCAAATGGTGGATGCGCAGGTGTCGGGCCATTATGCCGATGCGTTCATGCTGATGCGCAGCGTTTTGGAGAATGGCGAGGATCGGTTCATGGTATTGGCCATGCTGCTGAGACAGTATCGCATTCTGTACCATATGAGCAGCCTGATGGAGGAACGCGCGCCACAGGCATCGCTGGGAGCACTGCTAGGCATTCCGCCCTTTGCTGTTACGCGCACACAGGCGCAGGCAAAGCGATACCCACGCGAACGGCTCAGAGCCGCCTACGATTATCTGTTTGATTTAGAATACCGGCTCAAATCAGGGCAGGCGCCGCAGGAAGGCAGCGCGGAGGCCGCGATGTTCAAACTGGATGCGATTTTGAATGCAGCAAAGGTTTGAAAACAGTATTTCAGCCGCGCCTGTAAAACAGGTGCGGCTGGTCTGTTTTCAGGGACATGGTCATTCTCCACAAAACAGGGAGGAAATGGATCACGCTTCACCCTTGACCAGCGATTGGAGTTTAGCGATGCCCTCAACAGCAGAAACAGGAAATCAGCTAAAGCTGAAAAGCGGCCCGATGCTGAATCTATCAGGGAAATCCTCGCTGGGAACAATGCAGGATGTTCTTGCGCTGTTTTTTAATATCTTTGGATTCCGATACTTTGCGCAGAGGGAAAGGAAAGTCAGTTCTTTCGCCATCCCACGAAGGGCAACCCTGGCGCGACAAATGAGGAATCGCTTGCGGGATATGGCTATATTGGTTATAATGTACAAAACTGAGCCGAAAGATGGCGTAAAGGAGGCGCACCCACAATGTCCGAACAAGTGAAGCAGATCGCTATGCGCATATTGGATCTTCGCGAAATCTCGGACTACACGGTTGAACGGATGGCGGCCGCGCTGGACGTACCCGTGGAGGAATACAGAAAAATTGAAAATGGGGAAATTGACATTCCCATCAGTTTTCTGGTGAAGGTAGGCGAGGTCTTCCATGTGGACATGACCGAGCTGTTGACGGGTGAAACGCCCCGCATGAATGTACTGAGTGTGACGCGTGCAGGCAAGGGGCAGGATATCACCCGCCACGACCAGTATGTGTACAAAAATCTGGGTTATAACTTTGCTCACCGTAAAATCGAACCGCTGTATGTAACCGTGCCTGTCGGTGTAAACGAGGAGCTTGTTCCCAACAGCCACGAGGGGCAGGAGTTCGATTATGTGCTTTCCGGTGTGATGCACATTCTGATCGGCAAAAATGATCTGGTGCTCAATCCCGGCGACAGCGTATATTACGATAGCAGAACACCGCATGCGATGCAGGCAGTCGGGGACGAGCCTTTACATTTTCTGGCTATGGTGATCCCCTAAATCAAGGGATGATCGCGCATCGATTCCAGCGGTGCTTTTTATGTAAACATGACGCTTTCACGCGGGAATGCGGTACAACTCAAAAATTACTTCCATTGTCGGCATCCCTGAAGCACCGTTTGATCCCATTGTGAAGGCTCGCTCTGCCGGAATCAATGCCTACCCGCATTAAGGAAAGGAAGAGCCAATTATGCTGGCTGATCGCTATATCCGCACGGATTTAACCTCTCAGGAGGATTTTGAGAAAAACTTCCAGCTGAATGTACCCGAGCGCTTCCACTTCGCCTACGATGTGGTGGATGAGTATGCCCGCATCACCCCGGATAAACGGGCAATGATCTGGTGCGATGTAGCCGGGCATGAGCGTACGTTTACTTTTGGGGAGTTCAGCCGATTGAGCAATCAGGCAGCGAACGTATTTAAGGCGCAGGGTCTGAAAAAGGGCGACCCTGTGCTTTTGATGCTCAAGCGCCGCTATCAGTTCTGGATCGCCGCGCTGGGGCTGCTGAAGCTGGGTTGTGTGCTGATCCCCGCCACAGCGCAACTTCAAAAGAAGGATATCATTTACCGTGTGCAGGCCAGCGGAGCGCGCGCTATCTTCTGTGTGGAGGAGCCAGAGGTTCATGCTCATGTGCTGGCTGCGAAAACTGAGTGCGACACCATCGCCTCACTGTACACCATTGGCGAGGCGGAAGGTTTTCTCAACTTTGACAAATTACTTGCGCAAGCGGATGAACTGTGGGAAAAGCCCGCGATACTCCCAACGAATGATGATATCATGCTGATGTACTTCACCAGCGGCACCACAGGCATGCCCAAAATGGCGGTACACAACTGGGTATACCCGATCGCACAGACGGTCACAGCGTATTACTGGCACAACGTAAGCGATAGCGATATCCATATTGCTGTGGCGGATACGGGATGGGCAAAAGCCGGTTGGGGTAAAATGTACGGGCAATGGATTTGCGGTGCAACGCTGTTTGTATATGATTTTGACCGCTTTGTGGCGGCGGATATGCTAACTTGCCTCGCCAAATATCATGTGACCGCGTTTTGTGCGCCGCCGACCGTGTACCGTTTTATGATCAAGGAAGACATGAGCCGATACGACCTGAGTGCATTGCGCTGGGCTAACTGTGCGGGAGAACCGCTAAACCCAGAGGTATATGAGCAGTTTTATAAGGCGACAGGCGTGAAAATTCATGAGGGATTTGGACAGAGCGAAACCACGCCGCTGCTGATGACCACCAAATGGATGGAGCCTAAGGCCGGAAGTACCGGAAAACCTTCTCCTGCCTATGATATCGCGCTGGTAGATGAAAACGGCAACGACGTGGAAGACGGTGTGGAGGGTGAAATCTGCATCCGCATGCACCATGGGCATCCAGCGGGTTTGTTCACCGGATATTACCGTAACCAAGAACAGACCGACGAGGTTTTCTTTCATGATCTATACCACACCGGCGATATGGCTTGGCGTGATGTGGAGGGTTATTACTTCTTTATTGGCCGCAGTGATGATGTCATCAAGTCCAGCGGTTACCGCATCGGTCCGTTCGAGGTGGAAAGCGCGCTGATGACGCACCCTGCCGTCATGGAGTGCGCGATTACGGCTGTGCCGCATGCCGAACGCGGGCAGGTGGTGAAAGCGACGATTGTGCTGGTGCAAAACCGTGGCTTTGAGCCCAGCGATGAGTTGAAACGGGAATTGCAGGAGCATGTCAAGGCAGTTACCGCTCCATATAAATATCCGCGTATCATCGAGTTTGTGGAGGAACTGCCCAAGACCATCAGCGGGAAAATTCAACGCAAGCTGATTCGCAACCAGGATGAAGAGATGCGTGCCCGTATGAATCGCATGAACGTGCTCTGTCTGGGGGTACGGGACATGGCAGCTTCTGTGCGCTTTTACCGTGATGGGCTGGGCTTCCGTACAAAGGAAAAGAGTGACAGCCCGCAGGTGATCTTCTTCAGCACGCCAGGTATTGTGCTGGAACTTTATCCGGTGAATCTGTTGGCGCAGGACATCAACGCAGAACACCCGCCTGCGATTACATCGGGTTTTGCGGGTATCACACTTGCGTACAACGCGCATACAAAGGACGAGGTGCGCAAGATCATTGAGCTCGCCCGCAAAGCAGGAGCGCATATTGCCAAGGAAGCGCAGGATGCGTTCTGGGGTGGATACCACGGTTACTTTGCCGATCCGGATGGCTATTACTGGGAAGTCGCATGGAACCCGGAATGGCAACTGGATGACAACGGACTCATCAAGTTATAAAGGCAAGGAGCCTTTCGTCACCGTTGGCAATGCTTCGACCCCTTCTCTTGTCGGAGGGGTCTTTTATTGCGCTCAGGGGATATACCGAGGATGTACAAAAGAGATTTCACTAACAGCTTGAAACCTGCGAATGCTTATTTACTTTTCTTTCTTGCTTTCGCGGGGAGGCATATCCGCAGGCTTCTCCCTGAAAAAGTGCTGAAGAAAACACCGTATCAAAGAATGAACCCCTTCCAAAGAAGAGGTTCAAAAGGGATATAGGGGCTGTCCATTTCTCGGCAACGATCTTAGGCTGAAATTTCGCTCAGCACCTGCCGCTCGGCAGCGGTAAGTGTAAAACTGAGTGCCAGCGCATTGTCCTGTGCCTGCTGGGGCGATTTTACGCCGGTAATCACCACACTGATTGGCAGATCATCCAAAATCCAGCGTACGGCAACACTGGAAAGCGGAACGCCGTGCGCTTTGGCGATGGGTCGCATCGCATCCACAATTCGCAGGTTCTTCCGGAGTTTGTCTCCATAGAAATTATCATACACTGTGCGACTGCGCCGGTCATTGGCATCAAAATGAACGTTAGCGTCGTACTTGCCAGTCAAAATGCCCTGCCCGAGGCTGCCCCATGTGAGCGGCGATATGGAAAGCTTGTCGGCAATTTGTCGCATGGTGGTTTCATCGTCCCGATGGGCGAGGCTGAAATGGTTTTGGAAAGTCGCGATATGCTCGCGATAAGGCAGAAGTGCAGGCAGCGCCTCAGGTTTAATGTTGCTTAAACCAATCGCGAGAATATCCCCTTTCTCCTGATGTTTAATGAGCGCTTCCATCATGACTTGGATGGGGGTATTTTCATCCAGATAATGTACCTGATACAGATCAATGTGATCGGTTTGCAGGCGTTTCAAGCTTGCGGAAAGCGCCTGCTCAATATAGGCAGGGCTGTTGTCAAACATAGTTTTACCGTTCTCCACCCGAACGCCGAACTTAGTGGCAAGCACCACCTGATTGCGCATGCTTTTCAGGGTTTCTCCCAGGGTCTCTTCACTGCGGCCAAGGCCGTAGGTATCGGCCGTATCAAAAAAGTTGACGCCGATTTCCACAGCGTGCAACATGGCATGCTTCACATCTTCCCGTGATACATCGCCCCAGCCATATTCTCCGGCGGGACAGCCGCCAATGCATAGCCGACTCACTTGTAATGCGGTACCTTTAAGCGTGATCGTTTCCATAAGGTTCTCCTTTAACGAGGGTTCAGGGTCGTCTGAGCCCCTTGGGATAGTGATTTTTCAGCCAACCGTCGCTGGCTTTGGCAAAGCCAAGGGACAATCCGTGATATTGTACGGTATAAAACCCCCGCAAGTCATCTGGCGCGGGAATCGCTTCGCCACGTTGGTAGGCATACGCATCGGGCTCCGAAAGTGAAACGCTTTTCACAGACAAGGCTGGCGCGGCCATTGCCAGCGCGTGGTCAGGGATAAATATCTTGCCTTTGTTTTGCCCCAGTGCCAACCCTGCGCGCAGAACGCGGATGCCGCGCACTGGGGGAAGTGACGGTGCGCACAGCAACGTTTCACCAAAGGTTGCGTTTGGCATAGGCGCAGGGGCTTGGGATATCTCCTGCCAGAAAGCATTAAATGCCGCGACCGCAGGTTTTGCGGGAATAGAAAATGCCAATGCGGGCGATGCCATTGTACAGGGTTTTACAGCCATGTCCTGATCCAAGCCCTGCTTACGCAATAAAGCGACAAAATGCCCCTCCCCAGAGATTTCGTGTGGATAAAGGTGCAAGCAACCGCTATGGGAAGTAAGCGCACGATCATTTCCGATGGGTACGGAAAACTCGATTGGCTCAAGCTCCGGATGCGCGGACAGCAACTGGGCTATGGTATCCTCATTCTCTTCCTGATTGAAGGTGCAGGTGGAGTAACACAATCGCCCGCCGACTTTGAGCATGGCGCATGCGCTTTCGAGTATTCGCATCTGTCGCGAGGCACAGCGGGATGGTGAATCTTCATTCCACTCCAGCCTTGCTTCAGGATGACGACGAAACATGCCTTCGCCGCTGCAAGGTGCATCCACTAGAATACCGTCAAACAAAAGCGGCCATATCTCCGCAAGTTGAGCGGGATCTGCACTCACGACCAGCGCATTGGTAACGCCCATGCGTTCAAGGTTCCGGCTCAAAATCTGTGCGCGGGATGGAACTGGTTCATTGCACACCAATGTGCCCTGTCCAGCCATGGCTGCGGCGAGCTGTGTGCTTTTACCGCCAGGAGCGGCGCAAAGGTCTAGCAAAGTTTCGCAGGGCTGGCCATTCAGGATAGTTGCCGGGATCATGGCACTTGGCTCCTGAAGGTAGTAGGCGCCTGCCTCATGCAGGGGAAGCAGGCCTGCTGTGCTATCCAGGGGTAAGCAGCGTCCATTGGGCTCCCATGGGATAAGCGATCCCAGTCCCTCGACCAGCAAATCCAGCGAAACATCTGGAAACTTGAGCGGATTGGCACGAAGACCACGGTGAGCCGGCTGTTCCAATGCTTCAAAATAAGCGGGGGAGGCACCGCCCAATTGCTCGGTGATCCGGCGAACAAATGCGATGGGTAAAGGCGGCAAGGTCATGCCAGATCATCCTCCAGCCAGTCGGGCAGCATCAGCGGCTCGATGGGGAAGAAGATTGCTTGCATAGCTTCAGGCAGTTCGGTACGAAAGCGCTCATATCCTACCACCATGCCTACGGGAAGGCCGAGGCGTTTGCCGACAGTTTCGAGTAATGTCTGCGATTCAATCAGATCCTGAGCGGTGGTCTGGCGTTGAAGATTGGCGTTGTTCACCAACAGATCCGGCGTAAGTCTGGAGCGTATTCGAATCAGCTCGTAAAGGGCACAGATATCATCTTCTGTGCCGGAAAGCGGGCGATAGGGGTTGACCACATACATCACTTTCATCCGGTCGCGCACAGGTTGGATGTAGGGAAAGTAACGACCCAGCGCGGTTGCACCCACATCATCACCGCCCACGTCGATCACCACATGGTCATACCGTCCGGGCTCAAAAACAGATTGGATTTCAGCGGGCAGTGCGGGAATATCCACGGTTGAAAGTGCAAAAGAAGGCATTTTGATCTCAATGCCCTCTTCTCTGAGCAAACCGGCGCGTTCGGCACTGCGAAAATAGGGGTTAACAATGTCCAGATCCACCAAGGCAACGTTGCCGTTGGATACCTTACGCTGGTATCGTGCCAGTGCAAGCGAAAGCTCGGTTTTGCCGCTGCCGTAATTGCCAACGATAATGGTAAAGGGTGTATCGAGGGGTTGCATTATTCCTCCTCGCTTTCTGACTTCTTTTTAGGGTAAACCGGAGCGTGGAAAGCATTCTTTACGTCGGTTGTCGGTTGCATATCGCGGATGGTACGTGGGTTGCGTTCATCTTCACCGCTGACAAAATTGCGAGCTTTTTTTGCGAAAGCACCCAATCCACGGGGTTTACCATCGACGGTTTCCGGTTGTGCGGCTACGGGGAAGGGGGAGAAGTTCGGAAACGCCTCCGCCGCGTCGCGATGAGAGGAATCGTTGAGCGCGTTTGTATTCGTCAGGCCGATATTCTGCTGGAAGGTTTCAATATCCAACCCCGGATGAACCGGTTCTGTGGCGGATGGTTCCACAGGCCGTGTATAGGGCATTTCCGGTTCCACTTGCGCAGCATAGGTCGGCTGCATGTCCTGCAAATAGCGGATGGGTTCAGGTTGAGATGTGCCAAAGACGGGCTTCATGCCTGCGGCAGGGTTATAATCAGGCGAAAGACGTGGCGCGAAATCTTCAAACATGGATTGCGGCGCGTTCCACACGGCGGGATCGTCGTCAAAGCGAGGTTCACCTACAAACGGCTCAGGCTCTACAGGCGCGCTGAAGGGCAAGGCACTGTATGAAATTGTCGGTGCGAAACTTGCATCGGGTGAAAACACGGTGGTATCGCCACGCCGAAAATCAGCTCGGCCGACTGAACGAGGTTGGTCGGGAGCATATGCAACCTGAGCCGCCTGGTTGTATGGGGGTTGCGCATAAGCAGAAGGCGGAGCGAACGTTTGAGGAGCGAAAGGAACAGGAGGTGCGTAGGCTGAATTTTGACTCTGTACAGGCGAACGATATTCTGGTTGATAGGAAGATTGGGTTTGCGGTCGGTATAGCGTAGCATCACCATCATAAGAGGCAGGCTCGTCTTGAGCATATTCTTCCGGATATGGCTCGACTTCGGTATCGATATCCGATGAGGGATAACGACGCGAAGGAGCGTAGGGGCTTTGATATGAATTGGAGTAGGGGATAGACGAATCCTGACTGTAATCAGCATCGTCGGGGCTCTGCCTGTTGCGTTTACGACGTGCTTTCCACAAACGGTATGGCTGCCAGCGTATCAGATAAACTACCCGATCCACTACAAAGCCACCCACACACATGACCAGAAAAATCATTTTCCAGTGATTACGAAGCAAATCGATAAAAACGCCGCTGCTTTGACTGCCTAAAAGAGCCCACATGGCGTTAAACAGCGAACGGAGCCAACCCAGCAGCAGAGATAAAATTGCATTGGCAAAACCGTTCATCAATCGGCTCCTTCCTGAACAGGCTTATTGCGCCGCAATGGTGACTGATACGTTTTGCGGGGTAATCGCATAAGTGAAGGACTGCTCATCCACATCGCGGATAGACAGTTGCACCGGCAGCGCGTACGTGCCTGCCGCCAGTCCGGCGGTAGAAACATAGGCTTTGAGTGCAGTGGATTTGAGTGAATCGAATTTCAGCTTAGGTCCTGTAACCGTAACGGATACGGTTTTCGACTCACAGGTGGCATTCAAACCTGTATCCATTCCAGATAGGGTCAGAGGAACATCTGAAAAATCCTTTGCAGAAAGGCTGGGACCAATTTCCACCATCAGCATCACGCTGTCAGTGCTCAGATAAACCAGTTCGGAGGGTTTGCGAACTTTTACCTCTGCTGTAAAAGAAGTATCACGATTGCTCACATCCACCGCGTGCTCTAAAAAGAGGGAATCCAGCGCGTTGAGCGCAGATTCATCGCCGGCCGCGATCAGCACGTTCGGGGTGGGGGTTACCGATTTCACCTCATAGCCTGCGGCCGGGGTTCCTGTGGTGAGTGCCAGCGAGTTTAGCGACAGACTCTTGGTGGGGTAAAGCTGCTGCTCTACCACAATGGAGCGCAGCAAAACGCCGGAGCTTGTCGCCTCAATCAGTGAATTATCGATGGGGTTGCCATCAGCATCTTCATAGCTCAGGGGCAAGGCTGTGCGAACAAGGCCGGATTGCGCGGGAAGACGCGAAACATCGAAATCCACCACCACGCGGGCAATCTTCGTGATGATGCTCTCCGGCCCGCTGACCGACACGATAGAGGGGTCCAAAGTCGGTACGGTGCCGTAAAAACCTGTCGGATATTCGCCAACTGCGTTCACGGTTACCGGAAGACGATAGCTCGTTACATAGTTATCCACGGTTACATTGATACTATCGGGATAGACTTCCGCGACGATGCCATAGGTGGTGGAGGAAGTGGTCGCAATTTTCAGCGCCTGTTCGCCCGTCTCCGTCACCTTCGAAAGGTCAATACGGGGGTTGTAGTTGGAGGTGGTAACGCTATTATACTCGCGTTGCGGTACTTCTACGCGCAGGCGCACCAGCGCGGAGGCTTCCTCCATATTACTGACGACGATCAGACCATTGCGGCGCAGGGTATCGCTGCCGGTCACACTCACAGGCACATCCGTAAACACGCGTTCGCGGGTGAGTGTCGGATCCTGTGTGATAAGACCCGCCCAAAGGCAAACGGCCAATACGAGCGCCAATAGCTTCCATGGAAGGTTATGGGAGATTATGCGCCACAGCTTTCTGGGTAGCTGCTTGAGTTCCTTTTTCAATGAGTGCTCTGTTTGGGCGGGCTTGTGCTCGTTCCTTTCCGGTTCTGCGTTCATTCCGCCCCTCCTTTACGACGCTTGGTCTTTTCCAGCAAGGCAGTCCAAAGGATATTTTCCCGCTGGTGGTACATTGAAAGCAGCACCTGTTCCAGCGCCACGCGGTCGAGGTGACGCGTCAGCCGCCCCTCACGTGCCATGGAGATGATGCCGGTTTCTTCGCTTACAATCAGGGTGATGGCATCCGTCGTTTCGGTGATGCCCAGTGCCGCGCGATGGCGTGTGCCAAGCTCACGGCTGATGCTTTTACCTTCACTCAACGTTAAAAAGCAGGCGGCCGCCATGATTTTGTTGCCGCGAATCACCACAGCGCCATCATGCAAAGGCGTATTGGGTTCAAAGATATTTTCTAAAAGCGCGCTGCTGATGTGACTATCCAGACGCGTTCCGGTCTCTATCACGTCTTTCAGTCCGATTCGCTGTTCAAACACGATCAGCGCACCTACACGCCTCCGGCTCAAGGAAAGCATACAGTTTGTAATTTCCCGTACGACATGCTCGTTTTCCCCCGGGTCGGTCAAGCGGCTGCTATCGCGTATCGCACCGCGCCCAATCTGCTCCAGCGCCTTACGCAACTCAGGTTGAAAGAGAATCACGAGCACCACCGCACCGTTGTTAACGATGTTGAGCAGTATCCAGTTCAGCGCGGTAAGTCCCAGCAGATCGCTTACCCAACTGGCCAGCACCAGCATCACAAGACCTTTGAGTACGGCGCTTGCCCGTGTTTCACGTGTGAGCATTAAAAGTTCATACAGGATAAAGGCTACGATTAAAATATCAAAGATATCGGTAATGCTGGGGCGGTTGAACACATTCCATAGAACGTTTTTAATCTGCATCCACAGCGTTTGCATGCGTTCATAGCCCCACTTTCATTCAAACGATCGTTACCCGCCTCCGATTATACTACAATCAAAGGCATAGATAAACCCCGCAAGGTAAATTTACGATACAAGCACCTTGAAATACCCCTGTTTGCAAGGATCATGGAACATGATATAATCGTTTCCGACGGCGGTTGGCCGAGCGGGAGGGAACGGTATGGAGCACGACGGACACCGGCAACGGATGCGCGAACGCTATCTCAAACAGGGGTTGGACGGCTTTGCACAGCATGAAGCACTGGAACTGATGCTTTTTTATGCCATCCCACAAAAGAATGTCAACCCGCTTGCGCACGCATTGATCGATCGATTTGGTTCGTTATATGGGGTGATCAATGCCTCGCCCAAACAGCTGATGCAGGTGGACGGGATTGGCGAATATGCGGCAACTTTTTTGTCGCTGTTTTCTCAGGTAACCCGGCAGGCGGAGGCCAGCCGGGCGGGTGCACGGATTAAGCTGGGATCCCGCAAAGCTGCCGTAAACTACTGCGTCCGTCTTTTAGAGGGCGAAAAGCGCGAACTGTTTTATGCCATCTGCCTGAACGGTCAGATGGAAACGATCGGCGATGCATTGATAGCCAAAGGCTCACTCAGCGACGTACCCGCCTATCCCCGTATTGTACTGGACGCTGTTCTCACCCATAACGCACATGGCGTGCTATTGTGCCATAATCACCCGGGTGGCACCGTCGCCCCGTCACAAGCCGATCTGGATGCGACGGCAACACTTTCGCGACTACTGGGCGAAATTGAGGTGGTGCTGGTGGATCACATGATTGTAGCGGAACACGAGGCGCTCAGCATGGTGCGGAATGGATTTATCCAACAGCAGATGACGCAAACCGGCGTAGTGGCGCATGTTGCGAACTCCGCCGGAGAAGTTCGGTTGACTGGCGGATTGAAAATCGATCATCAATCGACAGTGGAGGACGCATGAAAAAAGATGATACTCAAATCTCACCCCCCAAAAAGAGGCGCTCGTTGTTCGGGCGGATACTGCGCTTGATCGCCTTGCTGGTATGCATTGGTATTGTGGTGTATGGCGGGTTGATTGGCTATGTATGCTACCGTGAAGCCAACGTGCCCGTGCCTGCGGCTTATGACTCGATCATTGTGCTGGGCGCGCAGGTGAAGCCGGATGGGGAACCTTCGGTGCAGTTGCGCTGGCGATTGGATAAAGCGCTTGAAATGTATCAGGCGGTGCCGTGTGTGATGGTGGTATGCGGCGCACAGGGGGTCAATGAACCAATGCCGGAAGCGGATGTGATGCGTGAACTGATGTTGGCCGATGGCGTACCGGAAACCATGATCTATGCGGACAACACCAGTGTGGATACGCGCCAGAACATGCAAAACGCCAAAGCGATCCTGGACGGGAAGGGACTGCATAAGCCGCTGATCGTGACCAGTGACTATCATCTGCCGCGCGCGTTGGAAATTGCGGCGGATGCCGGATTTGTGAACCCGCAGGGCGCGGGCAGCCTATGCAGGCCGGAGTTGGAGTATTGGTTCCAAAACCATAGCCGTGAAGCGCTGGCGTGGGTAAAATACTGGCTAGTGAAATATGTGGGGTTGAACCTGTGACGAAGCAAGAATTGCAGACACTATTCCAGTCCAGGCTGAATGAATTCGGTTTTTCTGTGGACTCCCGTGCCGCCGAACGCTTTACCCGCTATCATGAGCTATTGGTGGAATGGAACGAGCGTATCAACCTTACGGGGGATGCCAGCATCGATGTAGCGCTGGACAGGCATTATATGGATTCCATCGCGCCGCTGAAGATTGCGGGACTGTTTCCGAAGGGTGCGCAGCTGATTGATGTTGGAACAGGGGCCGGTTTTCCGGGCCTTCCGCTGGCAATTGTGCGACCGGATATTGAGGTGCTGCTGCTTGACTCGCTTCAGAAAAGGCTGACCTTTCTGGATACGGTAGTCATGGAGCTCGACCTGCCAAATGTCCACACTGCACATGCCCGTGCGGAAGATGCCGGACAAAACCCCTACTACCGCGAGCGTTTTGATGTGGCGGTAGCGCGCGCTGTGGCGTCCGCACCGGTATTGATGGAGTTGCTGCTGCCTTTTGTGCGTATCGGGGGCAAAGCCCTTTGTTACAAAGGCCCATCAGCCGAGGACGAGCTTCGCGCCGGTGGGCGTGCTGCGCGACTTGTGGGTGGAAGCACAATCCGCACACTGCCTGTGACGGTGCCAGCGCAGCCGGAATGGCAGCATTGTGTGATAGCGAGCGAAAAATTGCTGATCACGCCTAGGTTATACCCACGCAAGGCAGGCATGCCCTCCAAAGTGCCACTCGGCGAGTGGGAGTAGCGTCACATGTTTCCGATCGGTTTTTTCCACGGAGGATGGTACCCTTCGCCCCGCAGGCAGGAATGCTTACGGGGTGCTGTTTTTGTGAGTAAAAAACGATGTTCTCAGTATGAATAAAACGGTTGTAAATAGGGGAAACATACGGCTGCGATACCCTGTAAAACCGACGTTTTTCTTTACGCTGTGCATCGAGTGTGCTATACTGAGCCTGTGTTAAAGGGGGGTAAAGCCATGAATCGCACGCTGGCAGCACTGACAGCGGCGTTGCTGTGGTGGAGCGCCGCATCAGCGGAAACGAAGCTCTATACCTTCCCCTATGATCAGCCTTCCGAGGTGTTGACCGCCACCGCGATGTCCGTGGTAGAGGGCGAAACCGATGTTACCATTACCTTTGGCGGTGATTGTACGCTGGGGGGCGAAACAGGCGGTGGGGCGAGACGCTTCGCTGATAGGGTAACGGACAAAGGGGACGCCTACCCTTTTGAAAATCTGAAACCACTGTTTTCCTTGGATGATTTGACCATTGTGAACCTCGAAGGGGTGCTCAGTGACCGAAAGCTTGTCAAGGTCAAGAAGGAGTTCAACTTCAAAGGAAAGTCAGAATATGCCAGTATCCTTGCGCAAAGTGGCATTGAGGCGGTTACGCTGGCCAATAACCATGCGATGGATTATGGTGAAGCCGGCAAAGCGGATACCATTGCGGCGTTAACAGCTGCCGGAATCGGCTATTGCGACGAAACCACCGTGATGGTTCTGGAGAAGAACGGCGTTCGCGTAGGGATTACCGCAAGCGTAATGGGGCTTGACAGGGAACGATTCCTCAAGCAACTGGAAACTTTGCGAAACCTCGGTTGCTCGGCAATCCTGCATGTGATGCATATGGGTGTCGAATATGGCGATACCCTTACCCGTGCCCAAACATCCACAGCAGAATTTCTGGCTGAAAACGGCGTAGCACTTGTGGTTGGGCATCACCCGCACGTGGTGCAGGGTATGGACGTGATCGGCAGAACAACCGTTGCCTACAGCCTCGGGAACTGCGTTTTCGGAGGCAACACCGACCCCAGGGATTATGATGCGGTATTACTCAGTGCAACGCTCCACTTTGCGCAAGGTCAGCTTGCCGGGTCACAGGTCACGCTATGGCCCATCCGGATCAGTGGCGAAAAGAAGCGCAACGATTATCAACCCGTGCTGTTGTCCGGCGAGGATGCGCAACGGGTGATCGATAAAATGCAGACAACATCCGGCATCGCGCTTGTCCCGTTTGTCAGCGGACAGGGTGCGATGCAACCGGAGATGGATTGGCGTTAGGAGGATCAGCCATGGAACGGCAATGGCAGACAGCACTGGACGGCATGAGAAAACATGGGTTTGAGGTTGTAGAACTGGAAACAGCCGAGCAGGTGAAGGAGTATCTTGTCCAGGCAATTCCGGCTGGCAGCAGCGTTGGTGTAGGGGGCTCCGTATCGGTGCGGGATACCGATGTGTTGCCGGCACTTGCGGAAAACGGTTGCCAGGTGTACAGCACCTGGGGTGCTAAAAAGGAAGATGTACCCCAGATTCGTGAGAACAGCCGCAAGGCGACGGTATACCTGTCTTCAGCGAATGCGGTCACAAAAAATGGAAGCCTTGTGTTTATTGACGGTAACTGCAACCGTGTAGGCGCGATACTGGACGGGCCAAAGACCGTTTACTTTGTGGTGAGCCATTCCAAGTGGGTGGATGGTGGCATCAATACCGCCGTAGCCCGTATCAAACAGACTGCGTGCCCGTTGAACGCCCGCCGCATCGGGCTGCAAACCCCCTGCGCTACCACAGGCTTTTGCAAGCCTGATGAATGCGAAGAAGGTTGTATGTGCAGCGCGACCGTATCTTTGGATCGTGTACCCCGCGGTCGGATGATGACGGTGCTATGGGTGGAAGAAACGCTGGGTTACTGAGCGCATGGATTGAGCAGCCTAGCCATAATGCCCACGCTGAAAAGTGTACGAGTTTCACGCAAAATGTTAAAAAAAAGTAGCGCGTCCATCCGGTTTATGGTAGAATAACAATTGCGGCATTTGGGCGTACTTGTTTGCGTCGCAATTACCAGCCGCGATTGAAAGGAATGTGAGACGTTAATGAACCGCGTTGGGAAACTGATTGCCGCGATGGGACTCAAGGAACATGAAGCGGTAATGGTATATAAGCCGGCTAACTTTTTTTACCTGACAGGGTTTACCGGCGAAGGGCTTGCACTGGTCGGTGCAAAAGGCAGGGCGGTCATTACCGATTTCCGTTATGTGGAGCAGGCGCAAAACCAGAGCGAGGGCTTTGAGGTTCTTTCGATTTCCAAAGGGCAGACCCATGAGGATATAGCCTCCGGCCTGTGCGCTAGGTGGAATGTAACCACGCTCTATTACGAAGAAGATGCCATGACGGTGCGTACCTTTCATGCTGCGCAAAACGCCATCCAGGGCGTAACGTGGAAGCCTCTGCGGGATGATATAGAACACCTGCGCGAGATCAAGGACGACAGTGAAATCGTCCTGATCGAGAAAGCTTGCAAGATCACCAGCGAATCCTTCGAACGTATCCTTTCCCAGATCAAGGAAGGGATGACGGAGAAAGAACTGGCGGTTCAGCTCGAGTTTGACATGTTGTTTCATGGTGCCGACGGACCGGCCTTTACCACCATTATCGCAGCCGGTGCCAATGGTTCTCTCCCGCATGCTGTGCCAGGCCAGTATCGCATCCGCCGTGGCGATATGATCACCATGGATTTTGGCGCCAAAGTTGGCGGATACTGTGCCGATATGACCCGCACCGTCGCCTTTGGCAAACCCAACGACGAGATGCGCCGTGTATATGAAACCGTGCAGACTGCGCAGCGTATGTCGGCGGACGCGGTACGGGCTGGCGGAGATTGCCGTGCTATTGATGCCATCGCGCGTAATTATATCGACGCGCAGGGTTATCCGGGACGTTTCGGTCACGGGCTGGGCCACAGCCTTGGGATAGAGATTCACGAAAATCCGCGCCTGAACGCAACGGCGCTTTCCACCCTGCAAGTGAATCAACTCATGACCGTGGAGCCGGGTATCTATTTGCCCGGTGTGGGCGGCGTTCGCATTGAGGATACCGTAGTGGTGCTGGAAGGCGGTTGCCGTGCGCTCACATTACCCACCAAGGAGCTATTGATCCTGTAAGCAAGATACAAATCACGAACGGAGGAACTTCCAATGATCACAGCAGGCGAATTTAGAAAAGGCGTTACCGTCGAATGGGACGGCGGCGTGTGGAACGTCGTGGATTTCCAACATGTTAAACCTGGCAAAGGCGCGGCTTTTGTGCGCACCAAGATCAAAAATATCATGACCGGCGCGGTGGTGGAACGTACCTTTAACCCGACGGACAAGATGCTCCGTGCTGTTGTGGAAACGAAAGAAATGCAGTACGTGTACGCCGATGGCGACCTGTACTACTTTATGGATCTGGAAACCTATGAACAGGTTCCGATCAACAAGGAACAGGTGGAGGACGCCATCCCCTACGTAAAGGAAAGCACCAACGTGACGGTGCGTTTCTTCAAAGGCAATGCGTTCAGTGTAGCTGCCCCGAACTTTGTGGAGTTGGAGGTTATCGATACCGAACCCGGCTTCAAGGGGGATACCGCCAGCAACACCAACAAGCCCGCGAAAGTGGAAACCGGCTATACCCTGCAAGTGCCGCTTTTCATTAACATTGGCGACCGCATCCGCATCGATACCCGCATTGGAGAATACATGGAGCGTTGCTGATAACAGGATCAAACCGTACCATGAGACAGAACGGTTACCTTGCGAGTTGCATCAACCGAAAACGACAGCCGCGCGTTGAGGCGCGGGGGAAAGGAATCAGTATGAGCAGTATTACCGATCGCACTTCCTACCTTCGCGGCCTGGCAGAGGGGCTGAGTCTCGATAAGGAAAAAAGCGAAAACCGCCTGATGCTTGAAATGCTCAGCGTAATGGACGAAATGGCGCAAAAGATCAAAGAGCTGGATGATGACATCGACGAACTGGATGAGTATGTTGAATCCATCGACGGAGACCTTGGCGACATTGAAGATGCACTGTTTGGCGAGGATGACAGCCTCGACGACGATGATGACGATGAGATGGACGGCGAAGAGACAGAAGAGTTTGACGAGAATGAAGAACTCTCCTTTGATTGCCCGAACTGCGGGAAAACGATGCAGATCAGGGCTGCCGATATCGATTTTGATGAAAGCCCCCTGTGCCCTAACTGCCACAAACCCTTTTTTGCCGATGTGATTGAAGGCGAGGAAGAGGATGACGGGCACGAAGAGCACTAATTCGACGCTTATATAACATCAGGATGCCTCAGGCCTGGGGCGAATGCCACCGCGCACATTGCGCGGTCATGCGAACCGGGCTTGGGGTATTTTGTATTCATCGTGTACTTTTGGTCAAGGGTATGCACGATGCTTCATTCGGAACTTCCTGAGGATTTGTTTGAAACAGCCTATGGCTTGATTTATGGGGTGCATGCTGAAAATGTGCATGAGCGGCCAAAACATACGGATAACTTGCCAAAGGTTTACTTTTTCAGCGTCTGCGGCTATAATATATTCTCAGGGTTGCGCTGATACCATCTGGATTGGACGCTTGTATGCCCTGAAGGAACTCTCTCGCCGATGGATTCGGCAAATCGTCGGGTATCCATGAAGAGAACTCGAACGGAGGAAAACAGAATGAGTGAGAAAACCGTATCCCGCGCTCCGAGCCAGACGGAGAAAATCCGTCGGATGGTTATTACCGCAATGCTTGGGGCAATCACAGCGCTGCTGGCATTCACCCCTGTGGGAATGATCACGTTGCCGCCGCCGTTACCCGCAGTTACACTGGTGCACATCCCGGTAATTTTAGCCGTACTCATCGAAGGTCCATGGGTTGGTGTTCCTGTAGGGCTGATCTTTGGCTTATGCAGCTTCATCCGCGCATGGGAAACCGGCATGGTGGGGCTAACGCTGTTCTTTCGAAATCCGCTGGTCAGCATTCTGCCCCGCATGATTATTCCGCTTACGGCTTGGGTGATTTATCGCCTGTGGAGCCGGTTGTTCAGCGCTAAGCGTGGGGTTATGGATAAAATCGGCGCAGGTGTTGCGGCGGTTGCCGGAGCGCTCACCAATACAGTGCTGTGCCTTGGTATGATTCTGCTCCTGTATGGAGCGGACTTATCGGTGCTTGTCAATAACCTGATTGCCCTTGGCGGGGTGAATCACGCTTATCAGGGGAATGCCGGCATGTGGCTGGTGGTGGCGGTTGGTTTGCCCAATGGCCTTGCGGAAGCGGCTGTGGCGGCGATTGTTGTGCCGATGATTAAAACGGCAGTAGACGCCATTCGTAACCGTGGCACGAAGCGCAAGCGTCCCCCCGCGGTACTGACGGCAAACGCCAATTCAGAGGCGAATCAGGGTGCGCAACTTGAGGTCGACGCGCAAGCAGATCAGCCAATCGCTGAAACACAAGCCACGCAACCGAATCAATCCCTTTCAGAATAAAGGCGATACGGAATCAATCCATAGACCGATCTACAGCATGATCATCCGGCGGCAGCGGCGTACGCTGATGCCGCCGGTCAGTCTTAAACCTCAGCGTAAAGGAGACAACGCCATGATTTTCACCATGGACGTAGGGAACACCAACATCAAGACCGCCCTTTTCAACGGCAAAGCGATGGTTAAGTATTGGCGCATTTCAACCAGCCAAACTTATACTTCCGATGAATACGGCATATTGCTGTCCAACCTGTTCGCGCATGAAAACGTGAACATCCGCGATGTGGAAGGCGTGGCAATCTCAAGCGTTGTCCCCACCATGAACTTTACGCTGGAACATATGTGTAAAAACTATTTTGGCCGCTCACCCATGATGGTGGAGCCCGGTATTAAAACCGGTATCAACCTGAAATACGAAAACCCACGCGAACTTGGCAGCGACCGCATCGCAAACGCCGTAGCCGCCTTTGAGCAATACGGAGGCCCTTGCATTTTCATCGATTTTGGCACTGCGACCACGTTTGGCGCATTGGATGAAAAAGGCAACTTTCTGGGCGGATGCATCTGCCCGGGCATTAAGTTAGCCAGCGAAGCTTTGGTGGGACGAACATCCAAGCTCCCACGCTTTGAGCTCATCAAGCCAGAAACCGTCATCGGCCGCACAACGGTCACCAATCTGCAGTCCGGTTTAATCTATGGCTACATCGGCCAGGTGGATTATCTGGTGAAGCGAATGCGCGCGGAGCTCAATGCACCCAACGCTTTTGTGGTGGCTACAGGCGGAATGGCGGTGCTTGTGGCGCAGGATGACAAATGCATCGACAAGCTGGATGGCCTCTTGACACTCAAAGGCCTCCGTATTCTCTATGAACGCAACCATTGATGCCGTTTATGTGACCCGGCTGTTACAGGGTCATAGCGGGGGCATCCGTGCGAAAGGAAGATTCGACAATGGCGAGGGATATTATCATCGGCTTTTTAGGCTGCGGCAATGTAGGCAGTGGCGTTTGGCGGCTTTTGGAGGGTTTCGGCAAGGATATTGAGCACCGGGCGGGACTTAAGTTCATCATCAAAAAAGTGTTGGTGCGCAGTTTGGCGAAACAACGAACGATTCCTTTTCCAGAGGGCGTGCTCACCACCAATCCAGAGGATGTGTTGGGAGACCCCGATATCCAAATTGTGGTTGAGTTTTTAGGCGGCGAAGAGCCCTCCTATTCGCTGATGTTGCGCGCTTTGAATGCTGGGAAAACGGTAGTTACCGCAAATAAGGTTGCCTTTGCGCTACATTGGCATGAACTGCAAAAGGCCGCTAAAGCCAATGGCGTGGGCTTGTATTATGAAGCGGCGGTTTGCGGGGCGATCCCGATTATCCACTCGCTGGAGGAAAGCCTGCAAGCCAACCGCATTGATAAAATTTACGGCATTGTGAACGGCACCACGAATTACATCCTCACCCGCATGAGCAAGAACGCCGAGGATTACGAGGTGGTTTTGAAGGATGCGCAGCGCCTTGGTTTGGCTGAGCCCGACCCTGCCGCTGATGTGGAAGGGTTGGATGCGGCATACAAGCTGAGCATCCTCGCTTCACTGGCGTTCCATGGTCGAGTGCCTTTTGAGGATGTGTATGTGGAAGGAATCACCCACGTGAATGCCGAGGACATCCGTTGCGGGCAGGAACTGGGGTATACATTGAAGTTACTCGCCATTGCCAAGCGCGATGGCATGAATGTGGAAACGCGCGTCCACCCGACATTCATCCGCAGCGATCACCCGCTGGCCAATGTATCCGGCTCATTTAACGCGGTGTACCTGCATGGACATGCCTGTCAGGAAATGATGTTCCTTGGCCGTGGTGCGGGAGATATGCCTACAGCCAGCGCGATTGTGAGTGATCTGGAACGGGCGGCTTCTGCCTGCCAGCATCTATACCCAACGTTTGAAAATGAGGTAAATCCGAAAATCGGCCTGCAAAAAAACACAGATTGGCAGTGCCCTTTTTACCTGCGCATGCTTGCGAAGGATGAGCCGGGTGTTTTAAGTCGCATTGCCAAATGCCTCGCGGATGAGAATGTCAGCATTGCCGCTGTGCAGCAGAAGGGCGATTGTCATGAAGGGCATGCCACGCTGGTGGTGATTACGCACATCGCAAGCGAAAAAGCCATGCAGCGTGCCATTGCGGCTTTGGAAGCCGATTACGCTACACTGGAAAGCGTCATACGCGTAGAACAGGAGTAATTTTGCCTGACCTGTGTACGCTGGTTGAATGGTTACTCTCTTATCCATAAAGTTATATCAGCATACCAATATTGATATTTTTGCATCGGATGTGTTGACGATCAAAGATTTCGCAGCGGTTGACGTGTGCACAGACGGCAAATTCCAACAAGACATAGTGGGTTCACAGCAGAGTTATGAAGATGAGCATCGCGTTTGCGACCGATCGCGATATGGCTGAGGATGCTGTACGATCGAGCATTGATCTTCAGACAACGCACAATGGAACCCAAACGACACAAACGAATCAACTATAAGCACCTATAATTGAAGGATTACCTGCTGTATATTTGACAAATTTACAGTCATTACGACCATTAGAAGCACGCTGTGTTTCCTGTGTCAGTGCGAGAAATGCAAAGTTACACGAATTACAGAAACGGTTAAGTACCTGTTTTATCGTCAAATGCCATTGAAACACATAAGCGTGCGGTCTGAGGCGACGTGCCTGCCGGTTGCTTTGCAAGCGAGAATGACCATGGTATAATAGAGCATGGTATCACACAACAAGAACAAAGGAGAACGCAATGCAAGAAATCCTGTTATCATTTGCGGTCGCGGTTGGAGCGTATCTGCTGGGCTGCATTTCCACAGGCATATTGGTCAGTAAAAACGCGGGTGTGAACATCCGTGCTGTCGGCAGTCATAATACCGGAGCTAGCAACGTGCTGCGCGTGTTGGGGCTCAAAAAAGGGATGATTACCTTCGTAGGGGATTTCCTCAAGGCGACGCTGGCATGCTGGTTTGGCAGTCTACTTTTGCCGGGAACCACGTTTGGTATCGTCGGTTTCGGAACGATCTTGGGTGGTCTATTCGCCATTTTGGGGCATAACTGGCCATGCTTTTTTGGGTTCAAAGGCGGAAAAGGCGTTGCGTGCTCAGCAGCGGTTATCTTTTTTGTGAACCCGCTGTGGGGTATTATCTCCATCGCCGTGTGCATTTCGGTTATTGCAGCCACGCGTTTCATCAGCCTTGGCAGTATGATGATGTTGCTGACTTATATGGTGCTGATGTGCGCCACTCATTGGGGGCAGTGGGCGGTGTGCGCTTTTACTGTCCTCTTGTTTGTGCTGGTGGTGGTGCGTCATCGCGGCAATATTGTACGGTTGCTGAATGGTACTGAGAACAAAATCGGTAACAAAGCCACCGATGTAGTCAATGACAGCAAGGCGGAATAAGCCGCTTTTTATGGGATAGGAAAAAAATAGGACACAACCCGCTGCCAGAGTAACTCCGGCAGCGGGTTGTGTATTGATATCACAAATGGATAGGGTAAGTTGGTTTGAGGAGCTGCGTATAGAAATGATCTGCCTTTACGCGGCGCGGTGGCCATATCACAAAATTAAATACTGCGCGAATTGGGAGGGCAGGATCGCCAGCTCCGCAAAATGATTTGATCCAATCATGCAATTGCTTTGGGAGCACGATGGATCATTGCTTTATAGTATTAACGTGCTGTGATTGAATTCCTACAGTTCAGACCTACCTCACCAAGCGATTCACTTCTGCATCTCAGCCGCAGATATAAGTCGTTTCCGAAAATTCTGCGCTAGAGTGCATGAAAACCAGTTATAAGATCATCATGCAATCCCCAAAAGAGAAAAACCGATACTTCTCCTCAACGGCGATGTTATATACGCGTAAGGCTTCTTCCCGTCCCATCAGGGCGGATACAAGCATGAGCAGGGTGCTCTCCGGTAAGTGAAAATTGGTAATGAGCGCATCTACGGCGCGGTAACGATAGCCAGGCGTAATAAAAATGCCTGTTTCACCACTTTTTGGTTGGATGATGCCTTCATCGTCTGCGACGGTTTCCAGCGTGCGAACGCTGGTGGTACCTACGCACACGCACCGATGGCCTGTGCTGCGCGCGGTATTGATTGCCAGCGCCGCTTCAGATGAAACTTCATAGTGCTCCACATGCATTACATGTTCATCCAGGTTTTCCACTTTCACAGGGCGAAAGGTGCCAAGGCCAACATGCAGGAGCACGGGAACAACATTCACGCCCATAGCGCGAATTTCGTCAAGCAATGGAGGCGTAAAATGTAGGCCGGCTGTCGGAGCGGCCGCGCTACCCTCTGCTTTCGCGTACACCGTTTGGTAGCGACTCTGATCCGCCAGATGCTCGTGGATGTAAGGCGGAAGAGGCATCTGACCCAGTTCATCCAGCAGTGCTTCAAATACGCCACGATAGTGGAACTTGACCATACGGCCGCCACTTTCAAGAGAAGAGAGAATTTCGGCGCGTAAAAGCCCGTTCCCAAAGCTGCACCACGTGCCAGGCAACAGCCTGCGACCCGGGCGCACAAGAGTCTCCCAAACATCTTTCGCCACTCTCTTGAGCAGTAAAATTTCGACAGGCACGCCTGTGCCTTCTTTTTCACCGAGCAGGCGGGCAGGAATTACCTTCGTCTCGTTCAAAACCAGAGCATCGCCTGGGGTCAGGAATTTGGGCAGATCATAAAAATGAAGGTGTTGAACGCTCTGATCGGCGCGGTTATACACAAGCATGCGGCTGTGGTCGCGGGGTTCAATCGGAGTCTGGGCGATGAGTTCTTCGGGCAAAGGATAGTTGAAATCACTGGTTTTCAAAAATTTATGCTCCTGTCAAAATTTCAATTGTTCATCGCTGGAATCATGTGGCTCGGCGGTGGAAAGCGGTTTGCGCCCCATATGCGCGTAGGCGGCGGGAGTGACAATGCGCCCGCGCGGTGTGCGGATAAGGAAGCCAAGCTGCATCAGGTAAGGCTCATACACATCCTCAATGGTGGTTGTGTCTTCCCCGGACATGGCGCTTAAGGTTTCAAGACCTACGGGGCCACCCGCGAACTTATCCATCATGGTGGCAAGCATGGTGCGATCGACCTTGTCCAGGCCGATAGCGTCGATATCCAGCATATCCAGCGCCTGCTTGGCAATATCACACGTGATGTGCCCGTTGGCTCGAATTTGTGCAAAATCGCGTACACGGCGTAGCATGCGGTTCGCGATGCGAGGCGTACCGCGACTGCGCCTTGCAATTTCAAAAATGCCTTCTTCGTCCGCCTGTACGCGCAGGATGTTCGCATTGCGCCGCAGAATGCAGGCAAGCTCCGAAGGCGAGTACATTTCCAGCCTGAAAAGCAGGCCAAACCGATCACGCAATGGCGCAGAGAGCAACCCTGCACGGGTCGTAGCACCAACCAGTGTAAAGCGTGGCAGATCAATGCGAATGCTGCGCGCTGTGGGGCCCTTGCCAATCATGATATCCAGCGCGTAATCTTCCATGGCGGGATATAGCACCTCTTCCACAGAACGGCTCAGACGGTGGATTTCGTCAATAAAGAGCACGTCGCCATCCGAAAGGTTGGTCAGGATGCTTGCCAGATCACCGGGACGGTCGATGGCGGGGCCACTGGTAATGCGGATATTTTGCCCCATCTCGGAGGCGATAATACCCGCGAGCGTGGTTTTGCCAAGGCCGGGCGGGCCGTAAAGAAGCAGGTGGTCGAGCGATTCGCGCCGCTTGAGTGCGGCTTCAATGGAGATGCGCAGGTTCTGCTTAATCGGTTCCTGACCGACATAATCGATGAGCGCTTTGGGGCGAAGGCTCTGTTCCTGCTCATCTTCGCCCTCGCGAAAGCCAGTGGTGATTAAACGGTCATCGTTGGGCATAAGCAGACTCCTTTATATGACAGTATGCGGTTGACGCGGTGCGCATTAGACAGGAAAAGCGCTTTGCACTATGGTATACGCTCCGCGCGTTGATTGAGGTTGGCTGGATGTCCATAATGGCGCGGAAGCCTGTATCTCGGCGAAAAAGCATCCGGTGACGGGCATCACACTTTCTGTGCCATGTTCCGAAGTGCCAGTCGGATCATTTCGTCCGCGGTTTGAGCCTGTCCCTTTGCCCCTTTCAGAGCATTTGCGGCTTCCTGCGGGGAATAGCCCAGCGCCTTGAGCGCCTGCATTGCCTCTCCCAGCGCATCCTGTGCGGGGGCTTCCATATCAGCAATGGCAATGTCCTCCACGCTAACGCCGCTGGCAAGCGCATCCTTGGTTACCTTGTCCTTCAGCTCCAACGCAATTCGCTGGGCTATTTTTTTGCCAATGCCGGGCGCTCGGCTCAGCAGATTGATATCTCCGGTGAGGATGGCGAGGCGCAAATCGCTCAGCGGTAGACTGCCCAGCACAAACAGTGCGGACTTTGGCCCCACGCCGGTGACCGATATCAGGTGGCGAAACATATCGCGTTCCTCGCGGGTCATGAAGCCATAAAGATCCATCGCATCTTCACGGACGCTGAAATGAGTAAACAGCCTGCACTTTTGATCCATAGGCGGCAGCGCTGCGAGCGTATTCATGCTGCAAACGAGGCGCAAACCGATACCGCCTGTGAGCAGAATGACTTCCCCCTCGTTTTTTTCTACAATAGTGCCTTCCACAAGGGCGATCATAGGCTTTTCCTCATTTCATTTTAAACTGAATGCTGGCTGGCCCTGTGGCTGAATGGGTGAGCGCAATCGCCAGAGCATCCGCCGCGTCATCGGGGCGGGCAATGTCCGCCATGTGAAGCAGGAGTTTGACCATTTCCTGAATCTGCCGCTTTTCGGCCTTGCCGTAGCCAACCATTGCCTGCTTGACCTGCATGGGTGTATATTCGTAGAGCTTATCGGTAAACGCGGCGCATACCGCGATACAGATCCCGCGTGCAGCGCCGACGGTAAGGGCGGTAGTCACGTTTTTGGCGAAAAACAGCTCTTCAAAAGCGATTTCCTCAGGCTTGTACTGCGTAATTAAAACAGCCATTTCGTTTTGTATGGCGAGAAGTCGGTTGGGCAGGGCTTGCTGCGGTGTGGTGAGGATGCAGCCATAATCGATCAGCTTTTGCCTGCCTCCGCCCGCTTCGATCACGCCCCAGCCAAGCGTTGCTAAACCGGGGTCGATACCCAAAACAATCATGGACAGCCTCCTTCGCAAACACCCTTTATCATAAGGTTTTCGAACTTATTTGTCAATCATTCACGAACAAATGTTCATTCCGTTGCGATTCCCCGGAGGTTCGGGTATAATGAAAGATGCAAACCCCGATATAGCCTGACCTTTTAGGAAGGATACGCGATGAAAGCCTATAAAACCCTCCTTGCTGATGCGAGCGCGGAATTTAGCATCCAAAAAAGTCGATTTATTGGAAATGCTGCGCCGGTAACGACAGTGGAGGCAGCCCTGACTTTTTTGGAGCACGTAAGGCGCGCCAACCGTGAGGCCAACCATCACTGCTATGCCTACATTATCGGGCAAAATGCCGGCATCATGCGCTATAGTGATGATGGCGAACCAGGGGGAACCGCGGGCATACCCATTCTTGAGGTGATGAAGGCACGTGGAATCGTGGATTCGATCGTGGTGATCACTCGTTATTTCGGGGGTATCCTGCTAGGCGCAGGCGGTTTGGTGCGTGCATACAGCCATACTTGCGCGCTGGCGCTGGACGCCGCGAAGGTTTGTGAAATGTTGCCCAGCCAACGCTGGATGTTTGAAGTGGAATATTCCCTGTGGGATAGGGTACAGTATGCGCTGAAAGGTTTGCCTGTACGGGTGGAGAGCACGGAATTTACCGCCTCGGTCAATTTCGGCCTGTTGTGCCGCCAAGCAGACACACAGACCCTGATTGACGAATTGATACGCGTTACAGACGGGCGTGTTGAGCGCCTGATGACGGAAGAAATGCATGCTGCCTGGGAAGAACAGACGGCTGGGGAGGCTGTGCCGGATGGACATGTTTGATATTATCGGGCCGATTATGATTGGACCCAGTTCCTCCCATACGGCAGGGGCAGCGCGCATTGGAAAAATCGCTCGCCTGTTGTTGGGAGGGGAGCCGGTGGAGGCAAAGATTGGCTTATGGGGATCGTTTCAAAAAACGTACCAAGGACATGGCACCGATCGCGCATTGATCGGTGGGCTGTTGGGCATGGATGTGGACGACATTCGGCTCCGTGACAGTTTACATTATGCTCAACAGGCGGGGCTTTCAAGCATGTTTTACAACGCGCGGTTGCGCAACGTCCATCCCAATACCGTCGTATTGGATATTACCAATGCGCAGGGGCGTAGCATCCAGTTGCAGGCTGCCTCGGTCGGTGGTGGAGAGATTGTGATTCAATCGGTGGATGGATTGGAAACGGGTATATCCGGTCATGCGAACACACTGGTGATGATGTATAAGGATACACCCGGTATGATTGCCATGATCAGCGGTCAGGTAGCGGCGAGCCGTTTAAATATCGCCACCATGCGTGTATCCCGAAGTTCCGCAGGCGGAGAAGCCATGGTAACGCTGGAACTGGACGGCAGTGCAGACACAGCACTGATCGAGCGTCTTTCCCAACTCAAGGATGTTTATCATGTATCCTATCTGGCAGCGCGGGGCGATGCTTCACCTTGCACTGAAAGTTAAGGAGGTTAAGGCGATGCAGACGATTGCAGAAGTACTGAACGAGGCCGAAACCTTTGGCAGCATTGGTAAGGCGGCCATTGCATGGCAGGCGGATCAGGATCACACCGCCGTGGAAACCGTGCGGTGCAGGATGCGCCAAACCTTGGATGTGATGCGCCAGAGCATTCAGGATGGGCTTTTGCCGGAGCTCCGGTCGGTATCCGGCAGGGTTGGCGGGCAAGCGGCGAGAATGAATGCCCCGCAAAGCATCGGACGTTTCGGAATATTGGGGAAAGCGTGCGCCTATGCGCTGGCAGTGGCCGAGAGTAATGCCTGCATGGGGAAAATTGTTGCTGCGCCTACCGCCGGAAGCTGTGGCATCCTCCCAGGCGTTCTGTTTGCTGCACAGGAGGAGGCAGGGTTTACAGATGAGGTGCTGGTTGAAGCCCTGTTTACCGCTGCTGCGATAGGTCGCGTGATCGCCACGCAGGCGACCATCAGCGGTGCAGAGGGCGGTTGTCAGGCGGAATGCGGCGCAGCTGCAGGCATGGCGGCCGCTGCCCTTACCGAGCTATATGGCGGTACGCCGGAACAGGCGACGGATGCCTGCGCGTTTGCACTGATGAACTCACTGGGGCTGGTATGCGACCCTGTGCACGGACTGGTTGAAATTCCGTGCGTATACCGTAATGTCGGCGGGGCATCCCAGGCGCTTGCAGCAGCGCAGATGTCACTTTCCGGTGTCCGCTGTCCGATCCCCTGCGATGAAGTGATTTTGACGATGAAAGACATTGGGGATACCATGCCCCAGAGTCTGCGGGAAACGGGCGACGGAGGTTGTGCTGCCTGTGCGAGCATGTGCGGACGAGCTTGAGGTGAGCTTCAAGCGGTCAATTTCAAAATGGTTGATCCGGTATACACGAAGAAATGATGATGGTACAACAAAGGGACGGCCGGATGGCCGTCCCTTTGAATAGGTTATGCTGGTTATTCCATACCGGAGAAAGTGCAAAGGCTTTCCGGCGGGAAATCGGCGATAAAGGTCTTGCCACGGGTGAACTGAAGCTCATTGCCTTTATCATCGTAGAACACGGTCGGGTCTTCGATGGCATCACGCACCCAATAGCCCGGGATGTAACGTCCGCCAATGAAGATATCGGCGTTGCCTTTGCCGACGCTGTTCATCACGGGCATGATTTTGTTGTTGTTGGTGTAATCATAGGTTACACGCTGGATAATAACATTGGAAAAACTCATCTGGGTGGCGTTCGCGTCGGTGCGGTCATTGGCGCTGGCGTAGGAGATATAGGGGGCATCGCCGGAATAGCGGAAATAGAGATTTTCATTTTCGTCGTAAACGAAGTGGGAAACATAATCTGCATGACCCCAGTCAAGGTTGATGTTGTAAGCAATGTCATAGCCATCGGTGTAAGGGCTGGTATCGGAGAACAGGAACGCGCGTGCGCTGGCAGCATAGTTGGTGGGGATCTGATTGCGCAGTCCCACTACGTTTGCATCAAGGTTGTCGGGGCTCTTGAGACCTTTCACACGGGTACGGTAGTCAGGCCATTTGTTGGTCAGCAGGTTGAAGAGCACGCCCTTGTCGCTGGCGCCCAGTTCATCAAACATGGCTGCGATATTGTTTTCCTCGCGATGCGGGCCGCCGGCATAGATGAAGCCGCTCTGCCATTCTTCACGCAGCAGCACATGGCCGATACGGGCGGAACGAACAGGGCCGACGGACGTGGGGTTGCCCTCGTCCAGCGAATCGCTGAAAAGGAAGGAAATACGGGTTTGACCGGAGCGGTATAGGATTCCCTCATACATCACGTCCGCAAACTGTCCACCCCAGGGGGCGCGGTTGCCAACACCGGCAGCAGTCACAGTGGCGCCATTGTATTTTACGGTACCACTCGGGTTGCTGATTTGTACCAGCATCGGCAGGTAAATGCCGCTCCATGCCAAACCGGTGGTCGGGCTTTCGCCAGCAATAATGGAATGCCGCTCGGCTGGGGTGGCATTCGTGATTTTGCGATCATCCTGACTTTGAAGCACGGTGCCCTCAAGAGGCAAGGTGTATGTATTGGACTTAGCTTCCGAGAGAGCGGGCGCCGCAATAGCGATGGCCAACACGACTATCATGAGCATGCTGATTGTTTTCTTCAAGATTTGAAACCTCCCATTTAGCTTTTCATTTCCACCGGCACACATGAAAGCAATCGCTTTCACACGTATTGCCATTATAGCATCATTCAAAAAACAGTGTCAACCAAATACCACCGTAATATTTGTTTAAATTACAGCAAATGGGAATTCGTGGAATTATCGGATTATCCAGCTGAAAAGAAAAACACCGGCACGCGTGATAGCGCACCGGCGTTTGAAAACCAATGGATGGATCGATCGTTCTTCACGTTTGCGCACTTCGACGCGTGTTATGGCGTGAAAAGTGGCGATAAGTCAGTAAAGTCAAGTCATCTATGGTGCAACGGTAGCCGTGGCGGTTGCTTTCGCTGTTGCCGTTGTGGCTGGCTTGGGGGTAACGGTTGCCGTTGCTTTGGCAGTCGCTGATACCGTTGTTGTTGCCGTAGGTAGAGCGCTTGGCGTGGTGGTAGGTTTCAGCGTCGGAGATGGCTTAACAGTTGGGGTAAGCGTTGCAGTTGGCGCGGGTGTAGGTGCGGGTGTTGCGATTGGGGCTACCGTGGGCGTAGGGGTAGCGGGAGTTAGTACATCCGCGTACACAGCTTGCAGTGTTTTCAGGTTTGCTTCGCCACTGGGGTAGATGCTGTGATCTCTCTGGAATGCCTTGACGGCTTTGAAGGTGCCGGTAAGGAATTGACCGGTGACAGTGCCGTTATAGTAGCCCATTTCCTTAAGCTTCATTTGCAGCCAGAAAACATCTGCACCCTCGGAGTTTCTGGTGAGTTGGCGGAATGGCTGCGACGGTAAACCTGTGCTGGAATAGGCGGGTGTGGCGGTTGGTTCGGGAGTTTGAACAGGTGATTTGGTTTTTTTATTCAGCGCCGGAGGCTTTAAGGCGGCACGAAGTTCGGGATCGAGAGGCAAATCCTCCGTTACAGTTACCTGAACCCCTTCGTCAATGTTTTCATACACCCATTTCGCGTCGCTTACCAGCAGGCGAATACAGCCATGGGAAGCGCGTGATCCAAGCAGGTTATAGCTTTTTGTGCTCAATGCATTATAATCTACCTGATTGTAAATTACAGAGTGGAATGCGATGTTGGAGTTGATACGTGTCCAGTATTGTGCATAACTGCCATAGAGGCTGAAGAAACACCAGCGGGCACGACGGCCATTGATCGTCCATACGCCTACATCGCTGGGAGTGGAAACCATGCCTGTGGAGCAAACCATCCGACGAATGACATTGGTATAAGTGCCTTGATCATCAAGTCCATACACAATCACGGCTTGATTGTTCACATCCACGGTCATTGCGTAGGGGATGGGCGTTGGCTCAGGCGTAGGGCGAGGGGATGCGCTGGCATTCAGAGCCTGTGTCTCGTCAAACAGGATGGTCCATGTATCCTCATCGGTTACTCCATCTGCGGTGAGGCCGTTATTGATCTGGAATTGCTTCATGGCCTCTACCGTTTTATTCATATAGTTGCCGCTGATAGGCCCGGAAAAATAGCCTAGATCCGTCAAGCGCTGCTGCACCAGCTTAACCTGTTCCCCTTTAACGCCGCGCGAAAGTTTTTTGGTATATTCAGCATCAGGTGCAGGGGTGGAACCATCCGAAGCAGCACCGTCGGCGGCCATCACCACGTCATTGATGTCGCCCAAGTCGCTGTTTGGGTTGGGGGATTGGGTGGTTGAAGGCGCGTTTTTAGCAATGGCGGATGTGCTGAACAGCAGGCGTTGCGTATCGATATCCGCGACGCCTGTGCCCTCCAGACCATTTTTATCCTGAAAGCTCTTGATGGCGCTTGTGGTTCCTTCCAGATAGCTGCCGCTGAGCTTGCCATTGTAATAGCCCAGCTTTTGCAGGTACTCCTGCATCCGTTTCACATCGGCGCCCTCGTCACCGGTGGTCAATGAACGGTATTCCGCACTCATCAGCAAGGCTTCCGTTTCTCCATCCACAATACCGGTTTGCTTCAGGTTGTAATCTGCCTGAAACTGTCGCACGGCAGCGCGGGTGCCATCTAGAAAGTTGCCGCTGACCTTGCCGCTATAATAGCCCAATGCCTTGAGTTGTTCCTGAATGGTGGCGACATTCTCGCCACTGATGCCATACTGCATCGGCGCGTATCCACTTTCCTCAGCGGCAGCTGAGAAGGATGCCTGCTGCGGCAATGCCGCAAACACGAGCAAAAGCGTCAGAATCAGGGCTGAAAATCGTTTCATAATTATTGCACCTCTTGTGTTACTCATCGGCTGGTTTCGGGTGACAAGTGAAAAACTCCTGCCTGAACAGGAGCAAAGAGGGAAATTTACAGATAATCATTCATGCTGGATAGACGCTCGAATATCAGATCGGGCTGGATGGGCGAAGTTTCAACGTCGGCAAGCGTCGCTTCGCCTGTAAGCACAAGGATACTGGTGATGCCAAAGTTCACGCCGGTGGCGATGTCGGTATACAGGCGATCACCCACCATGGCGAGTTCTTCCCGCTTAAGTCCGGTAGTACGCAAGGCTTCCTCGACGATGCCTGCATTTGGTTTTCCAATGATCACATCAGGCCGTCTGCCTGTGCTTGCCTCGATATAAGCGATCGTAGCGCCGATATCGGGGATAAAGCCCGTTTCGGTTGGACAGTTGAAATCGGGATGCGTGGCGATGTAGGGCAATCCATCGCGTACAAGGTCGCAAACGCGGGTGAGTTTGGCGTAGTCCAGCGTTGTGTCAAAAGCGAGCAGCACATAATCAGGCCGGTCGCTATCGATCAACACGCCCATTGCGGCCAGTTCCTGCCGAAGCATCTCATTGCCCATCAGAAAAGCGCGCTGACCCGGAAAAAGTTTCAGCACATGCCGTCCTGCGGCCTGGCCGGAGGTAAGGACATTGAGAAACGGTTCGGTTACGCCCAGCCGCTGTAACTTCTGTATATAAACATCGGCAGATTTACTGGAGTTGTTTGTTAAAAACAGTACGCTTCGGCCGGTTTCCTTCGCTTTGGCTAAAAAATCCAGCGAACCCTCCAGCATCCGGTCGCCAAGGTACAGGGTACCATCCATGTCCAACAAAAATCCCTTAACAGGCTTGAGCTTTTCTCGAAAATCCATGCAAGAGCCTCCAAAGCGTTGATAATATTGACGAGGTTATTCTACCATAGATCGACGGGGAAAAGAAGCTTTGTTACAGCTTGCAAACAGATCTGTCATTCGCGGAGGTTGGCGAAATAGTGCAAATAGGGCATAAAGGATCGTGAAAATGCGTGTGTGGGACATGGCTGGATGCATCATTGCGGGCAAACATCGCAACGCCCGTTTATACGTCAGAACGGATTGCGATAAGATAAACCAATCTCAAACCTGCTGGCGATCAAGCACTTCGTCCGCCATGCAGTCGGCGATAGGCTGTGGGATGTACCGCGAATGAACGCTGGAACATCCGATCAAAATAGGCAGCGCTGGAAAAGCCGCATTCGCTGGCAATTTCCGTGATGGTAAGGGAAGTGGAAGTCAACCTCGCCCGCGCGTATTTCAGGCGGTACTGATTGAGATAATCGATCGGTGTGGTATGCACACCTTCACGGAAGCACCGCAACGCTTCGCTTACGCTGACGCTTGCTGCGCGGGCAATATCTTCCAGCCGTAGTTTATAGCTGAAGTTCTCTTCGATGTGCGTGATCATTTTGCGCAAACGCGCCTGTACGAGCGTGGCATTATCAGTTTTGCCCATAGACTTGATTTCACCCTGATGATGAAACAGGGTAGTCCAAAGCCCGCATACCAGCGTGTGTACCTCCAGTTCCAATGTTGGAGAGCCGGATGGTGCCAGCTCGGAGAGTGTTCTGATGGCATCAATCAAATCTGCCTGCCATGGGCTTTCGGGGTTAAGCACGGCATGGGAAAGGTTTGCAAGCAATAATGGTTCAACATATTTGGTGTGCAAGGCGCTGCCTTCCGGCGCGATAAGCTCCGGTTTGAAAAGAAGCGTTGGCATGACCAGACGGTTAGGCGTTTCGTACCCATGGATGACACAAGGGGGGATAAACAAACCCTGCCCCTTATGCAACACAATACGTTCGTTACCGATGAGGCAGCGTGCCTCGCCGCTGTCTACAGCGATCATTTCAACTTCCTGATGCCAGTGTCCTGGGAAGCAGTCATCCTCCCGTCCGCCATAATAGCTGTAAAAGCACTGAAAAGGAAACTGCGCTGTGCCATGAAGGTTCAGTTCGTGCAATGTTTCGTCGATTCTGGCCGGTTCGCAGGGTTCCATTTCCATCACCTCCCCCTA
>Ga0302289_1000010_pt1 | contig 159587 bp, 121 predicted proteins | sample III_Fen_N1_2_FD_194552 | JGI IMG/M metagenome (GOLD analysis project Ga0302289, IMG submission 194552) | Peat permafrost microbial communities from Stordalen Mire near Abisko, Sweden - III_Fen_N1_2 | ecosystem: Environmental > Terrestrial > Soil > Wetlands > Permafrost | place: Sweden: Abisko... | reverse complement strand
CCTTTCATGTGACCTACTTCCCAATATAATTATTACTTTTGGTGCGTTTTTACACGACATTTTTCACTCAATTGTGAAGATTACGTGAATTTTTTTGTGACTAATACCTAATTATAATGAGGAAATTAACAGAGAAGTGCGCCTTGTATACTGAGCCCCAAAAGATCATGAAACTCGGCCTTTACCCTTATTTTCGTTCGATTGATTCCGATCAGCACACCGTCGTCTCCATGAATGGAAAGGATGTCCTGATGTTTGGTTCCAACAGTTACCTTGGTTTAACCAATCATCCCAAAGTTAAAGAAGCGGCCATCGAAGCGACCAGAAAATATGGCACAGGTTGCGCAGGTTCCCGTTTTTTGAATGGAACGCTCGACATTCACCTCGAGCTGGAAGAACGTCTGGCCAAATTGACCGGAAAAGAAGCTGCCGTTTGTTTTAGTACTGGTTTTCAGACCAATCTAGGTGTTGTTGCTGTTATGGGCGGACGCCACGACCATATCTTACTGGATGAACTGGATCATGCCTCCATTATTGAAGGTAGCCGTCTTTCGTATGCCAAGACCCTGAAGTATGCGCACAACGACATGAAAGCGTTGGAGAGCAAATTGAAACACTGCACCCACAACAGCATCAAACTCATCGTCGTGGACGGAATTTTCTCCATGGAAGGCGACATTGTCAATCTTCCGGGTATTGTCAAACTCGCTGACAAATATGGTGCATCCGTTATGGTCGACGATGCTCACTCCTTGGGTGTCATTGGAAAGAACGGTGCAGGAACCTCCTCTCATTTTGGTCTGACTGACAAAGTCGACCTGATTATGGGTACGTTTTCCAAATCGCTCGCCTCCCTGGGCGGGTACATCGCTGCCGACAAAGAAGTAATTTCCTTCATCAAACATAATTCCCGCCCATTGGTTTTCAGTGCCAGCATGACACCTGCTTCTGCAGCTGCAGCTTTAGCTGCCATGAACATCATGGAAAGTGAACCGGAACGCATTCAGCACCTATGGGACGTTTCAAACTATGCACGCAAAGCCCTGCAAGACGGCGGTTTCGATACCGGCATTTCTTGCACGCCCATCATTCCGCTCTTGGTTTACGATGACCTGAAAGCGTTGAAGATGACTTCACAAATGTTGGAAGAAGGCGTATTCCTGAACCCCGTCGTATCGCCTGCCGTTCCTCCGGGACGTAGTTTGATTCGCTTCTCGCTGATGGCCACCCACACGTTCGAACAAGTGGACGAGGCGGTCGGAAAAATGACCCGTTGCGCTAAAAAATTAGATATACACGCCTAATATGAAAAAGGTCGTCTTGATTACCGGTGTCTCTTCCGGTTTTGGAAAATCGTCTGCAGAACTGTTGGCTGCCAACGGACACATCGTTTATGGAACGATTCGCAAAGAATGTGCCATTGCTCCGTCTGTGAAATTGCTTCAAATGGACTTGACCGATCCTGCTTCCATCAAGAAGGCCGTGGACCAAGTCATTGTGGAACAAGGCCGCATCGACGTGCTCATCAACAATGCCGGCATGCACTTGGGTGGTCCCATCGAGGAAGCGCCCGAGGATTTGTTCAAGAAACAACTGCAAACCAACATAGACGGTTTGGTGTACATGCTTCAGGCAACCTTGCCCTATATGCGCAACCAAGGCGGCGGCGTCATCGTCAACTTCGGTTCCATCGGTGGTCTGATGGGTTTGCCCTTTCAGCCATTCTATTCGGCCAGCAAATTTGCCATCGAAGGCATCAGCGAATCGTTGCGCATGGAAGTGAAAGCCTTCGGCATCCGTGTCGTGGTGATCAATCCGGGCGACTTTGCCACGAGCAACACGGCCAACCGCACCAACATTACGGTGGAGGGCGGTCCCTACGAAGCGCAGTTCCGCAAATCGCAGGCCCAGTTCGAAAAAGACGAGATCAATGGTTGGGATCCGCTCATCATGGCCAAAGTCATGCTCAAGATCGTAGAGAAGAAGCGTCCCTGCAACCGCTACATTGTGGCTTCCTTCGAACAGAAGCTGGCCATCTTCCTTAAACGGATTCTGCCCATCAGTTGGTTTGCCGCCATTCTGAGCGACCATTACAAGATTAAATAAGGTTGGTTCTTCCCCCAAAATAAAAACGGTTTCAGTCGTAAGGCTGAAACCGTTTTCGGTTATGGATATGAAGGCAATTTTTTTATTTCTGTGCCGGAACCAACATCAAGCTGTCTCGCATGTAGATAACGGATGTTTTTTAATGCGAACAAATATACAAACCAATATTTGTATAATACTATTGTAATGCTAATTATTTTTTATAAAATTTAATCATTAAAAGGAAAATGGTGAGAATCTGTCTGTTAAATATCCTATGAATATCGAATTTCGGCTTTTAATCCATGAAAACGACCATATTGGAGGAACGCTTCCCTGATTTTTGAATCGATCATAGGCTTCAGTACCTCAAAAGTAGTTATTTCAATATCCAATTTGTCCCTTTTGGAAGCACGTTTCCAGACTCCCACCACTTTACCGTCCAGCAACAAGGCTGGTCGGAAAACGCCATTGGAACTGACGATTTTTTGAAATTGTTCGGGTACCAAGGCAGCTGTCCTGTCTTGGTAGGCGATGATGAACTCATCAAAGGCCGGCAAGAGATGCACGATGCCCTTTTCCATGTTAAAGTCCGTTCTGTCGTTGGGAAACAGAAAGGTCTGCGTACCAACGGTTTCAGCATGGAATTCGGACTGAACGGAGGCAAGGGCCTGTTTGGCATCGCCCACCGTCAATCCGGACCACCAGATGAAATCCTGCAGCGTGGCAGGGCAATGACCAGTAAAATAGCGAATTGCCAAGTTGGCCAACGCTTCGTCCCGGGTAATGGTCTGTTTGATCGGGGCCCTTTCCTCCAATAGGGCGTATGTACGGAACTTGCCGACGGAGGTTCCGCTGCAAACCAAGCCGTCCAGTTCAGCATGCATGAGCAAATGTGCGTCCCTGTACTCGGTTGTTGGGATGGATGCCTGGTTCCACAAAACGTTCAATTCTTCCTTGGTTTTGTGCGTGCCATCTTGCATGGCTTTGATTAAAATGGTTTTGCTTTGGTTGATGATGGCCGGCGTCAAACCCAGCTGCGCATCCCTCGGCTTCATCTTATCCCGGATTCGAGGAGCCGTGAGTTCCAGCATCCATCGGATATCCTCGGGTGAAACCACGTGCCAGGTTGGACGCAACACATGCGTACGAAGCAGTTCACCGCTGTCCAGGGCTGCTTCCACTTCTTGCTCGGTCGAACCCAGCGCCCGACTTCCAATGGCCCATTTCATCGAAGGATAGTCCTGAGCCTGCATAGCGCCCATTCGGCTCACAACGTCGTGAACGGACCTGCTGGTCCCGGGCAGGAGCATCTGGCTGTTCAGCCTGATTTGAAGGATGTCCGACGCGTTCATGCTTAAAACAAGAGTTCCACCAATGGAATCATCAAAGCGGTCATGAAACCCATGATACCGATGGCCAGGCCACTGATGGCACCTTCCAGCGCGCCCATCTCCAGCGCGCGTACCGTGCCGAGCGCGTGGGAGGCTGAACCCATGGCCAAACCCTGTGCAATCTTGCTTTTGATGCCCATGCTCCTCAAGAGGATGGGACCGACAAGGCCGCCGAACAGTCCGCAAAGGACCACGAAGGCTGCTGCGAGCGCGGGTACGCCGCCGTGCTTTTCGGCCAGGCTGATGGCGATGGGTGTGGTCACGGACTTGGGAGCCAGCGAGGCCATCAGAATGTGGTCGGCACCCAGCAGTTTGGCGATAAGCAGGACACTGAAGATGCCAACGATGCTGCCGACAAAAACAGCCGTCAGGATGGAAAGCACGTTGCCCCGAATGTGTTCGATTTGTTCGTACAGCACGAAACCGAGGGCGACCACGCTGGGGCCGAGCATGAAGTTCAGCAATTTAGTCTGTTGGTAGAAGGTGGAGTAATCAATGCCGGTCACCTTAAGGAAGGGTATGATGATGAGCATGGAGATGAGCAAGGGTTGGAGCAACGTGACCTTGGTGCGTTTGTAGATCCAGACGCCTAGCAGGAAGGTGCCCATGACCAGCGTGAGCATGAAAACATCGCCCTTGAAGAGTTGTGCGATTTGTTGCAGCATGGTGCTCATGACTTTTTACGGCGTTTTTCGAACCTTTCCTGGATGAATGCCACCGTTGCCATCGTGAGTACGGTGCTGACTGAAATGGCCAGAACGATGGCAACCAGGTTCTTCGATACCAGTTCCCAATAAGCCATGAGCCCGACTGCCGCCGGTACGAAAAACACCGCCATGTTCTTGGTGATGGTGGTCGCCGCCGCCCGCACATTCTCCGGATTCAGAATCTTGAAGAAGAGGCTCAGGAAAAGCAGCATCATACCGATGACGCTACCGGGAAGGAAACCGTGGATGAGCAGACTCAGCAATTCTCCGATTAAATAAAAAAACAGGATATAGAATGAACCTTTGATCATCGGTTTTTTCGAATAAAATACATACTTTCGTAACTTCGTCGGAACAGTTCGAATTATTACCTGCAAATATCCAAAAAAACTACTGAAATCATACAGATTCCATGAAAAAGAACCTTGTTTTACTTTTGCTTTCGATGTTGCCCATGCTCGTCAATGCCCAGATGTTGCCCTTTCAGAACCCAGCCTTGTCTTCCGAAGTACGCGCCAGGGATTTGTTGAGCAGGATGACGTTGGACGAAAAGATCAGTCAGATGCACGATCAGTCGCCCGCCATTCCGCGTTTCGGAATGAAGCCCTTCCAATGGTGGAACGAAGCGCTCCACGGTGTCGCCAGGGCTGGGATGGCAACAGTTTTCCCCCAAGCCATCGGCATGGCGGCGACCTTTGACGATATGGCTGTCAAAAAGACCTTCGGCTACATTTCAGACGAGGCAAGGGCAAAAAATACGGAATTTCGAAAAAATGATTCCTATAAGAGATATGAGGGTCTGACGTTTTGGACGCCCAACATCAATATTTTCAGAGACCCGCGTTGGGGTCGTGGTATGGAAACTTATGGTGAGGATCCCTGGCTGACTTCCAGAATGGGTGTTGCGGTAGTGATCGGTCTACAGGGTGATGAAGAGAAAAAATACGACAAAACCTTGGCTTGTGCCAAACATTTCGCCGTACACAGCGGCCCCGAATCGAACCGCCACAGCTTCAACGCCGAAGATATTTCACATAGGGACCTATGGGAAACGTATTTGCCTGCATTCAAGTCGTTGGTGACCGAAGCCGATGTCAAACAGGTCATGTGCGCCTACAATCGATTTGATGGAAAACCTTGTTGCTCGAGCACCCAACTGCTGCAGCAGATTCTAAGAAACGACTGGGGATACCAGCACATTGTGGTGTCCGACTGCGGCGCCATTTCCGATTTCTTCGAAAAAGGAGCGCACGAGACACATGCCGGACCTGCCGAAGCTTCCGCTGATGCGGTGATTACCGGTACCGATGTGTCTTGCGGTACGGAATACAATTCGTTGAAGGAGGCTGTTCAAAAAGGCCTAATTACAGAAGCCAAAATCGACACATCCTTGTTGAGGCTGCTTCGCGCCCGTTTCGATCTTGGATCGTTCGATCCCGACTCACTCGTGTTCTGGACGAAGATTCCCCTGACCGAAGTCGAAAGTCCGGATCATCAACAGCAAGCATTGCTGATGGCCAGAAAAAGCATGGTGTTGCTCAGCAACAAGAAACAAACGTTGCCTCTGAGCAAATCCATCCGGAAAATTGCCGTGATGGGCCCCAACGCCAATGATTCGGTGATGCAATGGGCCAACTACAATGGGTTCCCATCCAGCACGGTGACCATTCTGGCGGGAATTAAATCCAAATTGCCGGCTGGGTCTGTGGTTTACGAAAAAGGTTGTGATTATGTGAAGGAACTGGATGCCCAAAATAAGCCCATCGATTACAATGCCGTGGCTCAGAAAGTGAAGGATGTGGACGCCATCATCTTTGTCGGCGGCATCAGTCCAAAGTTGGAGGGTGAGGAAATGAAGGTCAATCTGCCTGGTTTCAAAGGTGGAGACCGCACCGCCATCGAATTGCCCCAAGTTCAGGAAAAACTATTGAAGGCATTGAAAAAGTTGGGCAAGCCAATCGTTTTTGTGCTTTGTTCCGGAAGCGCCGTTGCCCTGCCATGGGAAAACAAAAACCTGGACGCCCTGTTGGCTGCCTGGTATCCTGGTCAGGCTGGCGGTACAGCGGTGGCCGATGTCCTGTTCGGCGATTACAATCCGGCCGGTCGACTACCGGTTACGTTCTATGCATCCACCAAGGATTTGCCCGATTTTCAGGATTACGACATGACAAAGGGGCGTACCTATCGCTATTTCAAAGGAAAGGCGTTGTTTCCCTTCGGTTATGGATTGAGTTATTCCACTTTTTCTTATTTGGATGCCAAACCGGACAAAACCATGCTGCCTCTTTCCAAAACATTGACGTTAACGCTCCATATTAAAAATACCAGCAAACGAATCGGTGAGGAAGTCGCCCAAATCTACATCCGCAATCTGCAGGATCCGAAAGGTCCGATCCGCAGCCTAAGGGCTTTCAAGCGGGTTCGGGTTGAAGCAGGTGCAACAACTGAATTGCGCTTTTACCTGACTCCTCGAACGTTTGAGTTTTTTGATCCCGAAACAAATACGATGAAGGTAAAACCAGGTAAATACGAGATTTTATACGGGGGGTCATCCGACTTGAAATCATTGAAGTCGCTGATGGTTGAACGAATCAGATAATCAGTGGTGGACAATTTCAATGGGGATGCGTACAAAAAACGTACTCCCCGCTTGTTCTTTGCTTTGTACCCGAATGGTACCGCCCAGAATTTCCACATAGGCTTTGGTTATGGACAAACCCAGACCAGAGCCTTCGTGTTTTCGTTTGCGGGAGGAGTCAACCTGAATGAAACGATCGAAGATGACTTCCATTTTGTCGGCAGGAATCCCGATTCCGCTATCGCTTACTGAAAAGCACAATTCATTTCCTTCCAGACAACAGTCGTATTTGACAAAACCCTCTGTGGTATATTTCAAAGCGTTTTTAATGAGGTTGGTCAAAATGGAAAAGATTTTAATCTGGTCGGAATAGATCATATTATTTTCAGAATCCATTCGGTTGGAATAGGAGAATTCCAAATTTCGTTTGACAGCTTCTGGTTTAAAAAACTCATACAGACTTTCAAGCGTTTCTTTCATGTTTACGACGGAAAAATTTACATCGATTTGTCCGGACTCGATTTTGGAGATGTCAATGATGTCCACCATGGTTTTCAACAAGCGGTCACCGTTGGACCAGACGATGTTGAGGTACTCGCTTCGTTCGGCATCCGTCAACTTTTCGCTTTGCAAAATGGAAATGAATCCCATGATGCCGTTCATCGGAGTCCTGATTTCGTGGCTCAGATTGGACAGGAATGCCGATTTGAGCTTGTCACTTTCCTCTGCTTTCAATCGAGCGTAGATGAGATCTTTTTCACGGGCGATTTCATCGGTAATGTCAAAAATCGTGATGAGCCTGCTGCCGAAGTTGTTTTTAAGAGGTTGCTTGATGATTTTATACGATTTGACGTTGTCTTCCATTTGAATTTCAACTTGCAAGGGCGTTTCTTCCGATTGGATGGCTGTTGAAAAATGAGAAGAGTCGCTCATTATCTGAGGCAGGGTTAAGCCGAAGATATCTTTTGTCCGTATGTCCAGAAAGGATTTGGCAGTTCCATTGATGTCCTGAATGCGGTTTTGATCGTCCAGCGCCATGATGCCGATGGGCAGGGTTTCCACCAAAGTCTCCCTAGCCATGGGTACCAAATTCAGAAAAGTGCTTTTTAGAATGGACCAACTGAAAAGGATGCTGCTGAGGGTGGTGCTGATGGTGGTGATGTCCAATCCTTTGACAGGCGTGAGATCAAAAATGTAAAAGAAACTGACGAACCAGGGGCATAACCCGGCCAAACTAACCAACCAACCCTGTATGACATAGACTTTCCGAAACCGGTTGTTGCGGAGAAACTCATACAGAAAATAGGTGGAAGCCATGATCATAAGGTAGCTGTACATGGTATAGCCTGTCCAGAACCAGAATCCGTGATGGTAAATGATGAGGTTGGTGATGGGCGAAACGGGAGAGAATCCGCTCCATATCAAATGATGGTATTCGTTGGTGTAGGCCAGCATCAACGTGATGAACGGAAAGACGAACAGCATCCAACCGTTTTTGATTTCCTTGAACCGAATGAGTTTGGTGAACCGTAAGACAAAAAGCAAGTAGAACTCAGGAATGAGAACAACACTGATGTAGGATATCTTGGAGCAGAGGATTTTACCTGCCTGATCTGGCGCTGCCGATTCAAAACTGAGGATGAAAGCCGTAAAGGCTACACTGAAAGTGAGAATGGCCAGCTCTTGTGCGCCAACAACCGCTTTTCGTCGATAGGCAAGCCATCCCACCGTAAATGCCACGATGGAAGTGGCGAGGTAAACAAAGGTGAAAGGCGTAAAGATCATGTGGACTAAGTAGCAGTTAAGAAGTCATTCCTGAATAACGAAGATAGCAAAAAACAATACTGTTGTTTAAGGAATCGTCAAACAAAACATGATTTTCTCGATTATGTCCACATCATCTGGGTGAAACCAATGATAACCTGAATCCTTGCGGAACCAGGTCAGTTGTTTCCGGGCATATTGATGGGTGTTGTACTTGAGTGTTTGAGTGGCTTCCTCCAACGTGCACTTGCCGTCGAACCAAGCGAACATTTCTTTGTAGCCGACGGTATTCAAGGCATTCAGTGCCTTGAATGGATATAGGTTTCTGGCTTCAGCCTCCAATCCTTGCGCCATCATCTCGTCCACACGTTGGTCGATGCGGTTGTACAGTTCCTGGCGGTCCCTGTTCAGGCAGATTTTTACGATGTTGAATGGTCGCACCTTGGCCTTGTCTTTGCGGAAGGATGAAAAGGGCAGGCCGGTCATCCGGCAAAGTTCCAATCCATGGATGACGCGTTTGTGGTTTTTTTTATCCACTTGATCAAAATAGATGGGATCCAGCCGTTGAAGTTCCTTCAGGATGTGTGCCAGACCTTGTTCCTGGTACAGTGCGGCCAATTCTGCCCGTACTTGTGAGTCCACATCGGGCATGTCGTCAATGCCTTTGCAAACAGCATCGATGTACATCATGGAACCGCCTGTCATCAGGAGTGTTTCATGGCTGCTGAACAAGGTGTTCAGCAGTGTAAGGGCCTCGATTTCGAACTTGGCGGCACTGTAGGGCTCGTGGATGCTTTTGGTGGCGATGAAGTAATGGCGAACGCGGCTCAACTGTTCGGGGGTGGGTGCTGCGGTTCCGATGGACATTTCTCGGAAGATTTGTCTGGAGTCGCAGTTTAAAATAGGAGAACCCAGCGCTTCGGCAAGGCGGAGGCTGAGTTCTGTTTTTCCTACACCGGTGGGGCCGGTCAATACCACGAGGGTCTTCATGCGTCGGATTCGTTGGGAATCCTAGAGTTCCGTCGAGAAGCTGGTGTTGTTTTCGACTTCGTCCAAACCGGTAAAGCCTTCGACATCGAGTTCGTCCATGTCGAAATCCTGATCACCGTAAAAGCTTTCGTCCAGGTTGATTTTGGGAGTGATGTCCAACGTGGTTTCGTCGAATTCAACGATTTGAACGGGAGCCTCGCCTTCAGCAAAAAGTACTTTGGCTTTTGCCAATTCTTTGCCGGGTATGAACTGGAAGGCTTCCATGAAGAAGGAGCGCTCGGTGAGGTAATCGAAAACGTAAAGCAATTTTTGACCTTCATCCTCAATGAGTTCGCTGAGTTTGGTGCTTTCCATGATCCAACTGTCAACTTCGGGGCTGCTGTCCATTTCAATCAGGGTCACTTCGGTATCCTTTTCCCAGTCGTCGTTGCAGAGGAAGAACGACGTCATCTGGTCGGGCGCATAGCCGACGGATTCCAAAATGACGTTGTGCAAATCTAAAAAACTGGCTTCCGAGCTGATGGCGATCTCGCGTGAGAAATCGTCCACTTCGTCTGAAAGAAGGCGAAACTTATAAACCATAAAGCAATAATCGTTTTTAGTAATTAAAAATAGCCTTTGATGATGCCGCGGGGTGAATTCTTCACAAAAAGGATGATTTCGTCGCGTTCTTTTGTAGCAGGCAGCTCTGCCTCAATGCGTTCGATGGCGTCGCTGTTGTTGAGTCCCGATTGATAAAGATAACGAAATATTTCTTGAATATCGCGAATCTGTTCGTTGGTATAATTGCGTCTGCGAAGGCCAATGGAGTTGATGCCGCAATAGGCGATGGGTTCTCGGGCCGCCTTGATGAAGGGGGGCACGTCCTTGTTGATTTTAGAGCCACCTTGAACCATGACGTGTCCGCCGATGTGGCAGAACTGGTGAACCAAAGTGCCGCCGCCGATGATGGCGAAATCGTCCACTTCCACTTCGCCGGCCAGCTGCACGCAGTTGGACATGATGACGTTGTTGCCGACCACGCAGTCGTGAGCCACGTGGCAATAAGCCATGATAAGGCAGTTGTTGCCGACCACCGTTTTGCCTTTGGCTGAGGTGCCGCGGTTGATGGTGACGAACTCGCGGATGGTGGTGTTGTCGCCAATTTCAGCGGTGGTGTCCTCGCCAGTAAATTTTAGGTCCTGTGGAACGGCTCCAATGACGGCGCCTGGAAAAATGACGCAGTTCTTGCCGATTCGGGTTCCTTCGAGTATGGTTACATTGGAGCCGATTCGGGTGCCCTCGCCAATGACCACATTCTTGTCGATGGTGACAAAAGGTTCAATAACCACGCTGGGCGCTATCTTGGCATCGGGATGTACGTAAGCTAAGGGTTGTTTCATTGTGCTGGAAACTATTTGTTTTTAACTATCTGGGCCATGAATTCAGCTTCAGAGACAATTTTTTCTCCGACGAAGGCGTAACCTTTCATGGAGCAGATGCCGCGACGAATTTCAGACATTAGGTCGAGACGGAAAATGAGGGTATCGCCAGGGACCACTTTATGTCTAAACTTGACATTGTCAATTTTGAGGAAATAGGTTGAATAGGTTTCCGGATCCTTCAGGGTGCTCAGGATCAAAAGGCCGCCGGTCTGCGCCATGGCTTCCACCTGCAGCACGCCGGGCATGACGGGTTCGTTCGGAAAGTGACCCATGAATATTTCTTCGTTGCCGGTCACGTTCTTGATGCCGACAATGTGGCGGTCGCTGATTTCGATGACTTTGTCCACCATCTGGATGGGCCAGCGGTGGGGCAACAGTTGTTTGATTCGGACGTTGTCGAAGATGGGTGGCACGTCTGGATTGTAAACGGGGCATTGCACTTCCGTGCGCTTCATTTCCTTGCGGATGAGCTTGGCCATCTGGTTGTTGATCTTGTGGCCGGGTCTTGTGGCGATGATGTGGCCCTTCAAAGGCTTGCCAATCAATGCGATGTCACCAACGAGGTCGAGCAGTTTATGGCGTGCGGGCTCGTTGTCGTGTTTGAGGGGCTTGTTGTTGATGTAGCCCAGTTTGTTGACGATTTTGTGGGGCAGGTGCATGTGGTCGGCCAGGGCGTCCAGCTTTTCCTGAGGCAACTCTTGGTCGTAAATGACCAGGGCGTTGTCCAAGTCACCGCCTTTGATGAGGTTGTGCTGCAGCAGCAAATCGACTTCGCGCACGAAGACGAAGGTGCGGCTGTCGGCAATTTCGGTTTGAAAATCGGCCATGGAGTTCAGCCGTGCAAACTGATTGTTGAGGATGCAGGAATTGAAACTAATCAGGGTCGTGATGCTGAAGCCGTCGTAGGGGAGAATGATGAGCGAGGCTCCGGTTTCGGGGTCGCTCACTTCGATGCGGTTGCGTACCACGTAATATTCTTTGGCCCAATCTTGGCTGACGATGCCGGCTTCGCGGATGCCTTCCTCGAATACGATGGCGCTTCCGTCGAGAATGGGCATTTCGGGCCCGTCAATCTCGATGAGGCAGTTGTCGATCTCAGCGGCGTATAGGGCAGCCATGGCATGTTCGATGGTGCTGATGGTCACTCCATTCTTGAACAATACGGTACCGCGTTCGGTGTTGTTGACATTCTCTGCCAATGCTTCGATGACAGGCTTGTCCTCGAGGTCCACTCGGATGAAGCGGTAACCCGTATTGGGTTCGGATGGACAAAAACGTGCGGTTATGGGGAGTCCGGTATGCAATCCTTTCCCGGAAACGGAGAATTCTTTCTGAAGGGTTAGCTGATTGGGCATTTTCAAATGGTATTTTGATTTTTCTTAAGCTCCTCGATTTCTTTGCGAAGCCTGCCGATTTCCAGATTCATTTCAGGCAGCTGTTTGTAAATGGCAAAGATTCGGGCGAATTTCTTGTTGTTCATCGCGGGGGTGCCGAACCAGGCGAAAGACGTGTCGTGAATGGAATTGGTCAAACCGGACTGGGCACCGATCATGGCACCATCGGCAATATGGAGGTGGCCGGCCATGCCGACTTGTCCGCCGATCATGCAGTTGCTGCCCACCTTGGTGGAGCCAGAGATGCCTGTTTGCGCAGCGATGACGGTGTTGTCACCAATCTCACAATTGTGGGCGACTTGAATGAGGTTGTCCAACTTCACGCCCTTGCGGATGACGGTGGAACCCATCGTGGCCCTGTCAATGGTGGTGTTCGCGCCGATTTCGACGTTGTCTTCCAGAACGACATTGCCGATTTGGGGTATTTTTTGATAATCGCCCGCATTTTGTGGAGCAAAACCGAATCCGTCCGCACCGATGATGGCACCCGGTTGAAGGATGCAGCCGTTGCCGATGACGCAGTCGTCCATAATCTTGACTCCCGGGTAGATGACGCAATCGGAGCCGATTTTCACACCGTCTCCCACATATACTTGAGAATGAATTTTTGAGTTGTCGCCTATCTTGGCGTTTTCACCAATGACGGCAAAAGCACCGACGTACAGATTTTCTCCCAGCGTGGCTGAAACCGCGATGGAGGATTTCGGGTCGATGCCAGTCTTGCTGGCCTTGGCTTGGCTGACCATGTTGAGCAGGACGGCCAAACTGCTGTAGGCGTTGTCCACCCGAATCAGGGTGGCGCTCACTGGCTCCTCGGCAACGAAGTCTCGGTTGACCAAGACGACACTGGCTTTGGTCGTATAAATGAAAGGCGTGTATTTCGGGTTGGAAAGGAAGGTCAAGGAACCCGTGACACCCTCTTCAATCTTGGAAAGCGTGTTGACGGAAACGTCCGGATTCCCTTCGATTTCACCTGACAAGAAAGAAGCTATTTGTTTAGCTGTAAATTCCATCGGTCAAAAAATTTGCGCAAAAATACAAAATATTCCCAAATCTAACTAATAATAATGGTACCTCAAAGTCGGATGTAGGTATACACATGCTTTATCACCTCTTTGGACAGCAATTCAAGGTTGAGCATGTCCGAAGCCTTGGTGATGGGTACAATATCCCCCGAGTTGAATAGGATGTCGATGCTGTCGTCGTCCTCGCTGTACATGTTGCTGGAAACGCTGCTCAGGGACGTGAAGTAGCCGGCTTCTTCTTTGGTGAGGCTGAACGTTGACATGATGGCCAGTAGCTTGGCCTCGATGCGTTGCGGGTCCGGTTCAGCGTTACCCATCTCGATCTTGAAAAGTTTGCGTTCCAAAAGGCCCTTGCTCAGGGTGGAAAGCACGAAGTCCGGGTGATATTGCCAGTTTTTGATGGCTGCCCAAATGTCGGTGTCGTCGAGTTGTTCAAAATAGTCGAGGTCGCGGTTGGTCAGGATGCCTTCCCGCTGATTTCCGTTCAAAAAATGGGTCAGGGCGGGGGAGGCCTCCGGACATTCTTCCGCTTCGGCCAGGTCGCAGGCGCGCTGCAACAAGTTTTGAAGCATTTTTTCGGCGGCTAGCGAAGTCTTGTGCAGATAGACTTGCCAATACATCAACCGCCTGGATAGCAGAAAGTTCTCAATGGAATAAATGCCTTTGGCTTCCACCACCAGTTTGTCGTCCACCACGTTCAGCATCTTGATGATGCGTGCGGAGCCGATGTTGCCTTCGGTGACACCCGAAAAAAAGCTGTCGCGGCGCAGGTAGTCTAGGCGGTCCATGTCCAGGTTGCCAGAAACCAGTTGATGCAGGAACTTTTTGGAATATTCGTCCTTGAAAATGGCGATGGCCAAATCTAGTTTGCCGTTGAAGGTCAGGTTCATCCGTTCCATCAATCGGATGGAGATTTCTTCATGCGACACGCCTTTGATGATGGAGTGCTCCAATACGTGCGAAAAGGGTCCGTGCCCGATATCGTGCAGCAGAATGGCTGCGGTGACGGCGTCGGCTTCGGCCGGCGTGATGTCGATGCCCTTGGATTGAAGGTGATGGACGGCCTCCATCATGAGGTACATGGCGCCCGTCGTGTGCTGAAATCGAGTGTGTTGGGCTCCTGGGTAAACATAAGGCGACATGCCCAGTTGCTTGATTCGCGAGAGCCGTTGCAGGTAGCGGTGCTGATAGACTTCGTACAAGAACCCGGTAGGCAGGTTGATGAATCCGAAGACGGGGTCGTTGATGATTTTGCGCTTGGCTTCCACGTTTTTAGATTGATGCCAGGTAACCGGCCATTTCTTCTTGAACCTTGATGGCTTCATCTTTAGCCTGTTCGGCAAAATCGATGCCGCTGGAGGCGTAGAGAATTTGTCTGGACGAATTCACCAACAGGCCACATTGCTTGTTCATGCCATATTTCACGACTTCAGCCAAGCTGCCGCCTTGGGCGCCTACGCCGGGTACGAGCAGGAAGTGGTTGGGAGCGACCTTGCGGATGTCCGTGAACATGCTGCCTTGGGTGGCGCCGACCACGTACATCATTTGTTCGTCCGTAGCCCAGTTTTGGGATGTTTTCAGCACCTTTTCGAAGAGGCGTTCGCCGTTGGCGTCGGTGGTGAATTGGAAGTCCTGGGAGCCTTTGTTGGAGGTTAAGGCCAAGAGAATGACCCATTTGTCATCGTATTTTAGGAAGGGCTTCACGCTGTCCTCGCCCATGTAAGGTGCCACGGTCACTGCGTCGAAGGGCAGTTCCTCGAAGAAGCTGGCCGCGTACATTTCGGAGGTGTTCCCAATGTCGCCGCGCTTGGCATCGGCGATGATAAACTGGTCGGGGTAGGTTGAACGGATGTACTTCACCGTTTTTTCAAGCGCCAAGTGCCCTTTCACGCCAAGGCATTCGTAGAACGCAAGGTTGGGCTTGTAGGCCACGCAATAGTCGGCGGTGGCATCGATGATGGCTTTGTTGAAGGCAAAAATGGGGTCCTCCTCGTGGAGCAGGTGGGCGGGTATTTTTTTCAGGTCGGTATCCAAGCCGACGCACAGGAAGGATTTCTTGCGGAGTATATGCTCAAAAAGTTGTTTCTTATCCATATATATAATGGTGTTATAGTTCACTATCCTTCATCCGCTCGGCATTCTCGGCCACGGTCAATTGGTCAATCACCGCCTGAATGTCGCCGTTCATGTAGGCAGCCAGATTGTAGATGGTGTAGTTGATGCGGTGGTCGGTAATACGGCCTTGCGGGTAATTGTAGGTTCTTATTTTGGCTGAACGGTCCCCGGTGGACACCATGGTCTTTCGTTTGGAACCGATTTCGTCCAGGTATTTCTGATGCTCGATGTTGTAGATGCGGGAACGCAATTCGATCATGGCTTTGGCCTTGTTCTTATGCTGCGACTTTTCATCCTGACACTGCACGGAAATGCCGGTAGGCACGTGCACGAGCCTAATGGCTGAATACGTGGTGTTGACCGACTGCCCGCCTGCGCCGGAGGAACAGAAGGTGTCCACACGGATGTCTGATTCTTTGAGCTCGATGTCAAACTCCTCAGCTTCCGGCAGCACGGCCACGGTGGAGGCAGAGGTATGGACACGGCCCTGGGTCTCTGTGGCCGGAACACGTTGTACGCGGTGTACACCCGATTCGTATTTGAGGGTGCCGTAAACATTCTCGCCGGTCACGGCAAAGATGATTTCCTTGAAACCGCCCGAGGTGCCTTCGCTGGTGGAGGTGATCTCGACCTTCCAGCCCTTGCTTTCGCAATAGCGGGCGTACATTTTGAAGAGGTCGCCGGCAAATATGGCGGCTTCGTCACCACCGGTTCCACCCCGGATTTCCACGATGGCGTTCTTGGCGTCTTCCGGATCGGCAGGTACGAGCAGGAATTTGATTTCGGTTTCCAAAAGTGGAAGACGGGTCTGGCTGGCGTCCAGTTCTTCCTTGGCCATCTCGCGAATTTCGGGGTCGGATTCGGTATCCAACAGTTCTCTGGCATCCGCGATGTTCTGCATCAGACCCTGCAGTTCTTTTTGTGCGACGACGATTTTTTCGAGGTCGCGGTATTCTTTGTTGAGTTTGACAAAGCGTTTCATGTCACCAATCACGGACGGGTCGGTGATGAGCGTGGAGACTTCTTCAAAGCGGTGTTGAAGGAATTCGAGTTTCTCTAGTAAGGTGGTTTCAGCCATTTTTATGTATTGTGTATTTGATAATCAATCTGTTCCAAAAAAGAAAAGATTGCGTACCTAATACTCAAAGGTGCCGAATTCGCTATTGATGGTCAATGTGGTCTTGTCGGAGGCTTCCACGCGACCCACTATTTGTGCTTCCAGACCGAGGCCTAAAGCGATGGAAATCAGTTCGGTGGCGTGTTCAGCCGGTAAATAAACTTCGAGGCGGTGCCCCATGTTGAACACCTTGTACATTTCCTTCCAGTCGGTGCCGGATTGTTCTTGGATGAGGCGGAACAGGGGCGGGACGGGGAAGAGGTTGTCCTTGATGACGTGTACGTTTTCGACGAAATGCAGCACTTTTGTTTGTGCGCCGCCGGAGCAATGGACCATGCCGTGGATCTCGCTTCGCAGGACGTCCAGAAGCTGTTTCACAAACGGTGCGTAGGTGCGGGTGGGTGAAAGTACGAGCTTGCCGGCATCCAACGGCGAGCCTACGACGCTGTCGGTCAGGTGCATGCCGCCGGAATAAATCAATTCCTCCGGGACGGCTGAATCGTAACTTTCAGGGTATTTGGTTGCCAGATACTTGGCGAAAACATCGTGACGGGCCGAAGTGAGGCCGTTGCTGCCCATGCCGCCATTGTACTGCTTTTCGTAGGAAGCCTGCCCGTAGGAGGCGATGCCCACGATGACGTCGCCGGGTTGGATGTTGGCGTTGTCCACCACGTCACTGCGCTTCATGCGGCAGGTCACGGTGCTATCCACGATGATGGTGCGCACCAGGTCGCCCACGTCGGCGGTCTCACCGCCGGTGGCATAAACGCCGATGCCCATCGTACGGAGTTCAGCCAGTAATTCATCGGTTCCATTGATGATGGCGGAGATGACTTCGCCCGGTATGAGCATTTTATTGCGGCCGATGGTGGAGGAAACCAGGATGTTGTCAACAGCCCCCACGCAGAGCAAGTCGTCGATGTTCATGATCAAGGCGTCCTGAGCGATGCCTTTCCACACGGAGAGGTCGCCCGTTTCCTTCCAATAGAGATAAGCCAGGGACGATTTGGTACCGGCTCCGTCGGCGTGCATGATGTTGCAGTAGTCCGGATCGCCGCCTAGAATATCGGGTATTATTTTGCAGAAAGCCTTGGGGTACAAGCCTTTGTCAATATTTTTGATGGCGTTGTGAACGTCTTCTTTCGAAGCCGAGACGCCGCGCATCAGGTATCGTTGGTCACTCATTTTAAGGGTATGTTTTTTGCGGTTACAAAGATAGGATTTTTTTGGTTTAATATTTGTTGATAACTGACACAGTTAATTCACATCCCAAATAGTGGTAATTTGTGAAATACTCTTAAATTTGTGAATCTTTATACATTTTGTTTTAACAAAATAACGCACTCTTATGGCAAAACGTTTTTCACTACTGTTGCTTCTCTTGCTTTGTCTGACAGGCATTGTCAATGCTCAAAGCGCGCTTACCGGAGTGATTTTGGACAAGGATTCGCAAGAACCTCTGGCCGGAGTCAGCATTTTTAATTCAACCTCCAGAACGAGCGCTGTCTCTGGGTTGGACGGTACGTTCTCCATTCCGGGCGGCTCCGGCAAACAAAGGCTAGAAATCTCTTTCATTGGTTATTCCCCCATCTCGTTGGAAGCAACGGCTGCCGGTAAGTCAACGTCGGTCGGTAAAATCACGATGTCTTCCGATGCCGTGAATCTGAGTGATGTAACGGTCAGTACCTCCATTGCCATCCGACGTAAGACACCGGTTGCGTTGAGTACGGTGGATCCAATCGTGTTGGAAGCCAAGTTGAGCAATCAGGAATTTCCGGAAATACTGAAATCCACTCCGGGTGTCTACGCTACCAAACAGGGCGGTGCCTTTGGTGATTCCCGTGTGAATCTCCGCGGTTTTGAAGCTGCCAACATTGCCGTGATGGTCAATGGCGTCCCGGTAAACGATATGGAGTGGGGCGGTGTCTATTGGTCCAATTGGGCGAATCTGGGTGATGTAACCCGCTCCATGCAGGTTCAGCGCGGGCTCGGGGCATCCAAGATCGCATCTCCCTCCGTGGGCGGTTCCATCAATATTGTGACGCGTACCACGGACGCCAAGCGAGGCGGCAACGTTTTTTACTCGATTGGGAACGATGGTTATTTGAAGGAAGGATTTACCTTCTCCACCGGTCTGAATGAAAAAGGATGGGCGATGACCTTGCTGGGTGCCAAGAATACGGGTAACGGTTATGTTCAGGGAACAGAATTCGAAGCCTATTCTTATTTTGTGAACATTTCGAAAGTGTTCGACAACCAAACGCTGTCCTTCACGGGTTTCGGTGCTCCGCAATGGCACAACCAACGCAACAACAGCGATTACTTGACCATCGCAGAATGGCAGAAGCAACCGCTCGGTTACAAATACAACGCTTCCTACGGTTTCGGCCCGAACGGACAGCGCAAGCAATCATCCAGGAACGAATACCACAAACCACAATTCTCCCTGAACCACAGTTGGACCATCGATGAAACATCATCGTTGAGCACTGCCTTGTATTGCTCCATCGGGCAGGGAAACGGTTACGGAGGACAGAGCTACAATGGTGCCGACCGCACCAACTGGTACGGTTCGACCGAAGGGGTGCCCAATACGATTTTCCGTGCCGAAGACGGTACATTCGATTACAGTGCCATGTATGCCATCAATCAAGACCCGAACAACATCAACGGTTCCCAGTATGTGATGTCCAAGTCGGTGAACGCTCACAAATGGTTCGGATTGCTTTCTACCTACACCAAGCAAGTGGATAAGAACCTGGAGGTTTCGGGTGGTGTGGATTTGCGCTATTATAAAGGTACGCACACGAACGTCATTACCGATTTGTACGGTGGCAAGTTCTTCATTGACAACACGCCGAGACCGCATTATATGACGACGAATTACCTCTACAACAAATTGACGACGGGAGACATCGTTTACCGCGATTACGATGGTTTTGTAATGTCCGAAGGCGTTTTCGGCCAGGCTGAATACACCATGGATGCCATGAACACCTTTATTTCCGGTTCGCTCTCGAACACCAGCTATTGGCGTTACGACCGATTCTACTATGAGGGTGCCGACCGCATGTCCGCCAAAGTGAATTGTTTGGGCTTTACCCTGAAGGGCGGTTCCAACTACAACATCGACGACCATCAGAACGTGTTTGCCAACATTGGCATCATTTCCAGAGCTCCGTTCTTCTCGGGTGGTGCCTTCTTGCAATCGACCACCAGCAATATGACCAACCCCAATGCTGTGAATGAAAAGTGTTTCTCCATGGAACTGGGTTACGGTTTCCGTTCCCGCTATTTTACGGCCAATGTGAATGCCTACCGCACCAAATGGATGGATAAAACCTTGGTTCGTGCCATCAATGCGGATAGTCCAGCCAGCCTCGTGATCAACATGGAAGGTTTGGATGCCTTGCACCAGGGTTTGGAATTCGACTTTCATTCGACGCCGGTTCGGAATCTGGAATTTACGGGCATGCTCTCGCTGGGTGACTGGAAATGGGCAAGCAATCCCACCGGTTACTTGTACGACAGGCAAGGCCAACCGGTAGACCTTCAGGGCGGTATCGTCGAAATGATGAGTCCCCAGCATGCCAAGATGACGGTCAACATGAAGGGCGTGCATGTGGGCAACTCCGCACAAACAACGGCCGCATTGGGTGCCACCTATGAAATACTGAAAGGTTTCAGAACCGGTCTTGATTTTACCTATTGGGATCGCAATTACGCCAACTACAAGATTACGGATGTTTCAACCAGCATCTCCGACCAAACGTTTGTAGACCCCTGGATGATACCTGCCGCCGGCGTTTTGGATTTCCACGCGACTTACAAATTCAAACTGGGTGACTACAACTGTACTTTCAATGGGGTTTGTGACAACATCCTCGGACAAGAATACATCGCTGATGCAACAGACGGTTCGGACCACACTTGGAAAACAGCCAAAGTGTTTTACGGATTCGGCCGTACTTGGACCGTTGGTTTGAAATTCGCTTTTTAACAATACTATAAATGAAGAAAGCAATGAAAATGATATTTCCTGCAGTTGTTTTGACCCTACTGGTCTCTGCCTGCAATTTCAACGAAGTGAATTTCCCGGGTTATGATGCCGGTGTGGCACCCAGGAACAAATTTGCCTACACGGATTCCGTAACGGAGGCAGACATGACGGCCATCAGCAAAATGGCGCTGGCATACGACACCACCAAGGCGGATTCAGCCCTTACCAAAGCCCTGGCTACTAACAAATACTTTATTGACAATGAGTCTCCCGCTTCCAAATACATTCCCTTGTGGCTGGCCAAGAAGTATAAGTACGGAGATGTCAAATCGTCCGTTATCGTCACCACACCCCAATACATTTCGGAAGAAGGTGAACTGCAGTACGTCAAGGAAAAATACGTGCTGGACAGCAATAGAGTGTTCAACATTTACAACAATGAAATCTTTGCTGAATCCTTCATGACGAACATCACGAACTTCAAGTCTGTTTCCGTAACCGGAGCACAACTTTGGTTCTGGAGTTCGTACAAGGGCGAAGGTTTTGCCAAATTCTCCGGCTACAGCAACGGCAACCAAAACAACGAAGACTGGCTGATTTCACCTGCCGTTGATTTGACTAAACGTGCAACGGCCTTCCTGTTGTTTGAGAACACACACAAGTACGGCACTGTGTACAACAAGGAAATGACGTTGTGGGTGACCGACCAATGGGATGGGACTTCGACACCCGATACCCTGAACTGGGTGAAAAAGGATTTTGTGAAATCGACCACCCAAGATTATGTATTCGTTAGTTCCGGCCCTATTGCCCTAAATCAATACGCTCACAAGACCAATGTGCGTTTTGCTTTCCGTTATTTGTCCAATACGGTGGAATCCTGCCCGACTTGGGAAGTCAAGAACATTCGGGTGCTGGAGTCGCTGGAAGAATAAAGCCTCCTGCAATTTTAAAAAGCCGTAACCCTAGGGTTGCGGCTTTTTTCATATCTTAGCATTTGAAAATCCGTATACCATGAATACAGGCTTCCTACCCGTCGACATTGTTTTGGCACCCGAATGGTGGCATAAGAACGAAGGTATTAGCTTTGACCCCGACTTCTTTTTTCATCCTCTGAAACGGGTGGAATCGGAGCAAATAATGGAGAAAGTACTTTATGAACGGTGGGGCAAATACGGCATGGGCGCCAACAAGGACGAAGCAAGGCCAGAAATTGGTGCCGTCCACTTGGCAGCAGGTTTCCTGCTTTCCGAAATGCTGGGTTGCAAGGTCAATTACACCGAAAACCATCCGCCACAGGTGCTCGCGGCACATCGGGAGACATTGGAAATCAATCCCGGAGATGCCTTTGCCTCGGACACCTTTCAAAAAGTGCTGCGCCTCACGGAAGTTTTGAAAAAGAAACACGGCCGCCTCACCGGCGACATCAACTGGGGCGGCGTTTTGAACCTGGCCATGGATTTGCGCGGCGAAGCCATCTTCATGGACATGATGATGACCCCCGACGAGGTGGCTGCCTATTTCAACAGCATTGCTCAAGTCATCGGCCAATTCACCAATTTCTTAACGGCTGAAACCGGAACGACCTCCATCTCGGTCAACCGCGGGGTCCGCCACTTGCCCAAGCCTGTTTTTTTGCATTCCGAATGCTCCCATACCATGATTTCAGCCGAGGATTATGAAACGTTTTTGCTGCCCTTCGATGTGGAATGGAGCAAGAAGCGGCCCTTTGGCATCCATTATTGTGGACCGGATCCACACCGCATGGCGGCCAGATTCGCCAAGATTCCGCACTTGGATTATTTGGATTTGGGCTGGGGAGGCGATGTGGCTGAACTTAGGAAGCACCTGCCGAACACGTTTTTCAGCATTCGGCTGAGTCCGGTGGAGCTAGCCAGACAAACCAACGAGGAGATTCGGGAAACCATCGTTCGATTGGTGCATGAATCGGGCAATCCGAATTTGACCGGCGTGTGTTGCATCAACATGGACGACTCGGTGACCGACGACCGCATCTCCACCATTTTTGAGACCGTGGAGGAACTGAAGCGGGAATATGCTTTTTCAAAATGAGTAATCTATTCAATGCTTCGTTGGCCGACTCCCAAGCCACACAAGTTACGCCCATACGGCCTTCGGCTTTCGATTTCAGCCGTTATGAGGCGTATTGTGCTTCGTTGGATCAAGGCTGCTCGGAGTTTTGGAGCAAGCCTTCGGGCGTCGTCGTGTACCGGCGCATGCGGGTGGGCGAGTGCTTTTCGTACGGTTGCAGGGACATGAAACGGTCTTTGGAACTTCAACTCGGCGCGTTGGAGAAAAGCATGCTTTTCAAGGCCGACGTGCCCAATTTTTTGGAACCTTGGTACGGCATCGGTACGCTGGCAAGCGCGTACGGAGGCGATTATCTGTGGCCGGAGGGCAATGCGCCTGCCCTGAAAGCGCGGTTCTCAACCTTGGACGAGGTTCTGGCATTTGAACCAGTGGAAATCGCTGAAACACCCATTGGCAGGCATACGCTGCAGATGATCGAATACTTTTTGGACCAGGCCAAAGGCCGGGTGCCCATGTCGCTTACCGACACTCAGTCGCCGCTGAACATGGTGGGCCATTTGTATCCGCTGGACCAATTTTTCATGGATTTGTTGCTGGAACCCGAAAAGGTAAAATTGCTGTTTGCACGATTGGCGGATTTGTTGATTCGGTTCAACGAAAAACAAGTGAAATTAATCGGTTCTTCATTGGCCTTGCCTGGACATGGATTTGCTTCATCCGTGAAATGGACAGGCTTGGGCATGAGCGACGACAATGCCGTTATGATTGCCCCCGAACAGTTTACCGAATTGGCTGTGCCCATTGTTGAAAATATTTGCCAGCCGCTTGGCGGACCTGTTTTTCATTCTTGCGGCGATTGGTCGGCTTGGGTGGATGCCGTGCTGAACATCAAGGGTTTGCGGATGGCTGACGGCGCGTTCAGCCCTCAAACCGATCCGGGAGCCACCACGAATTTTGAAGCGTTCCATGCATTCGCCAATACCGGTATTGTGCTGAACGCTCGATTGGTGGGCGGTCTGGATACCATTCAGGAGCAATTGGCTCGTCTTTGGGTGCCGGGTATGAAGCTCGCGGTGGTGACCTACTGCGAAACGCCTTCCGAACAGGCTGAAGCCTACGAATTCATTCACTCGTACTGCCGATGAAACCCACCAACATCCGCTGACCATCGTCGCATTGCTGTTTTTTGCGACGACCATCAACTACATCGACCGTCAGGTGATTGGATTGCTGAAACCGTTCATTCAGGGCGATTTGTAATGAAGAAGCAGGGAACTTCCCGGCTGCGGTCAAGACCATTGCCGAATGGTTCCCAAAAAAGGATAGGGCCTTCGCCACCGGCGTCTTCAACTCGGGTTCCACCGTCGGGGCCATCGTGGCACCCAAAATCGTGGCACCCATCATCGTGATTTTCGGACTGGCCAGCAGCACGTACCTCCTGGCCTGGTTGACGTTGAAGCTCTTTATCAAGCGCATCGAGCCGATCCAGCTGTAGATTTTATTGAAGCAACCCGGCAAAACGGAGCATGTCGGGGTTTTGCGGTTCCAGGATGCGGTAGATGGAAACGTAGTGGTTCAGCAACTTAAAATCACCACTGCTTACCGCCCTGTTGCACAGCGAATAACAGGCGATTCCCCAGAATCCTTTGATTCTTCGGTAGGCATCCTGGGTGAACGGGTCGGTGGCAGCCTGAATGTGCCCATTCACCACGGCCAATTCGTTTTTCCACCAAGCGGCATCCTTCGAATCAAACGCTTTCATATACGAATCACGGACACCAGCCTCCATCTGCAGGTTTTGCAACAGGCGCCGCATCTCGTCGGCGTAGCCTGGGGAGGCTTTCAAACGGGCGTCCAACGCACCGAAGGAATCCTGAAAGGGCGTCATGTTTCTAGCCGTCCATCGGGCCATGATGAACGAACCCTTCGCCTCGAGGCTGTCAATCTTGGACGTTTGACGCTTTTTAAAAGCGGACAAGGCTACTACATTGGGTTCAGCACCTAGTTCAGATCCTGGAGAAAGTCGTAGGTATCCGTAGGCGTCGGCCAAGGTCAGGCTGTCTGGCCAACCGTGGGAAGAGCGGGTGAGTTCGATTTTAAGGTTCGAGGGCGTGGATGCATCCTGAAACAAATACTGAGCCGTTTCCATGAAATTGAAATCGTCGGTACCGGAGATGGCGTAGACCAAGCAACCAACTTGTTGGAGTTCCTGAGCACCGGCCAATGCTCCGCTCAGAATCAGCCCGTTCACCGGATGGCCTGTGGCATAACCTACGGCCATGCGCGCGCCGCCTGAAAATCCGCTCAGACAGACCGTAGGACCGACCGGGTATTTGCTCTTGACATCGGTGATGAGTGCTTGAATCACCGCCTCATACCCTGGAAGATCGTTTTTGACCTTATTGGACGCCACCAGCACCGCAGGATAGCGTTCAGCAGCCAATTTAAAATGTGCCAAAGCCGTTTTGCCGCTCCCATGTGGGTCGAGAATGACCAACAGCGGAAACGTCTGGTCCGGTTTCGACCGTTCAGGAACAGAGACTTCGTAGGAATTGGAGGTGTCGGCGGCCGTGCGGTCGGTGCACGAAAGGGCGGGAACTTTGGAAAACTTGTTTCCTCCGTTCCCGCACGAGGCCAAACCGCTGCAAAGCAATAGGCTAACAATCAATACGATGGACTGAACTTTTCTCACCATGTCATTACAACCCTGAAGTCCATTCCGACGGGAGGATCAATCAAAAAATCGGAGTTGGTCACAAAAATCGTCATGGAACCGACTGCATATTCGAAATCGACCGTTCTGGTCCATTGGGCCGCATTCGTTTCATAATGACGGACATACGGTAATGCTTGTTGCGCGCCGTTCATCATGTAATAGGTCTGAACATTGCCTTTGTCGTAAAAGGTGGACGTAAATTCAGGCATGTCGAACGTGCAGGAATAATACAGGTTCAATCCGTTGCCGTCCACATGAGGCACCCAATCCGCGGCCCTGGCCGTCAAATTGATCACTTTGATGTTGCTGTCTACGGAGTTTAAGGTGCAGGATGCGAACATCGTTGCTAGGGTGAAAAAGAGAATCAGACGTTTCATGGGAAGGTGTTTTATATACAAGACGGAAAACTCGTGAAATTGTTACTCAATAACTACGGCAGTTCCGCTGATAGCCACCATCAGCATGCTGCCGTTAGCGCCAACGGTTTCATAATCAAGGTCTATGCCTACTACCGCATTCGCACCAAGTAGTTCCGCATTTTCCTGCAACTCTTTAAGGGCGCTGTCTTTGGCCTTTCGCAGGACGGTTTCGTACGAAGCCGTCCGCCCACCCACAACGTCGCGGATGCTGGCAAACAAATCCCTCACGATGTTGGCTCCCACCACGGCTTCGCTCGTAACGACGCCGAGGTATTTCACAATGGTTCTGCCCTCGATGGAAGGCGTTGTGGTAATGATCATGGTTTTTTTGCTTTTATGTGTTTCAAAATATCGCCCATCATATCGATCTGGATTTTCTGCATTTCCAGAAGTTCCTGTTGTTGATCCATGATGAAATGGTCTATTTTTTCGTGCAAGGTCCTGATTTCCAGTTCCGATTTCAAGTTGATCATGTAATCTTTCCTGGCACGGTCCCTGTCCTTATCTTCCTGGCGGTTCTGGCTCATCATGATGACGGGTGCCTGCATCGCCGCAATGCACGACAGTATCAAGTTCAGCAATATAAAAGGATAGGGGTCGAACCCTTTGTTGAGCAGCCAGTAAACATTGGTGGTGATCCAGATGAAGATGAACACTCCAAACAAAATGATGAAGGTCCAGCTTCCGCCAAAAGTAGCCACCCTATCCGCAATTTTTTGGCCGAATGTCAATGCGAGACCTTCCTCTCCTTCAATCTTGTCGGAAAGGGTCGCATTTTCGTTGATGGAAGTCAACACCGTTTTCTCCAAATCCGACAATTCGCCGACTTCCTTGGCCAAGTAATCGGAGATTGCCTTTTCGCGGTAATTGTTCAGCTCGCTGGAAGCGATGGTGCTTTCGTGTGAAAATTCGGGCTGGTCCAGTTGAATCAAATTCAGAATGGAATGCCTGATCGTTTTGGCCGATACCTTTTCGGCTAAGGGAAACTCCTTTTTGGAGAAATCACTGATAAACGTTTTCATCTTGGCTTTTGGTTATATCCTTTGTCGTCAAATGGCTGCAGTTCTTCAACATACAGTTCCTCCAACAATTTTAGTTCCTTCTTATAATCCACCCCTGCCTCTTCCGATTGCTCAATCAATCCAAGAATTTCATAGCTGAACTGTTCAGCCCCGAATTCCTTCCAATCCGCTTGAAGCTTGGCATTCCGATGCATTCCAAAATCAAGCTGCCACTTCTGCGCATTCCAAAATGCCTTCAAATCCAAGCTGCTGCCAACATAAATCTTGCCGTTCGCTAGGTTACGGATTTGAAACACGCCCATGTCGAATTTCATGTTCTTGTATTCCTCTTTGAGGTCTTTGCGGGTTTTCATTGTTGGGTTTTCCATTTCGACTCCTAAAGTAATATTAATTTAACGGGCAAACTTAAATCTTTTCAAAAAAATGCCCGAAACCTTCCGATTCCGGGCATTTAAAGGAAACAATATACGTTTAAAGCGTTTTCAAATACGCCGTCACATTCTTCTCAATCCGCCCAGCCACATCCGCGATGTCAGCCTTTTCAAATTCTTCGCCCGTAATGTGCTCGTAGAGCTCGATGTAGCGTTCAGAAACACTTAAACAGTATTCGGGTGACATGGCAGGCACCACTTGACCGTCCTTGCCCTGGAAACCGTTTTCGATGAGCCATTGGCGGACGAATTCTTTGGAGAGCTGTTTCTGGGGTTGGTCGTTGGCCAGCTTTTCTTCGTAGCCTTCTAGGTAAAAGTAGCGGGAGGAGTCCGGGGTGTGGATTTCGTCCATCAAGATGATTTCGCCGTCTTTTTTGCCGAATTCGTACTTGGTGTCCACCAGGATGAGGCCCATTTCGGCGGCGATTTCGGTGCCGCGTTCAAAAATGGCTTGGGTGTAGAATTCGAGTTGAGCGTATTCCTCGGCAGAAACCAGGCCTTGGGCAATGATTTCCTCGCGGGAGATGTCCTCGTCATGGCCTTCCTTGGCTTTGGTGGTCGGGGTGATGATGGGAGTGGGGAATTTCTGGTTTTCCTTCATGCCGTCGGGCATGGCGATGCCGCAGAGGGTGCGCTTGCCGGCCGAGTATTCGCGCCAGGCGTGACCGGTCAGGTAACCGCGGATCACCATTTCCACTTCGTAGGGTTCGCAACGGATGCCCACGGTGACCATGGGGTCGGGCGTGGCGATTTTCCAGTTCTTCACGATGTCGCTGGTGGCGTCCAGGAATTTGGCGGCAATTTGGTTGAGCACCTGGCCTTTGTAGGGAATTCCCTGCGGCAAAATCACATCGAAGGCCGAGATCCGGTCGCTCACCACCATGACGAGCATTTCGTCGTTGATGTTGTACACGTCGCGGACTTTACCGTGGTAAACGGATTTTTGGCCGGGGAAATTGAAGTCGGTTCTGGTCAAAGCTTGTTTCATTGTTGTATGGATTATTGTTCTTCTTTATTCGGTACAGGTTTGGCAAAACTGTCGTCGTTTTTCAACTCCCGTTTCGCATGCAATTCTTCGCTGTGCTTTTCGTACGCTTCCACAATGCGTGTGACCAACTTGTGGCGCACAATGTCTTTTTTGTCGAACTCTATTTTTGCGATCCCCTTGACATCCCTTAGAATATTCAAGGCGTGAATAAGTCCTGAAGTGGTGGTCGCCGGCAAGTCTATTTGCGTGATGTCACCGGTAATGATCATTTTCGCATTCATGCCCAAGCGTGTCAAAAACATCTTGATCTGCATGGTCGTGGTGTTCTGTGCTTCGTCCAGAATGATGACCGCGTCGCTCAACGTACGGCCACGCATGAACGCCAGCGGTGCAATTTGGATGATCTTGTTGTCCATGTAGTCTTTCAGCTTGATGGGCGGAATCATGTCTTCCAGCGCATCGTACAAAGGCTGCAAATAGGGATCTATTTTTTCCTTCATGTCGCCGGGCAGGAATCCCAGTTTTTCACCGGCTTCCACGGCTGGGCGGCACAGGATTATTTTTTTCACCTCGCGGTTTTTCAACGCCCTAACAGCCAATGCAATGGCAGTGTATGTTTTCCCCGAACCCGCAGGACCGATGGCAAAAATCATGTCATTTTTAAAATACGCTTCCACCAGTTTTTGCTGGTTTTCGGTGCGGGCCAGGATGGCTTTTCCACTCATGCCGTGGACAATGAGGTTGTCCTGTTTCACTTCCAGCGGCGCCTTGCCCTTGACGATGTCGCGAATGGTTTCCTCATTCAGGTCGTTGAAGTCGGCGCAGTACTTTTCAAGCCCGGCCAAGGCCTTTTCGAAGGCGTCCATATCGCTGTTCTCGCCCAAAATCTTGATAAGGTTTCCCCTGGCCATGATGCGCAATTTCGGATACAATGCTTTGATCAATAAGATGTTGCAATTGTTTACCCCAAAAAGCACGGCTGGGTCGGCTTGCTCAAGGATCAGGAGGCGTTCGTTCATAGGCGGGATGGAAGTTTGGTGTGACAAATGTACAAAATACTGCGCATAATTTGGTAGAAACTCCTTAATTTAGCCTTTCAAAAAATACTTTTTTATGGAAAAGCCTTTATTGAACAATCCGTCCGAATTGCCCACCGATGCCGTACTCAAATCGGTATTGGGTTCAGCCTACACGGCGTATTCCACATTGATGGAACGCATGGCTGAACTGGAATTTGTCCCGCAGTGGAACTATTACAAGGACGGCGGGGCCTGGCTCTGCAAGGTCCAGTACAAAAAGAAAACGGTTTTTTGGCTCTCCATCTGGGAAAACCGCTTCAGGACCGCCTTTTACTTCACGGAGAAAACCATTTCCGGAGTGGCTGAACTCGATATCGAACCGACTCTCGTTGAGCAACTTACCAACGCCGCCTCCATTGGTAAGCTCATTCCGATGGCGTTCAACATCCAAACGGTGGACCAGCTGGACGATTTCCTCACCGTTGCAAATTACAAAAAGAAACTCAAGTGAGCATTCATAACATTTGGAAATTGCTAACTTTGGGCAACTCCTTAGTTTTTATACCTTAAATCGAAGCATCCAATGACAGACAAACAATGGGAAATCTTAAAGAACATCGTAAACGGTAAGGCTCCGGCCCAGCCCGTGAGCGGATTCATCATCGATTGTCCCTGGCTACCAGCCTGGTACGGCATTTCCATCCTCGATTATTTTACAAACGATGACCTATGGCTGAAGGCGAACCTCAAGGCCATCGAAACGTTTCCCGATACCTTGTTCCTACCCGGATTCTGGAGTGAATACGGCATGTGTACGGAGCCGTCCGCATTTGGTGCGCGGTGCATGTTCCCTGAAAATGAGTTCCCCTATGCGCATAAAGTCATTCAAGATACCGAAGACATCGACCATTTGCACGTTCCCGACCCTACCACCGACGGCCTGCTCCCCTTTATGCTGAACCGTTTGAAGCTGGCCCAACCGGCTATGGAAGCGGCTGGACACAAAATTCGCTTTTCTGTTTCCAGGGGCCCGTTGAACATCGCCACGTTTTTGATGGGAACCACCGAGTTCCTCACCACCATGATGATGGATCCGGATGCCGTCCATCGCCTGATGCGTAAAATCACCGATTTTCTGAAGGCTTGGCACAAGCTGCAACACGAAACGTTTCCGACCATTGACGGCATCCTGATGTTGGATGATATCGTCGGCTTCGTCAGTGAAGAAGATTTCATGGAGTTTGGTTATCCGTATTTCAAGGAATTGTACGAAGGCAACGACTCCATCAAGTTTTTCCACAACGATGCCGATTGTACGGTGTCAGTAAAGCATTATCCTTCATTGGGCATCAATCTGTACAATCCGGGCATTCACTTGTCGCTCACCGAATTGCGTGCCGAAACCGAGGATAGGCTCACTATTCTGGGCAATATACCTCCCCGTGACGTGTTGGCTTCCGGCTCGCCCGATGACGTGGCAGCTGCCGTCCGTGCGCTTAAGGCTGAGGCTGACGGGTTCAGCCAAATAGTATATTCCTGCGGGGGTGGAATGCCTCCGGGTGTCAATTCGGAAAATCTGAATGCTTTTTTGGAAGAACTGAACCGCTGAAAAGATCGTAAACATCTAAATCCTTACCATGAAGAAAAGTATCCTGCTGTTGTTGGGTCTCACCACCTTGACCCTGCATGCTCAACTAGCGACCGCACAAGAGGCGACGGCCCAAGTAGTAACCGAACGCGAAGTCAAAACGGACGTGAGCGAGGTCACCGTGTATCTTGAAAATGCGTTGGAAACCCGCAAGGCGACCGTGGATGTACTGCCAGGCAAGACCATGCTCAAATTCACCGGCATGTCGCCCTTTATCGATGCCAAGAGCATTCAAGCCAAGATAGACGGAGACGTCACGGTGCTGTCGGTGAACCTTCAGCAGAACTTTCAGAACAATACGGTAGAGCCCAAATTAGTAACCGATTTGCGTGCACGCATCAAGGCAATCGATCAGAAAATCGGTGCTGAAAGCGTTCTGATGAGTGTTATTGAGGAAGATATAGCCTTTTTGAAACAAAACCGAGGCTTGGGTGGAACACAGTCTGTATCGGTTGCGACGGTCAAAGAGGGAGCCGATTTCTTCAGCGCTCGTTTTACCGCTTTGAAATCGAAGGAATTGGAGCGATCGGTAGCCATGGATGGCTTGCAAAAGGAACGTAATGCTCTGGTGGCTGAACTGGAGAAACAGGGTGGTGATAAAGTGTGGGCCACCAGTGAGCTCATGGTTTTGGTCGATGCAAAAAAGGCAGGGACGTTGAAAGCAGTGGTGAGCTACATCATTTCGAACGCCAGTTGGTATCCCACTTATGACATACGGGCGAACAACATTACAGATCCCATTCAAATTGTTTACAAGGCCAACATTCGACAAGATTCCAAATGTGATTGGAAAAATGTCAAGCTCAAACTGTCGTCTTACAATCCGACCATTTCGGCCATAGCGCCTGAACTTCAAACGTACGACATGGGATTCAATACGAAACCTCCCGTATATCAACAACCATTATCCAGCGTGGGCGGTCGGATTTCCAACTTTCGTGGGGAACCTTTGGCCGGTGTACGGGTGAATGTGGTGGGCAGCAGTTTGTCGACCATGTCCGACAAACAAGGCATATATTCCATTACATTGCCGACCAATCTTCGCGAATTGGAATTTTCCCTTTTTGGATATTACGGCTTCACCCGAAAGGTCTTTGACAAAACGATGAATGTGTTCATGAATGAGAATCAACAAGCTTTCAAAGATTTGGTCAGGACTACACCCAAGTATACAGTCGATGGTCCCATTACGGTTAGTGGGTCGAGTGAAGTTTACACCGTGCAAGGCACGAATGAAGAAAAAGGAGTCGATATTGCCGACCTAGAAGACCACAAATTGATTGTCGAAGAGAAATCGGCCACTGCCCAAAGCAACGCTAAAATACGTGGAACGGCTGCCATTCCCGAACAAGAACGCATTGAAAAAGCTATTTCCGTCGACTTCGAAGTGAAGACACCCTACACCATTCTTTCGGACAACAACGTGGTCTCGGTGGATATGGAATCATTGAGCCTCCCGGCAGTTTATCAATATGTTACCATTCCAAAGCTTGGCAAGGATGTGTTTTTAAAGGCCTCCATACAAGATTGGGAACAATACAACTTCCTGGTTGGCGAAGCCAATGTGTTTTTTGAGGACACGTACGTTGGAAAAACCATTTTGGACAATGCAACGGCATCCGACACCTTGAGCATTTCCCTTGGCCGTGATAAGAAAATCGTGGTGCAACGGGAAAAAATCAAAGACTACTCGAGCAAACAATTCATTGGTACCAAAAATATTGAAACCCGTGATTGGAAAACGACCATTCGTAACAACCGAAACGAAAAAATCAATTTGATGGTACTGGATCAAGTCCCTGTTTCCATCGATGCCGACATTGAAATCAGTCAGGAAACCACACCGGAAGCTCAATTGACCGCTGCTACCGGCGAAGTGAAATGGGAAACCATTGTCAATCCTGGTCAGAACAAGGTCTTCAATTTGAAATACACGGTCAAATTTCCCAAATTAGCAAAATTGATTGTTGAATAGCATGAACCGTAAACCCCTGTTTTCCCTTGGTTTGGCAGCCTTGTTGCCTGCCGCTTCGCAGGCCGTCAAACCGGTGGAGAAGCCCAACATCCTGTTCATTTTGGCCGACGACCTCGGTTACGGTGACTTGGCCTGTTACGGCAACAAAGTCATCCAAACGCCGGTCATCGACCAGCTTTGCGCGGAAGGCATGCATTTTACCAACAGTTACGCAGGGGCCAGCGTTTCCTCACCCTCCCGTTGCTGCCTGATGACGGGCCTGAACACCGGTCATGGCCGCATTCGCGGGAACACTTGCAAAGTCGGAGGCCTGCAGGGCGAGCGGGAAGGGGTGCCCGGACTGGTGCGCCGTACAAGTTTGCAAAAAGAAGACGTCACCATTGCAGAACTGCTTCAAAATCAAGGCTACCGCACCTGTTTGGTCAACAAATGGCACCTGGACGGGTTCGACAGCACGGCAACACCCATGGACAGAGGCTTTGATGAATTCTACGGCTGGCTCATACCCGAACCAAAGAGTCAAAATTATTACCCCTCCGTGCGTTGGCGCAATCGGGAGAAATTTACCATTGAAGCCAATTTGAACGGGCAGCACGGCGACCACAACACGGACCGTTCCACCGATGAGGCCATCAGCTTCCTGGATCGGACGGCGCAAAAACAACCCTTCTTCCTCTACTTGGCTTACAACGCGCCGCATGTGCCGTTGGATGCCAAGGACCGCACACTCTATTTGAATTCCGGCTTGCCCGAAGTGGACCAATCGTATGCCGCTTTGGTGAGCCACATGGACGCCAGTATTGGCCGGGTGCTTCAAGAACTTCACACACTCGGTTTGGATAAAAACACGCTTGTGGTCTTTGCTTCCGACAATGGAGGCGCCACGGCTGCCGAGGTCAAGCAACTGAAACTGAACGGCAACCTGCGTGGCTTCAAAGGCGAACTCTGGGAGGGCGGCATCCGTGTGCCCCTGATGGTTCGTTGGCCCGGGCACATCAAACCGGGAACCACCTCCAGCCAACCCTGCTATTTCCCCGATTTCTTCCCGACCTTTGCCAAACTTGCAGGAGTTACGAACCTGGAAGAGGACGTCAGGGGAATGTTGCGTCAAAAAATGGAGACCGATTACTTTGCCCCGACCAAGGAGTCCGTCACCGACGGGGTTGATCTGATGCCCGCCTTGAAGGGCAAGAAGCTCCCCAACCGCTGGTTGTACTGGGAACAATTTCCCAAAACCGGATTGAGCCAAGCCGTACGGTTCGGCAATTGGAAAGCCGTCCGAATGGATTTGAAAGATCCCTGGATGCTGTTCAATCTCAAGACCGACCCTGCTGAAACCACCGATGTGGCTGCTCGAAACCCCAAAGTCATCGCCGCCGTCAACGCTTACATCGCCACAGCCCGACATGATTCCGAGTGCTGGCCGGTTGACTGAGCCGCAAAAATAGACTACCTTTGCAGTCTGAATTCAAAACAGGCATGCAACAACGCTATTTCATCCGCTTTTCGTACGACGGCACCAACTACCACGGCTGGCAACTCCAACCCAATGCCATCAGTGTGCAGGAAGTGATGACTGAGGTGCTTCAAAAGCTGTTTGGACCCGAAACGTCCATCACGGCAGCAGGCCGCACCGACACGGGCGTGCATGCCAAAACCATGTACGCGCATTTTGATGCTCCTGAGGAACTCAATGATTTGCAGGCATTTGCCAAGAGATTGGACATCATGCTACCCAGGGATATCTCCATTCAAGAGGTCATGGCTGTTCAAAACTGCGCCCATGCCCGTTACGACGCCAATTCCCGCACCTACGAATATTGGATTGGCTTCCACAAGGACCCGTTCAACTGGAATTTTTACACGAAAATGTACCGGCCGCTCGATTTTGAGAAGATGAACCAAGTGGCCAAAGTCTTGTTCGAGTATAATGACTTCACGTGCTTCAGCAAATTGAACACCGACGTGAAGCACAACAATTGCCAAATCAAACGGGCGTTTTGGGAGCAACGCGGCGACTTTTGGGTGTTCACCATCCAAGCCGACCGATTTCTACGAAACATGGTGCGCGCCATTGTTGGAACCCTGATTGAAGTAGGGTGGGGCAAAATGGACGAAGCCGGTTTCCGCCGAGTCATCGAATCGAAAAATCGGTGCGAGGCCGGAACTTCCGTTTGGGCCAAAGGCTTGTTTTTGACGGATGTGACGTATCCGCCAACGATATTCAAATAAATAGGTTATAAATATGTGGTTGTTATTAAGTTTCGCCTCGGCATTTTTTCTCGGACTCTACGACGTTGAAAAGAAGCGAGGATTGGACAACAATGCGATAATTCCGGTTTTGTTCCTGAATACCGTGTTTTGCTCTTTGTTTTTTCTCCCCATCTTGCTTTTGTCCAGGTTCGCTCCGCAAACCCTCGAGGGCGGCATCTTCTACGTGTCCCCAGTCGACTGGCATACGCATCTGTTTATATTGCTGAAGTCGTTCATTGTCTTGGTCTCGTGGGGGACAGCCTATGTGGCCATCAAACATTTGCCCATCACCATAGTTGGCCCCATCAAGTCCATGCAGCCCGCATTGGTGCTCATCGGCGCGCTGCTCATTTTCGCCGAACAGCTCAATACTTGGCAAATCGCCGGCATCGTGGTCTCGCTTTTCTGTTTTTTCCTCTATTCCGTTGTCGGTAGGAGGGAAGGCATTTCTTTTTTACGCAACAAATGGATCTGGTGGCTCTTCGTAGCCGTGTTCACCGGCGCCATCAGCGGTCTATACGACAAGTACCTGATGAACCGTTTTGACCGCATGGCCGTGCAGGTTTGGTATACCATCTATCAGATATTCATGATGTTGCCCGTGCTTTTCATTGGCTGGTGGCCCCAACGTAAAACTTCCACGCCCTATCAGTTCCGTTGGTCCATCGTAGGCATCGCTTTCTTTTTATGTCTGTCCGATTTTATGTACTTTTACGCACTCAGCGTACCAGGGTCCATGATTTCCGTAGTCTCCATCGTACGGCGTTCAGCCATTATCGTATCTTTTCTTGCTGGAGTTTATATTTTCAAGGACAAGAACATTCGGGTGAAATCGTACATCATGATCGGAGTGTTGGTGGGCATGTATCTGTTGTATCTGGGTTCCGTTCATAAATAAATTGATTATGAAGCACTTACTTTTGGCATTCTCGCTTTTCACACTTACAGCCGCCGCGCAACCCGTGGCCCATTATTTCACACAGATGCCTGCTGAACTCCTCCCGGGAATCACCATCGACACTCGAAAGGACCTCATCGATTTTTACAAGAACGGGAAACTGTCTGTGATGCCTGCCCCTTTTGGCGGAAAGATTCAGCTCATAAACCTCCAGGACGATTATCTTTTTTTGCAAACGTCTGAAAGCTCGGACCTACAGATCAAAATTTTGCAACCGACCGACAGCTTGCGGGTATTGGCCGTGGTGCACACCGTGGCTGGACCGCTCCGCTACAGCCGTGTGAAATTTTACGATACGTCTTGGAAACTGCTGAAAGACTGGAGCATGCCCGTTTTTTCGGTTAAGGATTTCATCGATGTGGAAAAGGCCAAAACACTCGGGCTCACCGATCGTTTGAATGAAATCGGCCCCAGGCTCTTCGTGGAAATCACTTTTAAACCCACTAAAAACAGCTTCGTGGCGGTTTCTTCCCTCAAAGCAGACATGGAAAAGGCCCAAAGCGAAACGCTCGGGGCCCTTGTTCGTGATTCGGTGGTCTATCGCTTGAACAACAATCGGTTCCAAGCTCAATAAACACTAATTGCTCAACTCCAGCAGCGCACCGGTTTTCGGGCAGAGTTCAGCCGATTTGATCTGACTGGAAGGCAAGGAAAGCACGCGGCCGAATTGCGGTACGGTGATTTCTTTGGTGAAAAGCACGTCCTTGCCGTCGGTGATGTTGACAACGGCTTGACCGGGAACGCGATAGTATAGTCCGCGAGGCGAGGCTGTTTTGTCCACGTGCAGGGCTTGGGCGGCTACCGGTTGGGCTTTGACTTCGATGAAAATAGGATTCCCACCAAGATTATTTTTATCCAAAACGCCCTTGAAAAGGGAGAATCGAAGTAATACGTTGGTGGAATCCTTTTGGGGGTTCAAGGTGTAGGTAAAGGTTTGGTTGCTTTCCGTCACTTTGCCCTTGAACAGTTCCAAATAGTCGTTTTCCATGCGGTTGAGCTCGCTCAGTACGATTTCGTAGGAACGGCCGTCTTGCGGGGTTTTGTCCAGATCTTGCGTAAGCAGGTTGAAACGGGTGTCTCGAAGCGTGAACAGTTGGTTTGCGGCGAGTTCAGCCATCTTGGCGGTGGAGTTGGCCTGTTGCATTTCTTTGGTGAAAATGGAGGAAGCCGATGTTTCCCATTTCTTGGGTTCGTCTTTGGTAATGGTTTTCTCGATGATTTTCTCCATAGGCGCGTCTTTCGAGGCCTTGCCGTTGATGGATTTCAAATAGCCCTCCGGTGTCAATGCAAAGGCGATGTTCTTTCCTTTCTTGCCCGTACTGATGAGATAAGCCTGGCTGGTGTCGCCTACTGTTTTGGTGGTGAGCTTGAAACCGGTGATTTCATAGCGGATGCTTTCGCTCTGGATGACTTCCTTCATGCCCAAAAAACGATCGGCATATTGGAAATACATGCCCGGCGTTTCCTGAACGCATTTGGTATCCACTTCGACCTGGACGATGGTTTTGGGCAAGAGGTAGACGATGCCCCTGGCCGTGTCCGTGGCCGTGGTCAATTTTTCCGTTAGCAGTTGGGCAAAGGAGAACAGACTGATGCACACGAGTATGCCGGTTAGGAGGATACGCTTCATAGACAAGAAAGATTTTGTTATTGTTTCAGTTGTTTGAATGCCAAACCAAGGTTTTCCGCCAGATCGCCGGCCACCAAACTCTCGTACGACTGCGATCCGAGTGCGATGTCGCCGCTCAGGCCGTGCAAAAAAACGCCGAGCTTGCAGGCTTCTCCGGGCAAATAGCCTTGTGCCAGCAAAGATACAATTATTCCTGTTAAAACATCACCGCTTCCGCCGGTGGCCATGCCCGGATTGCCGGTGCTGTTGAAGCTGCAGTGTCCTTCGGGGGTGATGCATGCGGTATGCGCGCCTTTCAACACGATGTAAACTTTCTTCTTTTTGGCGAACCCGATGGCTTTTTGTAGGCGGTCGAACCCATTGATGGAGGGACCTCCGGCCAATCGGTCAAACTCTTTGGGATGGGGCGTCAGGATGGCGTTGGGTGGCAGCATGTCCAGCAAATCCGGATGAGCGGCTATCAGGTTGAGCGCGTCGGCATCCAGTACCAAATAATCGGGTTTCAGTTTTAGGATGGTCTTCAAGTAAGTCATTTGTGCCGGATGTAGGCCAATGCCGGGACCAATGGCGATGGCCGCGAATTCTGTCAAGTCGCCTATGGGAGCTTCCGACGACTGAACCAATGCTTCGGGTACGGCGGATTGGATGATGGGGATGGCTTTGGCCGGGATGCGCAGGAACACCAATCCGGCTCCCGAACGCAGGGCTCCACGCAGGGACAAGATGGCAGCACCCGTCATTTCGGGGCTGCCCGCTATCAGCAACACTTTTCCGAAAGTTCCTTTATTGGCATGCAGCGAGCGCACCTTCAAAAGGGGTTTCACATCTTCCAAGGTCGTATAGGCAAAGGGCGCTTGCAATTTTTGGTGGACTTCCGCTCGGATGCCGATGTCAATAAGCTCCCATTTGCCTACGAACGCTTCATTTTCGGGCATTAGGAATGCCAAACGCGGAAATTGCAAACCCAGCGTCAGGTCGGCATGCACCACATTGGGTGCCAGAATGTTTTGATTGTCCTCACCCTGTAAACCGCTTGGCAGGTCAATCGCAATTTTAAAAACCTGCTGCTGATTGATCCAATGCACCACTTTGGAGAAATAGCCCACCATCGGCCGGTTCAGCCCTGTACCGAAAAGGCCGTCGACAAGGAAATTGTAATGGCAATCCAGGTCGTTGAGCATCACCGGATTGTCTAATGTAAAGATATCGGCTCCGTCGGTTTGTTGCAAATCAATAAGTTGCTCCAGGGTATCCCTCGAAACTTTGGGGTCGGGTTGGCACAACACGGTTTTGACCGAGTAGCCGGCTTCCAACAAAGACCTGGATAGAGCCAAGGCATCACCTCCATTGTTGCCCGGACCAGCCATGATCAGGATTTTGTCATTAGGTTTCAGTAACTTCTCCATGCGGTAGAACAATGCTCTGGCGGCCCTGTTCATGAGTTGAATGGATGTAATGTGTTCAAATTCGACGGTTAGAGCGTCCAGAAGACGAATCTGATCGGTACAGTATATGTTCATGGCTGTGTTTTTTTAGTCGGTACACTCATCACTTCAATCTGGGCTTTGCAATTGGGAAAGCCCTTGTCAATCAGAGCATTCAGCTCAACGACCTCTTTCTTGAAAAGGGAACGCGAGCCGCAATCCCAAAGTTCGGTCAGCGGATTCCTGTCCAACAGGCTATCCATCAATTGGTCCAGTGCAGGAGCCTTGGGCAGCGCACGATAATTTGCATAGGTATAGGTTAAGAAAGCAACATAAATTCCGATGCCGCGGTTGTCCAGCAAATATCCGTTCCGTAGCCTAGTGGGTAATGCCAACGAATTTCCATACATCAAATCGGTCGGATCGGGGTAAGCGACTATATTGCTCTTGTCCGAATTCATCAACACAGGAACTCGGTCGAAGTAATCGGCCCGCGTCTTGTAAACCAATGCTTTCGCCGTTGCCAGTACACCCATATCCATTTTGGGGTCCTCCATCCTTTTCATCTCGGTGGAACCCGATTTCCGATGTACTCCGCATCCGTTCAATATCAACAGGCTGAGCATCAGCAAGAAATAACGGTTGAAGCGGTGGTCCATGGTCAGTGTTTTAAGAATCGTTCCAGGTAGTTTTTGTTGTTGCTCCGAACTTGCAGCAAGTAAACACCAGGAGCTAGGTCGCCAATGGGTATTTCTTTTTCTGCTGAACGCTTCCGTACTAGTCTTCCGGACAAATCGTACAGCCGAGATTGTTCGATTTCAGCTGTAGTCTCCATAAGCAGACGCGTTCCGTCCTGATGAATCGATAGGGATTCTTTCGATTGATGAATGGAAGAACTACCATCCGAAACCGTGAAGTAGACGGTGGCTAAGTTGCCAGGCGAAAGCAGTTCCCAGGTGTTATTCTGATAACTGTAAATGCTGAAGGCGTACTCGCCGGGTTCGAGGTCGGGTGCGCCGGTCAGAGTCACTTCCTGCGTTTCGAGAGAGTCGATATAGATGTACTTGGGTGTCAGGTATGTAATCGAGCGCCCCCCCTCTTTTGGAAACACAAAGGCGATGATGCGCGAGTCGAAGTAACCGCCTGTGTTCGTAAGACTTGCTTTCAAGTTGATGGCGTCACTTTTAAAATAAACCTCACCGCCAGTCAGGGAAATAAGGTTGTTCAACTCCAGTTTAGGTGGCCCTGGCGTTTCCAACACCATGGCTGGTTGGTTGTTCAGATTCGTCGGCCCGAAGGTCTTGTAATTCATCGTCGAATTCGAATTCGTGCTGTCAAACTGCACTTGCAAGTAATAGCTGCCGGGCGGGACACTGACGAATCCAGTCAAGTGGAAGGTCTTGCTCTCTCCGGCGGGACAATTAATCTTGCTTTCGCATATGGTATCCCTAAAGCTCGGATTGTACGTCGAAATCAAGCATACATTCACTCTTGAAAAGAACTCTTGACCCGTATTCTTGAACGGTACGTCCACATTGATCGATTTGTTTTGGAACATCCGCGAAAGAATGGTCGGTGGATTGGTCAACGATAATGTTGGCGTGACGATTTCGGGCAAAATGGTGGCGGGTCCATTGGTGCTGGCAACCGTGACAACCATGCAATTGTTCAGAACCGTGCTGCCACGCATGATGCTCCAAATTGGATTGGAACCCACAAGCGAATCCTTTGGGGTGTAAATTGGATATAGGCGGTAAATGCCTGCAGTGGCCAAACCGGTCGGATTCGTAATGGTAAATGTTTTAGCGGTTGTATAATAATTAAAGGCTGGAATCGTCGTAAAGTTTGTTGAATTTTCCGCCAATTTGGTGATGGTGGTACTTCCATCCTTGACATAACCGATGCCCCATCGTACGGATACGCTGTTTGCACCATTGTTTCCAAAGCAGTAGGACAGGGTGAACGAACTGGTGTTGATTTTTGGCACGCTGCTTACCGAGGAAGAAAGCCCTATTTTAGAGACTTCCACCTGATTGGTAGCCCTCGTTAGGGCGTCAACCTTGTGAATGTTCGCCAAAATACTTTGAAAATAACAGAATTCAGGAGCGGCACCTGTTACGCCCGGATTATTGCTCGACAAGGAGCTGAGTTCGAAATACCCGTTCGACGAGCCACCCCATCCCCAGTTGATGTGAAACAGGTTGTTGCTGTCGTAGCCGTCGCAAACGAACGAATGCCCGCCAGCATCCGAGTTGGCGTAATAATTGACCGGTCTGGCATTGTCCAGCTCATTCTTCATCAAGGCATTCCACTCGTCATTTGTATAATACAGGCGGTCGTATTTCTGAATGTCGCTATCATAGCCGAAATGGTTGACAAAAGCTTCGGCTGCTCTGGAAATGGTGGACGCACTGCCGCTGAGCGAATAGGCCATGTCTACTGTCACCCCGCACTCATAAATCAACGTGGCCACCGCAGAGTCTTGTTTTCCAGTATTGCTGCTTACGTACGAATTCAGCATACTGCCCCAATCGTAGGTCGTCTTGCTCAGGTCGACGTACTGATATCCATAGGTCGCATCCGTATAACTGTGTGTACCAGTGCCTTTTACAGGCCAATTGTAATATTTCATGATTTGCCCCATGGCTACCGCTACACAACCGGCCAGCGCATGCGTGTTTGCCGTCGCATCCAATGGACAGAGCATGTTGTACGGACCGGTCTGATTCCACTTGATACCCCCCAGCAGCGGTGCAACAGTCGTTGTTCCAGTTGCTATGGCTGAAACCTCGGTCGAAGCGGTTGCGGTTGCCGAAGCTGCTCGCACGGCCCCAATTTCCTGTTGGTAAAAGTTCAGCCAATACGTCAAGTTTTCGGGCATGTTTTCAGTCTTGAAACTGCCTTCATCCGCATAACCCAAAATGGTTTTGGTGGCGTCTTCACCCGACACGATGACAAAGCCTTGGTTCTCACCGATGTTGTAAATATAGAATGCTGGGTCGGAAGCGTAGCGGAGTCCCAAGCCAGCACCTTGCCAGACCAAGGTCATGGCATCGTTGGAGCGCAGTTTGGAGGGTGACCTAAGTTGATGGAATTGGGTTGCCAGTTGGAGTGCCTCCGCTTCTGTGACAGGGTTTGCCTGAATTTGGAAGAAAATCAGAAGCAAAAGGGAAAGTAGTATGAAGCGTCGCTTGAACATGTTCGTTTGTTACTTAAGCATGATGCGATGCATATTTGCTGCTAAAGTATAACAAATTTAGGAAAAAAATTCGGAATTTTGCGGGCTATCGAATTTTAACTACCTTCGTAACTTATTTTTATCAGTCAATCTTAAACGTCGGTTATGGACCAGATTCGGGTTAAAGACAAGGATTTCAAACTATTCCTTTCGGCAGCGACCATTCAGGAGAATATTAAGAAAGTTGCTGCTGCCATCAGTGCCGACCTCGAAGGTCAAGATCCACTTTTTCTGGCCGTGCTCAACGGGTCGTTCATGTTCGCTTCCGACCTGATGAAGAACATCACGATACCCTGTCAAATCAGCTTCATCAAATTGGCTTCTTATGAAGGCATGGAAAGCGGCGGCAAGGTTCGCGAAGTGTTCGGGTTGTCTGAAAAAATTGAAGGTCGTACCGTCGTCATTGTCGAAGACATCGTCGATTCGGGCCGCACCATGACGCAGTTGCTGGCATCGTTGAATACACGCAATCCCAAGGAAATCAAGATTGCCACGTTTTTGTACAAACCCGAAGCCTTGCAGTGTGAATTGGATTTGAATTATGTGGTGTTTGAGGTCCCCAACGATTTCGTGGTTGGTTATGGACTGGATTATGACGGTTACGGACGAAATATGGGCGAAGTGTATTCGCTAGCATAGTATTTGGTTGTTATTTTAGGTTATTTTTTATAGGTTATAATGGTGTTGAATGTGATTATTTTTGGCGCTCCTGGCTCCGGAAAAGGGACCCAGAGTGTGTATATCGCCGAAAAGTACGGATTGGAACATCTTTCCACCGGCGATTTGTTACGAGCGGAGCAGCAGACCCATAGCGAATTGGGCAAGCTCATCTCCAGTTTCACGGATCAAGGCAACTTGGTTCCTGACGAGCTCATAATCAGTATGCTGGCCAAGGTGCTGGATACTAAAAAAAATGCAAACGGATATATTTTTGACGGATTCCCCCGCACCACCGCTCAGGCTGAAGCCTTGAAAGTGATGTTGGCCGATCGCGGCATTGCGGTTTCCATCATGATCGATTTGGAAGTTTGCGAAGAAGAACTGATTGATCGCCTCCTCAAGCGGGGTGTCACTTCCGGTCGTTCCGACGACAACTACGAAACCATCCAGAAACGGATTCAGGTATATCATACCAAAACGGCTCCTGTACTGGATTTTTACAAAAAAGAAGGCTTGGCTACCGAAATCAAGGGGTCAGGTTCCATGCAGGAAATCTTCAACCGGATTACTGCGGCCATCTCGATGGTAAAATAAATTCTCTTTCAAACATACCTATGGCGGAAAGCAATTTCGTTGATTACGTAAAGATCCTCTGCCGTTCCGGTAACGGTGGACCTGGATCGACCCATTACCACCGTGAAAAGTACATTGCCAAGGGTGGTCCCGATGGTGGTGACGGCGGTCGTGGCGGTCATGTCATTCTTCGGGCCAACACCAATTACTGGACGCTCATCCACTTACGCTTCGCCCGGCACGTCTTTGCCGAACACGGCGCCAGTGGCACGGGTGCGCGCAGCTCTGGCAAACAGGGTTCAGACATTTACATCGATGTTCCGGTGGGTACGGTTGCTTTTGACGCCGAAACGGGTGAATTCCTGTGCGATGTCACCGAGCCGGGTCAGGAAGTCATTTTGCTGAACGGCGGCCGCGGTGGTCTGGGCAACTGGAATTTCCGCACGGCCACCAACCAAACGCCTCGTTTCTCCCAACCGGGGGAATCCCATATTGAACGGAACGTCGTTTTAGAACTGAAACTGTTGGCCGATGTCGGTCTGGTCGGTTTTCCGAACGCCGGCAAATCCACGCTGTTGGCGGCTGTTTCGGCCGCGCATCCCAAGATTGCCGACTATCCTTTCACGACGCTGGAGCCCAATCTGGGCATCGTTTCTTACCGCGACGACAAGTCGTTCGTCATGGCCGACATCCCCGGTATCATCGAAGGCGCTTCCGAAGGTCGTGGCCTGGGGCTGCGCTTTTTGCGCCACATCGAACGCAATGCGCTCCTGCTGTTCATGGTGCCCGCCGACAGTGCCGACATCCACAACGAATACAAGATTTTACTGAACGAACTGGCTCAATTTAACCCGGAACTACTTGACAAACAGAAAGTTTTGGCCATCACCAAATGCGATTTGCTGGACGAGCAGCTCATTGAGGAAATGGCTCAAGACCTGCCCGCCATCCCACACGTGTTCATTTCAGCCGTTACTGGAGAAGGTGTTTTGGACCTCAAGGATTTGCTTTGGAAGGAACTGAACGACGAACGCAACAAGGTTGTGGTACCCATCACGCATACGGCCAGAACCATTTACACTCCCAAGGAAGTCGAGGAAGACGAAGAAGTGGAATCCGAAGAATTCGAAACCAAGTTCGGCAAGGAAGCATATAAAAAAGAAGAATTCTACGATCCTGAATTCGAGGATTGACCATGATTTCGGACCTCAAAAGTTTTTTGGATGAGAAAGTGGCTGAAATCAATGTTCCAGCCTACATCGAAACGGATCCGGTCCAATTTCCATTGAAATACTGTCCTCTTCCGGACCGGGAGGTGGCTGCTTTTTTGACGGCCACCATCACTTGGGGCAATCGAAAAATGATTCTGCAGTCTGCCTCCAAGATGTTCGCGAAAATGGGTTCCAGCCCGTACGATTTCGTAATGTCACAAGGTTATTTGAAACTTCAGGGGGGTAATATCCACCGCACGTTTTTTGAGAAGGACCTTGTTTATTTGTGCCGTGGCTTGCGCGCCTGCTACCTGGAATACGAAGGTTTGGAAGCCGTTTTTGCAGGCAAACCCACGCTTTGGGAAGGCATCGAAGTTTTCCGTAACACACTGGCTTTGGCCAACGGAAATGTTTTCAGCAAACACGTGTCCAATCCGACCACGAATTCAGCCTGTAAAAGACTCCATTTGGCGTTGCGGTGGCTGGTCCGAAACGACGGCATCGTGGACCTCGGCGATTGGTCTTCTATCCCCATGTCTGAACTCTATATTCCACTGGATGTGCATGTTGGCCGTGTCTCTCGCGCCCTTGGCTTACTGGATCGAAATCAAAACGACAAGAAGGCGGTGGAGTCGCTCACGGAAGTGTTGCGCCGTTTTGACCCCCGCGATCCCATCAAGTACGATTATGCGCTTTTCGGTATTGGCGAATCCGGTCTTGACTTGAACGGTATTAAGTAATTTTTATCTATTTTTGTTGCTTCCGTATTGAATTTAAAACCTTAAACTTTGAACAAATGATCGCATTATTGATTCTTGGTATTGTTCTGTTTGCCGTTGGGTCTTCCATGGCAAAAATGGATGGACCTATCGCCAAAAGCAGCACCCTGGTAAAAATTGCAGGTGGCGTTGTGTTGGTGCTTGGCCTGTTGTTCTCGTCAATCAAACAGATTGAGCCCGGTATGGTCGGTGTCCAAAAATTATTCGGCCGTGTGGACGACAAGGTTTTAGTGAGCGGACTCAACTTGGTAAATCCCTTGGTTCAGGTGGAAGTGTTCGATATCCGTACCCAGAATTACACCATGTCCAGTGTACAGGACGAAGGTGAAAAGTCAGGCGACGATGCCATTCATGTGCTCTCTGCCGATGGTTTGGAAGTCATAGTGGATCTGACGGTGCTTTACCGTGTGCTTCCCACCGAAGCGCCCCGCATCTTGAAAGAAATCGGTTCGGATTACAAGAATACCATTGTAAGGCCGATTTGCCGTACCAAAATCCGCGACAATGCGGTCTATTACGATGCCGTTGCCTTGTTCTCCACCAAGCGCGACGAGTTTCAGCAACGCATCTTCAACTCCATCGAAAAGGATTTCAAATCACGCGGTTTGGTGCTGGAACAGTTGTTGGTTCGTAACCTGACGCTGCCGCAATCGGTCAAGGCTTCCATCGAATCCAAGATCAATGCCGAACAGGATGCCCAAAAGATGACTTTCGTCCTTCAAAAAGAAAAGCAGGAGGCTGAACGCAAACGTGTGGAAGCGCAGGGTATTGCCGATTACCAGAAAATCCTGAGCACCGGCTTGTCCGACAAGCAGTTGCAGTACGAATACATCAAGGCCATCGCTACGTCGCCCAATTCAAAACTCATTATCGTAGGTGGGAGCAAGAATACGCCGATGATTTTGGATACCAAGTAAGTTCGATCTATTAAAAAAAGGCTCAGTTGGAAAATTTCCAAACTGAGCCTTTTTTTATGCTTAAACGATTTATTTTTTCGGATTCGTCGTTTCCATCAACTTAACGACTTCCTCCGCTGTCATAGCTTTGTCGTACAGCCGTGCGCTGGCGATGGAACCGCTGAAGTTCTCCCAATCGGCACCACTGGAGCCGATGAGCACGTCGCCACGTTCTACATAGAGTGAAATGGGCAGTTGTGTGTTCAGCTTTCCATCCACAAATACATTTTCCAATGCGCCGTCAAAGGTTACCACGATGTGGTGCCAGGCACCTTTTTCGGGAACACCTTTGTAATGTAGGTCAACCGCACCGTCGCCGTGTGCCACCGCGCCATAGTTGCCGGTTCCGTACATCAGGGCGGCATAGGTGCCCTGCAGCATGTTGTCACGGGTGTTCCAGCTCATTAGGCATTCTCCTGCCTCAACCGTGGGATTGTACACCCATACAGCAGCCGTGAACGGAGCGTTCCAGTTCAGACTAGCCGGTGCTTTCTTGTTCAGTAGAAAAGAGCTTTTTCCATCGAACGAGGCTGCTTTAACGCCGTCTACTTTGGAAACAACCGCCTGACCGTTGATGTTGAACAATCCACCCAATTTGCCTTTGTTGGGAACCTGCATCAACGCAGTTCCTTCCTTGAAGGCATCCACCTTGAAATCGACCAACAGACTGTTGGTGCTCGACACGCCCGGACCTTCCAGGGTTTCCTCGTTTTCAAACGTGGGTGTTTCGAACAGTTTGTCATAGACTTTCAAGTTCCAAACGGCTGGGATGACACCCGTTTTCTCAGTACCCGTCACGGTGAGACGTATGAATCGGGCAGAAGCGAATTTATCGTCGATCATGGGGCTACCAGCACGGCGATTGCCCGTCTTGTCGCTGAAGGACACCCAATGTTGGTTGTCCGTCGAAACGTCCAATTTGTATTGGTAATAATAGGTGGGATACTCAAATTGCGTCATGATCCGCCTTACTTCCTGCGTTTTGCCCAAATCGACGGTCAGCGTTTGCGGTAACTTGGCGCTTGCGGCTTTCCAAAGCGTACCGTTGTTGTCATCCACCGCATTCGCAGCCGAATAGATATAGTCGTAACCCGATCTGGAATAGGCCGTGGGTTTGGATACCAAGTGATAGGACGAACTGGCGGTGGCATTGGCGTGGTAGGCCAAGTTGCTCGGGTTTCCATCTTTAAATAGGCTGCCTGAACTCGTCGGAACAACTTTCTCAATGGTCACACTGTCCGAAAAAACCAACTTGTCGACGCAAACCTGGCGGAATTCGCCGTTTGTGCTGTGCGGGTTGTCGTGCCGGTGATAGACAATGTAATAGGCATTCCCTTCCTGCAGAATCGAATGGTGGCCTGGGCCGTCGACTGAGTCATCCGCCGTAGTGGATAGGATTGGGTTGTTTTTGCCCGGTGTGAAGGGCCCTTCGGGCTTGTCGGCTACCGAATAATGCACGGCATAGGACCCCAAGCGGCAATCGCCTGCGGAATACATCAGAAAATACTTGCCATTTCGTTTCAACGGATAAGACGCTTCAAAGGCTCTCGGTACTTCGGCGATGGGTATTTGGCTGGTCTTGAGGATGGTATGCATGTCCTTCGGGTTGATTTCAGCAAAGCCGATTCCGCCGAACGAGGTGCACCAGGTTCCGAAATAGGAGTAGACGGAGCCGTCGTCGTCCACCAACATCTGCGCGTCAAGGGAGGGAAAGCCCTGTTTCGGGATGCCGGCCGGAATGACCGGAACACCACCGTTGACCGGTGTGAATGGGCCCATGGGTGAATCGGAAACATAGCCGTAAATGTTGCAGCCTCGCTCGCAGTTGCCCATGAAATAGTAGTATTTGCCGTCTTGTGCATGAACCACGTCTGGTGCCCAGCAGTTGTTCAAACCTTCGGGCAGACTGATTTTCAGTTCATAGTTGTACCAATTCACGAAATCCTTGCTGATCCACACCTGCGGCTGCCCAGACGCCAGCTTGATGCCGTCGCCCGTGGAATAGATGTAGTACGTGTCGCCGAACTTCTTGACGGTGGGGTCGGCAAAATAACCGGGCAGAATGGGATTGGCACCCATCAGGGCAGTTGTTCCAAGCAATAGAAGCAGGCAACAAATCACTGTGTTTTTCATGAACTCGCCGCTTAAATGTGGTACTTGTTCACTACTTTATGTGCCGACGGGTTTCCCTTGAAATCGGAGAAGTATTTGTGAATCAGGTTGTAAAGGTCTGGATCGTATTTCTTGAGTTCCTTTCGCGTATTCAGCGGATTGTGCTTGCCGTCGGGTTTTGGAGCTTCGGCATTGGTGTTGAACCAGTCTTGAACGCCTTCCGCCCAGTACTCCATAATGTCGGTCTTGGCATAGGTGTTGACGTATTTGCCATGTGCGACTGCGTTGTCCAGCAGTCGATGCAAGGTCGGTTCAAACGTGGAATCCATCGGTGCGATGCCGATGAGGTGGATGGAATGGGAGAACTCGTGGATGAGAATGTCTTCTGCATGGTACTTGTCAATCTGATAGCCCAAAATGTTCTCTTCCGCACAGGTGGTCAATGGGCAGGTCATGTCGCCGCCCAGACCTCTAGCCCTCAAATCCCAGTTGATGGACGTATCTTTGGCCAGATAAGCGTGTTCGGGAATATCCGTGGTGCCTTCGTATCGAGCCATCACACCGACTTTGGTGCCCACTTTGACCATCTGAGCCAGTACTTCCTTGGGGAGGTCATTGGTCATGAACAGGATGATCTCGCGGGCTTTGTACATGGCTGAATCCGGTACTCTCCAGGAACTGATGATGGGTATTCCATTGGCATCCAAGTACTTTTTGTAGAAAGAATTCAGATGTAAGGATGCTGGCGGTGCCGTAACCTTGGCTTCTTGAGACAACAAGCTGAAGGGCAGCAACAGCAGGAAAAAGAACACCACGGTGGCTATTTGTATGAATTTCATGGCTTATTTGGAGTTATGGTTGGGAGGAGTCAGACCGAGCAAGGTGCGAACGAAAAAGTCGCGACGTTTTGTTTCACCGTAGGTGCCACCCAGTGTATGATTGGAGCCCGGCAGCACTACCAACTCGAAGTCCTTTTTGGCTTTGATCAGGGCGTCAACCACTTGCATGGTCGATGAGGGATCCACGTTGTCGTCCATTTCGCCCACGATGAGCATGAGGTTGCCTACCAACTTGTCGGCATTCACCACATTGGAGCATTCCGCATATTCCTTGCCGATGGGGTAGCCCATCCACTGTTCGTTCCACCACATCTTATCCATGCGGTTGTCGTGGCAACCACAGGAAGCGACGGCCGCTTTGTAAAATTCCGGGTGGAACAGTACGGCTCCACAGGCATTCTGGCCTCCGGCCGAACCCCCGAAAATGCCGACTCTGCTCAGGTCCATGTAGGGACGGGTAGCCGCAGCAGCCTTCATCCAAAGGATACGATCGGGAAAACCTGCGTCTTTGAGGTTTTTATAACAAACATCCTGAAAGGCTTTGGAACGGTAGGAGGTGCCCATGCCGTCGATGGAGACGATGATGAAGCCCAGTTCGGCCAAACCGGAGAACGTGTAGCTGCTGGCTCTGAAACTCTTGGCTACGAACGCGCCCTGCGGACCTGCGTAAATGTATTCCACGACGGGATACGATTTGGTCGGGTCAAAGTTGGTGGGATAGTAGATGTTGCCCCAAATGTCGGTCTTGCCGTCGCGAGCTTTGGCAGTGAACACTTCGGGAACCTTCCAGCCTTTGGCCAGCAAGTCGTCGATATCGGCCACTTCGAGGGTTTTCAGCAATTTGCCATCCGTTCCGTTGCGCAAAACCGTAACAGGTGCCGTTTTCGGTGAAGAATAGGTGTCCACCAGAAATTTGTTGTCTTTGGAGAACACGGCCGAATGTTCAAACGGTTCGGGAGTGAGGTCCACCAAGCCTGTTCCGTCGAGTTTCACTTTGTAGTAATGGACATCGTAGGGATCTTCGCCGGCATTCTTGCCACTTCCCTTGAAGATAATGGTTCTGTCTTTTTCATTGACATCCACCACTTCACGAACCACCCATTCACCCTTGGTGATCTGATTTTTCACAACACCCTTTTTGGCGTCGATCAAATACAGATGGTTCCAGCCATCGCGTTCAGACATCCAAATAATTTCTTTGGTGTCTTTTAGGTCGTTGCGGTAATGTTTGCCGCTGTATTCCACGAAGGTCTTACTTTTTTCTTCAATGAGAACTCGAACCGCACCGGTGGTTGCGTCCACTTCGACCACTTGATACAATTGGTGTCCACGTTGGTTGAACTCGAAGGTGAAGGACTTGCTGTCCGAAGCCCAGTCTGCGTCGGATAAATCGAACTGATTTTCAAAAGCTTTGGTGTCCACATTGATTTGGGTTGCCTTATCCACGTTGAACAGACACGGATGTTTGATGGGTAGCGCATCGCCTGGTTTGAGGTAATCTCTTTTTTGAAGGATGGGTTGCAACTGCGTTTTGGGGGAAGATTCCACCAAATAGAGCGTGCGTTTTTCGTTCTTGCGGATTTTGTTTACCACCAGGTTCTTGGAATCGGGTGCCCAATAAATCCTGGAGGAATAATATTCGCCGGGTGAGCCGTCAAAGCTCAGCTGCGTGGCTGTTTTCGTTTTGTTGTCCTTGATGAAGACGTTGCTTTCCTGAATGTAAGCCGTCCATTTCTTGTCAGGAGAATCCACCGGTCGTCCGCCAGTTTCGTCATCCGATTCGTTCCAATAACGTTCGGGATCTCTGCGACCATTTCCAAGGCCTTCCAACTTGTCCACCTTGTACGTGGTCAAGTCGCACTTGTAGCTTGCACCTCCGTATTCAAAACTCAGTTCCTTACCTTCTTTCGAAAACTTGAGCCTTCTCAGTTCCTGGCTGTAGGGTTTCTTGGTTTCGTTGGCAGCCTTATTGAGACCAGCACAAAGTTTTTCCGGATCAAAAGCCGGTGCTAAACTGTCTTTTTCGGCATCCACCAATTTATACTCGGTGCCTTTTCGGGTTCTGACACTGTACCAGAATACATGGGTGCTGTCCTGCCAATTGACAGCGATACTGCCGTTGTAGACCAGGTTGGTAAAGTTTGCCGTCGAATCGGCACGCTCATAATCTTTTGCGGTGATTTGAGCACTGAGGTTCCATGAAATAAACAGGACCAGCAGGATGGAAAAAAACTGTTTCATCGGATAGGATCTTGGGGTTTTTAAATATAAAGCGTAAAATAAGCGATATTTCCGCCCATAAAAAAATCCTGCCATCCAAAAGAATGACAGGATTATCCACGAACAGCGTCGTGGCAGTGGAGATGGAGGGAGTCGAACCCTCGTCCAAACAGTGAATCAATACGCTTTCTACATGCTTATCCTCGCCTAAATTTTCGAGTTGAAACCGAACCGAAGCCATCTATTCCAACCGTATTCCGTTTATTTCAGAACCAACCCCGGACGTGTCGATTCCTATTCCCGATATTGCTGCACCACCGGTTCCATTCAGCTTCAGGACGGGAGCTTGGGGTGATGTGACGTCCCTACCACCAGGCAGGGATTAAGCTTAATCTACTGTGATTCGATTAAGCAGCGAGAGCGTAGTTATTTTCGCCAGTTAGAATTTTGGTCCTATGATTAAAGTGCGTATTACCGATGCACTGCATGCTTACATATCCCTTCTACCGCTGTCAAAACCAAACATCCCCAGGGAAAAGTTTTGATAAGCAGGCAACTGCGGCATTGCTGCGTCGTGCTGTCGGGTCACATACTTAGGTATGCTCCCCTCCGTCGCTCCTTGCGGCTTTGCATTTGGTTACTTCTGAAAACTCTCACCTTGGGGCTCACTAGCTTTTTTAAGAAAGAGCATTCAGAAGTGGTGCTTATCTGGGACAAAGATAGGGAATATTTGGGGAGGATGGGTGAATTGAAATGGATTTTGTAGATTTGTGGGGTTGAATGAATTAAAAAATGGTTGTGATGAAGAAAATGGGGAAGGCTTGGGCGGTTTTTTCGGGTGTGCTGGTGTTGATGGTGCTGATTGGCTGTTCGAGGGATTTGGATGCGAATTTGCCGAAGGTGCAAACGAATGGGATCATCTCGTATACGGATTCGACGTTCGAAACCGGTGGGACAGTGCTTTCCGATGGTGGAAATAGTGTGACCAGTAGAGGTATTTGCTGGAGTTCGACAGGAGAACCAAAGGCGGTGGAGGGTTTCAAGACTACCGATGGTGTTGGCATAGGTGTTTTTCGGAGCAAAGTCAAGGGTTTGATGTCGGAAACCAAGTATTATTTTCGGGCGTATGCCACCAACAGTGAAGGAACGGCCTATGGTGAGGAGCATTCATTTGTAACGAAAAGGTTGGTTTCCATTCCGACCATCCAAACAAGCACGGTTTCGTCCATCGAGCTGATAACGGCTGAATGTGGTGGATCCATTTCGTCCAACGGGGGAGACACCATAACGAGATGCGGCATATGTTGGGATACCAATCCGAACCCGACCACCAGTTCAGCCACGAAGGTCGTACTGACACATACCTCCGATGTTTTTTCGTGCTCCATGGCTGAACTCAATTTTTCGACGACCTATTATGTCCGGGCATTCGCTGTGAATTCAAAGGGCGTGGCATATGGGGAAACGCAGACGTTCAAGACGAAGGTGATGCCTGCTTTTGATATGAAATCCATTACGGGAGGCACTTTCCAGATGGGTTCGTACAGTGGATCCAGCAATGAGCAACCCGCGCATTGGGTGACTCTCAACAATTTCAAGATTGGCAAGACGGAAGTGACCGTTGAACTTTGGAATGCCGTCATGCCTAACGATCAGTTCCGCAACGAGGTGAACAATTTGCCCATCAGCAACATCAGTTTCAATACGGTCATGGATTTCATTACTCGGCTTGGTTTGGCCACCAAAAAGAATTATCGCTTGCCAACCGAAGCGGAATGGGAATATGTGGCTGGCGAGGGCAGTGGAACTCGAACTTCGTATGCCATGGGTTTGAAAGATACGGTTGGCATAAACAACCGCGCCTGGTTCTCACTCAATTCAGACAACGGAACGCATCCGGTCGGAGTGCTTTTGCCCAATAAGTTGGGCGTTTACGATATGGCGGGAAATGTGGCTGAATGGTGCAACGACTGGTTCGGCGATTATTCCAGTGCTGATGTGACCAATCCGAAAGGCGCTGCCAGCGGTACCAAAAAAGTGTACAGGGGCGGCTCGTTCAGTGATGCACCGGAGGCTTGCAGAACCTCGGCGCGTCTGAGTTTGGATCCAAACTTCCCGAAAAGCTACATTGGTTTTAGGATAGCCTTGAACGAATAGGCTGAGTTATAAAAAAATCAAGGCCGGTCTTGCATGTGCAGGACCGGCCTTGATTTTTGGTTGTTGAAGGAGTTACTTGGCGTAGCTGACGGCGCGTGTTTCACGGATGACCGTGATTTTTACCTGACCTGGGTACGTCATTTCGTCCTGAATCTTCTTGGCAATGTCGTTGGACAGGCTTTCCGTGGCGGCGTCGTCAATCTTGTCGGCACCGACGATGACGCGGAGCTCGCGACCGGCTTGGATGGCGTAGGTCTTGAGGACGCCGGGGTAGGACAGGGCCAGTTGTTCGAGGTCGTTGAGGCGCTTGATGTAGGCCTCCACGATTTCACGGCGTGCACCTGGGCGGGCGCCGGAGATGGCGTCGCAAACCTGCACGATGGGGGCCAAGAGCGTCTGCATCTCGCATTCGTCGTGGTGAGAGCCGATGGCGTTGCAGATTTCGGGTTTTTCCTTGAACTTCTCGGCCAGTTTCATGCCTAGGAGCGCATGCGGCAATTCCGGTTCGTCGTCGGGCACTTTGCCGATGTCGTGGAGCAAGCCGGCGCGGCGGGCTTTTTTCGGGTTCAATCCAAGTTCGGAAGCCATGGTGGCACATAAGTTGGCGGTTTCACGAGCGTGTTGAAGCAGGTTCTGACCGTAGGAGGAACGGTATTTCATGCGACCGACCATGCGGATGAGCTCGGGGTGCAAGCCGTGTACGCCCAAGTCGATGGTGGTGCGCTTGCCGGTTTCCAGAATTTCTTCTTCCACTTGTTTTTTGACCTTGGCCACGACTTCTTCGATGCGGGCAGGGTGAATGCGTCCGTCGGTGACCAACTGGTGCAGGGCCAGACGGGCGATTTCGCGGCGTACGGGGTCGAATCCGGAAAGCACGATGGCTTCGGGGGTGTCGTCCACGATGATTTCAATGCCGGTGGCTGCTTCAAGCGCGCGGATGTTGCGACCCTCACGGCCGATGATGCGGCCCTTGATTTCGTCGGAGTCGATGTGGAACACCGTTACGGCGTTTTCGATGGCGGTCTCCGTGGCGACGCGCTGAATGGTCTGTACGACGATGCGCTTGGCTTCTTTGTTGGCCGTCATCTTGGCTTCGTCTACAATTTCGTTGATGTAGGAGGCAGCCTGTGTCTTGGCTTCGTCTTTGAGCGATTCGGTGAGGCGGTCGCGGGCTTCTTCGGCGGATAGGCCTGAAAGCGCTTCTAGGCGTTCCACTTCCACTTTGTGAAGTCGGTCCATCTCCACTTTTTTCTTTTCCATGATCTCCAACTGGGCATCTAGGTTTTCCTTGACAGCGGAGGCTTCGTTCTTTTTGCGTTGCAATTCTTCCAACCGTTGGTTGATCTGCAATTCGCGTTGTTTGAGTTTGGATTCGGTCGCCTGAATCTTGGCATTCCGTTGAGTGACTTGCTTTTCGAGATCCGACTTGAGTGACAGGAATTTTTCCTTCACTTCCAACATCTTGTTTTTGCGGAGAACTTCGGCCTCGGCTTCAGCCTCCTTGATGATGTTTTTGTAGCGGGTATTGGTGACAAAGCGCAGGACAACTCCGGCTAAAATGCCACCTCCCAGAAAAGCACCTATGATAAAGATTAGGGTCATGTTTTGGTTGATTAAATGAATATATATGAAAACGCACCACAACAAACAGATTGCTCCGTTTGAACGTAGTGCGGTGAATTGTAGCAATAATGACTTATCGGAAGAACTCTTCCAACTCCTTGTCCAACTGAACGATGGATTTTGAATACTTATTGGCATCGTCGCTCCTTTCGGCGCGCAATGCCCGCATGGCTATCTGGCAAGCGGCCATGGCCAAAAGATCCCTCAATTCCAATCCGGCTTCGTCCACTTTGAAACGGTTCCGGAACTCGGCCAACCAATCGTTCACCAGCTTGGCTGCAGAGCGGACCAGCTCTTCCTCACTCCGGTCGATCTTGAGTGGATAGCGCTTGTCTGCTATGGTCAGGTTGATGGTAAATTTCGGTTCCAAGTCGTTATTCATGGATAAGTGCTATGCATCTGTCTATTTCCCGCACTAATCGCGACACCCGTTGTTGAGCGCTTTTCACATCGTTTTCGTTGTGTGAGAGCATCTTGGCCAACTTCAAGTTGTCGTATTTGGTGGTCAATGAACGGACAGCTTCTTTTGTTTCATCAAGAGATTTTTCCCGATCGTCCAAGCGACTGCTCAACTCTGCGTTCTCCTTTCGAAGCTTGTCGCAAAGCAGCATCATTTGTTTGACACGAGTCTCGAAATTGGTCAGTGTTTTCTGCTGTTCGTCCGTCATTTTTCCACCAATTTGCCAACAAAAATACGTTTTAGTTTATCATGATGCAAATTTCGGCTGTGTTTTTTAGACATTTAAAAAAAAGGGGACAACCGCTCTGGCTGCCCCCTTTAGTATGAGTCTGTTAAATACTACTTAACCATAATTTTCACCACGCCTTCGGATGTGGAAACAAATACCAGGCCTTTCATATGGATGTCAACACCCCGTTCAACTGCTTCTGCACTATATGTACCCAAGTTTTGTCCCATCAGATTGTACACCGTTACTGGTTTGGTCGATCCAGTAACATAAATCAAGTCTCCGTTGGAGTATGCAGTAAGTTTGGATAAAATCATTGCGTTTTTGACTGCAACTTGAACATCGTCACTGGTGTAAAGACTTGGAGCACCTACGCAAACGCCGTTTGTACCAGCTGTGTAAAGTTTGGACTTTCTGGACATGATCAATAAGGAGTCGTTTACAAAGGTCGGAATCGACAACATGCCCAGTGAGGTTTTTGTTAGCTCAACATGATTGTAGAGGGTCGGAACGCCAGCTGAAACTGGTAAGTTGACTACGATCGTGTCCGGATCGAAATAGTTGTTAAGTACATTGACCTTCAAATCCTGACCGGCAATCGGAGTGAATAAAGCCAATTGCGCAACGGCTTTGTTTTTGCCCCATCTCTTGTAGAACAGGTTGTTTTTAATAGTGATGCTTACATCGCCGCCGCCGAAGCTTTTGGTGCATTCCACAAAATTGCGCAGTGTTGTTGCATTTCCACCAAAGCGTACGAACGTATTGTTTTCAATGATTAAGGTGAATAGTGAATCTTTATTGCCCGTCGATGAACGGCCGATGTTGAAGAATTGGCTGCCATGCCAATCACTGATGATGCTATTTTTTAGAACAATACTGTCGCATTTGTATTTGGCGTCATTCTGTTGCAGGAAATGTTGTCCGGTTGCTCCGTCAAGAACGGCGCCTCCATAGTTTTTAAACGTGCAACCATCGTAAACGAGGGCATTCAAAATGGCATTCGTACTGGATTTGGCATAGAATATTCTCGGTCCAGTGGCAGCACCACCAAGATCCTGGAAGGTGCAATTGTTGTAGTAAAGACCGTTCATGAGCGAGTCGTTGGCCTGCAGATAGAAACATTGGTTGTTTTCTGCCAGGTCGGTTAAGTCTCCCTTAAATGTCAAACCGTTGAATGTCATAGCCTTGATTTTCATGCGTGGTGATCCTGTAGAACCAAAAGATCCATACACCTTTGCAACGTCACCCGGATAATTTTTTAGTTCCAAATTAAGGAACATGGCAGGATAAGTGATGCCGGTTGCCCCCATCTTGTAATAGCCGACTGCATCTGAGCATTGCCTAAGAAGAATCAAGCGATCTTTGGTAGCTCCACTAATAGCAAGCTTCAGTGAGTCAACTGTACTTACAACAACGGTGTCTTTAGTAAGTCCTAAGCTTGTCTTGATCACCTTGTTTCCATTAATGGAAGCTAAGGATGGTAATGCCATGCTTATCAGTAAGATTAAAAGTAGAAGTGTTTTTCTCATAATGAGCGATTTAAAGGTTATTCGATTATTTTCAAGGTGACAAGAGTGCTGTGCTGTTCTGTCCTGTTCTGTGTTTCGCAAAGTACGTGATTTTTTTTAGAAATCCCATTTAATGATACTATGTTTTACAGCAGAAATTCAGACAATTATCAAGCTTCAACGGATTCATCGATGCGTCGAACCAGCACCTTGTCAATGCGTGCGGCATCCATGTCCATGATCTCCATTTCGAAATCCTTCCAACGGAGTTTCTCCGTTTCCATCGGAATTCGTTCCAGAATATCGAGAATCAGACCACTGAGCGTATTGTAATCGTGCTCCTGATACAGATCCTCCATGTCAAAGAAGGCCAGAAAATCGTAAAAAGAATACTGGCCGTCCACCAACCAGGAGCCGTCCTCGCGTTCAAAGATCTGCTCCTCATGCTCATCGGGTTCGATGATGTTGCCCACCAAGGCTTCAGTCAAGTCATTGATGGTGAGCATGCCCTGGATGCTCCCGAATTCGTCGGTGATGAGGGCATAGAACTGCTGGCTCTTGCGAAAAAGTTCCAGCACATTGTAGGCGCTCATCGTTTCGGGAACGAACTGAGCGGGGCGGATGTAGTTCCGCAAATTGAAATCTTTGTTTTGAAAATCGGCGAAAAACTCTTTCAGAAGCACGACGCCGACAATTTCATCCAGTTGTTCACTGGCAACGGGATAGACATTGTACACTCTGGCCTGAATGGTCTTTCGGATTTCGTCGATGGAGTCTTCCACATCCAGCCAAATCAAATCATTTCGGTGCGTCATCAAGGTGTTGACGTCGCGATCGCTCAGGTTGAAGACGCGTTCCACGATGTCGTGTTCCACCTCCTTGATTTCACCGTCGTCCGTACCCTCCTGCAGGATGGCCTTGATTTCCTCTTCTGTGACTTTGCCCGTGGGCGTAGGCGAGATTCCGAACAATTTAAGGATGCCGTTCGTGCAGGCAGTCAGCAACCAAATGAATGGGATGCCGATTTTTGAAATGAGAATCATGGTGCCCGCCACCGATTTGGCATACCGCTCCGGGTGGCTCATTGCGATGCGTTTGGGCACCAGTTCGCCCAACACCAGACTCAGGAAAGTGACCAGGATGACCACGGAAACCACCGCCAGCGTGTCCGAGTATTCAGCCAACAACGGAATGGTCGAAAAATGCGTCGACAGCCAATGCACGATGCTGGCGCCCGAAAAGAACCCGGTCAAAATACCGATGGTCGTAATGCCTATCTGAACCGTAGCCAGGAACTTATCTGGGTTCGAGGCCAAGGCCAATGCCCTGGCAGCCTTTTTGTCGCCCCGCTTGGCCTCATTTTCCAAACGAACTTTGCGAGAGGAAACCAACGCCATTTCAGACAAAGCAAAAACTCCGTTGAGCAGGATAAGACCCAAGATGATGAAAACTTCCATAAGTGCCGTTTCGGATACTTGATTAAAACACAAATATCGCTAATTATTTCGAAGAATGTCAACGAATCATTAGTTTTCCTGTCTGAATCCGGTCATTGAAGCACATTCGGTACAGATAGACTCCCGACTGAAGGGTGCTCTTGGGAAATTCGTATGCTTGCGGGCCAGCGTTCAGCCCTTTGACTTCAAAACCGACAACAGACCTACCGTCAAGATTATAAAGGCTGAACGCTATGTTCCCGTCCGTCGGGAGTTGATAATGCAGGGTGCCGCCGTCCACGTAGATGTCCAACGGTTGCTGCTGGTCTCGAACGGCAAGATCGGTGCCGTCGCCCACGAAATGCAGCGTATCGGCGCTCTTGAAGCTGACCTCGTTGATGGCCGACCAAACGCTTCCGCTCTTGGCTCTGGCTTTGAGCGTGCCTTTCCCGATGATGGTCAACGCTTTGGCATATGTCCTGGACGAGCTGTTCAATGCCCCGCCCGTCAAACGCGGGTCTGTTCCGTCAATGGTGTAATAAATGGTGCCGGTAGGGGCTGAAATCGTTACGGAAACTGGATTCGCAATTTCACCACCTCGGGTATTGTAAGATGGTGCATCCACCGTCGAAACGAACCCAGCTGTTTTGAGTTGATTGAAGACCGTGGTGGTCCGAACAGGAAAATAGTCGTTCAACAGGTAGTTGCGTCTGGGAATCCAGGCATTGTTCAATCCGTACAAGGTGGTGCAACCCGTGTATTTGACAATATCCCGGCCGTAGTCGCCCCATCTGGCGGATTCAGCAATCATGGCAGTGTCGAACCGGCCAGCCATCTGCGCATACCGGTAGATGGTGTTTTCGGCCGTCAAGGCACCCCCGTTGAAAAAGTGCTTCTGAATGCGGTCCGACACCAGCATCTTGAAATCGGCGTCCGCTTTGAGTGCATTGAACATCTTGGTCGGCATGCCATCCGACAAGGTGACTCTGTTGATGGTGACGTCCGTCAGGCTCGTTTCGGCATCCCAACTGAAATATCGGAAACCCTGGTCGGGCGAAACCGTGCTTCTGGCCGTGAACCAATTGTTCTTGTCCCAATCCATGTTTCCGATGTAGAAGTTCATCAGCATGTAATCGATAAAGTTCACGCAATCCAACTGCTTACCAGCCAATAAATTGCTGTATTTCCCAGCCGTTGCGTTGGCGGTCATGGCGGTATAATTGGTCAACGCTCCGTCCACAAGCACATCGTCGTTGACAACGTCGTAATCCACATCATTTCCGCCCAAATAGGACGCCATGAAGTCGTTGTTGAATTTTTCGGTCAGGTCGAACACGCCCCAGTACAGTCCGTTCAGATATACATGAACAAATTTGTCATGGCCTGAAACCTGATCCATGTCTTGCTGCAACTTTCGAGAGAAAGCATCGGTCAAATTTTGCGCGCCTGTTCGTTGCACTTCCGCATTGTGCAGCCAGGAATAGTTCATGGATGCCCGTACAATGAGGTGGTCGAACCGATCGGTCGCCTTTTTCTCGTCGAACACCTTGAAATTCAGTTTGGAAGGTCCGTAATCGCTTCGAAAGGAGAACCTAAAAGAATGTTTGGGCGTGTTGTAGGCCTTTCGACCATTTCCGCCGTGAAGCAACAAGGCGCAATTGATTTGAAACTGGCTGCTGTCCGAAGGATCAAAATACTCGACCGAGGCCGGCCGTTCCCAATCTACGCCTAATTTCGTGTTGGTCGTGTTGTAGCTGTCTTTCGCAACGTCGCCGGTGTAGATGTAGATGCCACCCGTATCGGGGTTGATGGAGTACGAAAACAAATAACTCGGATTGGTTACGATGGAAATTGTTGGTATGGAAGTCAACGCTTCGTTCATCAAATTCTTGTATTCCGTACTGTTGCAAACTTCCGGATCCATTTCATAATCGGCTGGAACACGTTTGCCTGCGACAATACCGCTGTTGTAAAGATTGTATTGGGCAGTTCCCCATTCCGTCGGATACCCGGCCGGTGTATTGGACTGATTGACAATGTCGGCGGTAAAGAAATAGGTGTTCGATACGACGGAACTGACGGTGTTGCCTTTGACGCAGACGGCGCTGACCGGGGTGGTTTTGGAAATGGTGATGGGACCTTTATATGGATTTCCAACCGTAGCGGTGGGTCGTATGCCGTCCATCGTGTATAAAATCTTGGCGGTTGGGTCTGAAACCGAAAGGGACAACGTAAATGGTTTGGCATGGAATCCGCGTTCAACACTAAATACTGGAGTAAGAATTTGAGAACCAATGGAATTGCTGGCACCTGGCGTTGGTGTTTGAAAATAAGTTTGTTGGCCTTGATACAGCCCGTATGATACGTTCGATTGCTGCGCTGGAAAGTTCGGAGCGTATTCAAACGAGATAATAGTGGTGTCGGGTTCCACCAATGCCAGGTATTCGCCGCTTCCGGACAGTTTGAAATTGGTATGCAGTTCGCCGTTGGAAGCCACGACATCTTTTCCCGACGCCCAAACCAACAAATACTGACCAGCTCCGAGGGATACGGTTGGAAAGGTCCATTTGCCATGGTTGGAGGCATCGTCTGTCAAATGCCATCCAGTCAGGTCTATGGAGGCTTCTCCAGGATTGTACAATTCGATCCAATCGGAATAATCTCCATCCACATCGGTTTTGATGCTGCTGTTCAACGCCATGAATTCCGTGATGATCACTTGTTGCGTGACAGTGGCATTCAACGAGTAGGCGAGGAAGGCAATGTTGGCGAGTACAAGGATTTTCTTAAAAAGTCGATTCATGGAAGGTTCGGTATCTAAACAAAGGATTAATGCTGGATTCGGGCAAAGAAAACTAAAAAATGCGCAGCAATCAAGTCTAAAAGGCTAGTTCTTAGTATTTTCTGTACTGACGCTGTGCTGAACCCAACGATATTCGGTGTGGAATGTCCCGAAGCACCAACATTATTTTTACTTTTGTAGGACACAACTAAAAAACAGGACGATGAATACCCGGATTCTTCTTTGGGCGGCATTGCTTTTTGTAGGCATGCCCTTGGTTCATGCGCAGATCGGCACTCGTTTCCCTTCTGAACGCAAAGTCATCAAGGATCCCGTGACGGGGCAGAAGCTTATATTCCTGACCAGCCAACAGGGCAAGGGCGATGGAAAAATCTATCAAACCCACAATCAATGGACATCGGACGGCAAATGGGTCATTTTCCGCTCCGAACGTGCACACGGTGAAGTGATGGCCGTGAATGAAAAAACCGGGGCCATGGTTCAGGTGAGCGAAGGCGGATACACCGGCATGCTGAACGTCGCCCGTAAGTCCATGAAGTTGTATTTCATGCGGAACGTGCCCAACCACGACGACACCTTATTTATGGAGCGCGAAAAAGCAAGACCAACCCCGACGGAAACCGTTGGAAACGAGCCGTTGTCGAAAGACAGCCTGCAACGTTTAGTGCGGCCAAAAAATCCACGGGGGCCTGAAGGCGTTCTGCCCGGCATGCCGCGTTTTCGCTACATTCCTGCGCCCAGGGAAGTGCAAATTGTCGAGGTGGACTTGGGTAAAGTGTTCAGCGACAGCGAAAAAGGAGTCATGAAAAAAGCGTCCGATTACCAGCGGGTTTGTGGAACGACTCCGGCCAGCATCGGGGCGGGAGGCGACATGGCGTTGGACGGTAGTGAAAACTTAGTGTATTTTAGGGAAGGCAAGGAGGAAGCTGCCAGGCATTTGCCGGACAGTGTCAAGATAGAACCGAATTTTGGACCCCGCAACATGGGGGCAGGGCCTTCGGGCATCGCCAGCATGGATCTTACGACCGGTCAAATACGGCATGTCGTTTCCGTGCCGTTCCAAATCGGTCACATCCAGGGCAATTCCTGGACGCCGGGTGAAGCCGTTTTTTGCTGGGAAACCGGTGGAAAGGCGCCGCAGCGTACCTGGTACGTCAAGGCGGACGGTTCCGGTTTGCGGCCGCTTTACCCGGAAGCCTCCTACGAATGGATCACGCACGAAGCGGTGATTGGGCCGGACGAAGTGGCCATCGCCATCCTGGGGCATCGCAAAATTGTGAGGGACACGGTAGGGCTGAAACCGGACCCGACGAACCCGGGCCAAGAAACTGGCTGGGGCGTTTGTGGCACGCGCGAAAAACCGAGCGGCCTGGGCATTGTGAACATCCGAACCGGTGAGATGATGATCGTGGGCCAAACCGACAGCGGAAGCGGCTTTTGGCATGTCTCGGGTTCAGCCGACGGGCGCTTTGCCGTGGGGGACGATTTCAGCCGAAGCCTCTATTTGATCAATCGTAAAACACGGGAGATGATGCTGCTCACTACCGGACACAAGGTCACGGCGGCCGACCATCCGCACCCCACGTTCAGTTCGGACGGCACCAAAATTGAAATACAGTCCGCCATGCTTTCGGCCGACGGGCACTCCATGAACATCTGTGTGATTCCGGTTCCAAAAGCATGGTTGAAAAAAAATAAATGAATATGAAGATTTTAAAAATTTCGGGCATCGTACTGGGTGTCCTGCTGGCTATCCTGATTATCTTGCCCTTCGCCTTCAAGGGCAAAGTGAGCGGCATCATCCAGAAACAGGCCGACAAGTATCTGAATGCCAAAATGACGTTCGACGGTTTGAGCCTCAACTTGTTCAGCAATTTTCCGAATATCACGGCCTCGCTCAACGATTTCATGATCGTGGGGACCGATTCCTTCGCCCACGACACCTTGGTTTACTCCAAATCCGCCCGGTTGGCCATCAACTTGAAAAGCCTGATGACCGACAACGGTTTCCGCATCAAAAAAGTGGAACTCAAGGACGCCAAGGTGCACATCAAATGGCTGGCCACGGGCGAGGCAAACTGGCGGGTCATGAAGCCGGACACCATGCCGGTAGATCCCAACGCCGACACCACGGCGATGCATTTTGAGCTGGACAAGGTGGTGCTCACCAACGCCCGCGTCATCTACGAGGACCACAAACACGACATGCTGGCCGATCTCAAGGGTTGGAACGGTTCGCTCAGCGGCGACCTTTCCTCCAGCATCACCACGATTTCCACCGAGTCGGTCATCGAGTCGCTGAACTACACGCTTTGGGGCATGCCCATCCTCAAGGACGTCAAGATGGATTTTCAACTCACCTTCGATGCCGATTTGGACAAGTACATTTTCAATTTCAAGTCGAACAAGATTTTGCTGAACGCTGTCGAATTGGGCTTCGGGGGCCGAATTTCCCTGCCGGGCGACAACATCGATTTCGACCTCAAGGCGAATACTTCCAAAGTGACGTTCAAGCAGTTCCTGTCGTTGGTCCCGGCGTTCTACACCAAAGATTTCAGCTCCATGAAAACGGCTGGAAACTTGAAACTGGACTTTTTCATGAAGGGTTTGATGACCGATTTGGACTGGCCTGCCTTTGGCTTCAAGCTGCTGGTGGAGAACGCCATGTTCCAGTATCCTTCATTGCCCAAGTCCGTACAAGACATTCAAATTGCCTGCAACATCGTCAATCCGGGCGGAACCATGGACAAAACGGTGGTGGATTTATCGAAATTCCACGTGAACATGGCTGGAAACACCTTCAATTTGACTGCTCACGTGGCCACGCCAAAGAGCGACCCCGACGTGAGGGGAACTCTGGCCGGGATGCTCAACCTTGGCATGATCAAAGAGGTTTACCCCCTGGACAAAAACACGAAGCTTCAAGGAACGATTTCAGCCAACATGATGGCGGCCGGCAGGATGTCCTGGATTGATACGAAACAATACGACAAGTTCCTGCTGAAAGGGGCCCTGGCGGTTCGTGGGATCCAATACAAGTCCGAAGGCATGCCCGAGGTGAACGTGCAGACCGCCAAGTTGGACTTCACCCCGCAAAACGTGCATTTGACCAATGTATCCGTGCTGCTGGGCAAGAACGATGTGCAGGCGAGCGGCTCGCTCAGCAACATGCTGGGCTGGTTCATGCACGACGAGGTGCTTTCCGGAGCGTTGCAGTTGCAATCCAGTTCCTTGAACCTAAACGATTTCATGTCGGGTGAATCCACGACTTCAGCCGATACGACTTCGATGACAGCGTTTGTGATTCCGCAAAACCTGGATTTGAGTCTTAGTGCGACGGGCAAGAAAATTTATTTCAACAGCTTGATATTGAGCAATGCCAAAGCGGATTTGACGGTGAAGAAGGGCAGGGTTTCTATCAATGATTTGTCAGCCAACGCATTGGGCGGTTCCATCGGAGTCAAAGGCTATTACGAAGCCTTGAACCCGGAAAAGCCGAACGTGGCTTTCGGCCTCGATTTGAAAACGGTTTCGTTTGCACAGACCTTTACTTCGTTTGAGTTCGTCAAGAAAATCGCACCGATCTTTGAGAACGTCAACGGGAATTATTCGCTCAAGATGGATTTCAATACCTCACTGGACAAGCAGCTGAATCCGGATTTGAAGGCGTTGAACGGGTCGGGTCTGTTGCAATCCAGCGGTGTGTTCGTTTCGAACCTCAAAGTACTGGACGTGCTGGCCACGACGTTGAAAAATGAGAAATTGCGCACGTTGGCGCCCAAAGACCTGAACATTCCGTTCAAAATCAGCGACGGCAAAGTGACGACTTCGCCCTTCACCATCCATGTGGACGGCATCGATTTGGAACTGGGCGGCATCACGGGACTGGACAAGAGCATCGACTACAAACTGGGTGTGACCTTGCCTGCCAACAAATCGGTAGTTGGCGTCTCCAAGTTCCAAGGGACCATCAAGGGCACGTTCAGCAAGCCATCCATCAAATTGAATGTGGCTGAAGTGGCTCAAAAAGCAGCCGTCAAACTAGCCGATCAGGCGCTGAAATCCACCATCGGGACCAACACGGCTGAAACCAAGGCCAAGATTGATGCCGAAATCGATAAAAAAGCGGAAATTTTGCGCACGCAAGCCAAAGCGGCCGGCGACAAGCTTATTGAGGAAGCGGTTGCTCAGGGCGACAAACTCATTGCCAAAACCAGCAATCCATTGTTGAAAGTGGCAGCCAAAGCAACGGCCGCACAATTGAAAAAAGAAGCGGAAAAGAAGGCTGCCAGCTTGATGACGGATGCCGAAGCCCAAATTAAGCGTTTGGCTGCCGAAGCACAGGCAAAGCATGACTAAAGATTAAAAAATGCGAAAATAATCTGATTTTTTGTTGGATTTTAGTGTCATTTAGTGATATTTTCATACTTTAGCGACCAGTTATACCTTTAAATCAAATCATGATATGAGCACAAAGTCACCCAAGCCGTTAGTCAAGTTTTATTCCGGAGAAGAGCTGCCGCTTGAACTCCACAAAGTCCGCATCGTTCAAAAACTTCACCTGGTTCCCATCGAACGCAGGTTGGAAGCCCTCAACGAAGGCGGTTACAATACGTTCCAACTCAAAACCACCGATGTTTTTCTGGACATGCTGACCGACTCGGGCACGAATGCCATGAGCGACAATCAATTGTCCGCCATGATGCAAGCCGATGACGCGTATGCCGGTTCACAAAGTTTCTACCGTTTGTTAAAGGCCGTTGAAGACGTCCTCGGCACCAAATATTTCCTTCCCGTACACCAGGGTCGTGCAGCCGAAAACATCCTGAGTACGGCGTATGTCAACAAGACCAGCCTGGTGCCCATGAACTACCATTTCACCACGGCCATGGCCCACATCACCCAGAACGGTGGCCGCATTGTGGAACTGCTGTATCCGGAAGCCTACGTGATCAATTCTGTTCATCCGTTTAAAGGCAACATGAACATCGAAGCCTTGGAAGAATGCATCCAACGCACCGGCCGTGAACACATCCCGTTTATACGCATGGAAGCCTCGACCAACCTCATCGGTGGTCAGCCCTTCTCCGTACAAAACATGCGTGACGTTCGTGCCATCGCCGACAAATACAAAATCCGCGTGGTTCTTGACGCCAGCTTGTTGGGTGAAAACGCTTACTTGGTGAAACAACGCGAAAAAGAATTCATGAACAAGTCGATGCAGGAAATCATCCAGACCTTTACCGGCATGGCCGACATCGTCTATTTCTCCGCACGCAAGATCACCTCTTCCCGCGGTGGTGGCATCTGCACCAACCAGGAAGGCATTTACAAGGAATTGGAAGCCTTGGTTCCCCTGTACGAAGGTTTCACCACCTATGGTGGCATCTCCATCCGCGAAATCGAAGCCATGGCCGTGGGTTTGTATGAAACCCTGGACGAAACCATGATTTGCCAGAGCCCCTCCTTCATCAAATATTTGGTGGACGAATCCATGAAAAAAAGCATTCCGATGATCACACCAGCCGGGGTGCTCGGTGCCCACGTGGATGCCATGAGTTTCTGCAAACATATTCCGCAGACCGAATATCCCGCAGGCGCCTTGGCTGCCGCATTCTTCCTCATTTCCGGCGTTCGCGGCATGGAACGCGGTTCCATCTCCAACCAACGCGACGAAGAAGGCAATGAAACCTACGCCGACATGGAACTGCTCCGTCTGGCCGTGCCCCGTCGGGTATTCACGCTCTCCCAGATCAAGTACGTCATTGACCGTTTGTCCTGGTTGTTCGACAACCGCGAACTCATCGGCGGTTTGAAATTCACCTACGAACCCACCGTGCTTCGCTTCTTCATGGGTAAACTGGCTCCAACCTCCGACTGGCCCACCAAGTTGATGGCCAAGTTCCGTCAAGACTTCGGCGACAGCTTATAGGCTGAAACCCCTTTGTAAAGAATGTCCGGCAATGAAAATTGTCGGACATTTCTAAATCGCCTTCCTGCGCAAAATAATCTTACTCTTGTAAGCGGCTGTGATCTTGTTTAGAAACGCCATGAAATCCGGAAAATCCGATGCCTTGTATTTTCCGGAATGGATATCGGCTATTTGGACGATTTGAATTACATTGCCTTGAATCGTCACCTTTGAAGTGAATTTCCCAAATCGGCCGAATTCCTCAACAAGGTTCGGTAGGTTCTCCACTTCGTACGAATCGGGTATGTGAATGCGGATGCTATCTGCATCACGGAATCCCTTGTAAATGTGGAGGTCCAAAACTCGTTTATTCTTTCGCAACGCATCGTAACCAGAGCGGAAAATATTTACGGGCAAGAACAAACGGTTTCCAGTTTTACTGCCATACAGTGGCGTTGACCAGTTGTAGTCCACCTTGATGTTCGGATTAGCCGATTTGTATTCTGTGGCTTTGTAGGACCCCAAAGTTACACTGGGCAAATGGATGTCCTCTCTGAGATTGTCGGATTGATCGCTGGACTTAGCTCGGGGAAACCAGAAATAGTCTTCGTAAATCTTGACTCGACAGTCCTTATACATGTTTACATTCGCACTTCCATCGGTTGCCAGGTTCACATTCGCAACGTGCATCTCCACATTCAGCGAATCCGCATAATCGGGCAGGCGCTCCATCACCCCACCATCCTTTAGGCAAACCAAGACTTCGTGACCGGCTATACCATCGTGAACGTAACCGAAGGGCAATCGGGGATTGGTGCATTCCAACCAAAGTGTATCCTCCTTCAAAGGTACTTTCAAGATAACGTGGTTCATTTCCGTAAAGTTTGGAAAATCGGACATCAGATCTTTTTGTTTCTCATCATACCGGATGGTGCAGTATTCGGAATTGATGTTTAAAAATGCCAACATGGACTTCAGGTAATTGGTCAACGCCTTGCAGTCTCCGAATCCGGTTTTATTCACTTCCATGGCTGACATGGGTTGATAACCGCCAATTCCAAGCTGAATGCTCACATAACGGGTAGTTTCGCCCAAATAGTCGTACAGGGTATGAACACGATCCCGGTCTGTTTTGTCATTCTTGGTCAGGTCTATAATTTTGGCCTTTACGGTTTCAGGCAACAAATCCCTTCCGTTTGTCAGGCCAAAGGACCATTTCCCCAAGTCGCTCCAAGTGGAAATGGATCCGGGAACACCATCATAGACGAATTCACTTGGAGCCAGTAGTACAGTAGGTGTCAGTTCATCAAGTGGAGGATTGAGCGGTTCAGATTCGACTGCTTTCAAGTTTGCTACGTTCCAAACCCAGGTGGTCACCCCTTTTTCAGTGCTTACCTTCGCTTCGGGCATTTTGTTGAGCGACTTGATGCGCGGCTTGATGCTTTCTGGCAACTGAACATGGTAGTGGTACCGCTGCACCGATTGATAAAAGGTGCCTATCGGTGCGAAATAACCGTAATTCAGTATTCCATTCTTGAGTGAAACTTCGTAATCGTAACGAATGGTGAAGGGTATGCTTGGTGCTTTGCACTCGAAATACGTGATTTTATTGTCCGAAGCCAACTCGGAGGAATATTCTGAGGACATCAGGTCGGATTTTCCATATTTTTTGAGGAGTATTCCGTTCGCATCGTACAATTTGGCCGAAAACGACTTGAGTTCCCTGAACGAATCGCCGTTGAACTTGAAAATGGCGTCGCTCTCTCCTTTTTCGTCCAAAACAGTCACGGCGTAGCTGTCCGTACGCTTGCCCGATTTGATGCTGCTGATTTCAATCGACTCATCGTCGAACCGCAAGACGGAATATGCATTTGTTTTAAGCGAATCGGGAATGCTAGCCATCGACAAGTCCTGAGCAGATACTAAAGCTGCTGACATCCATGCCAACACTACAACCTTACATTTGAAGGGTTCCATATCAAGATTTTTTCTTGAGGACCAGCATTTCCATATTTTTTGCCACAGCCTGACCATAAAAATCACGCACGATGGGATAGTCTGTTTCCGGATAAATGGTCTGCATCAATTGGAAGGCATATTTGACAATCACTGTATTTCCCGTCTGTTGTGCCAAGAACTGACAACTGGCCTTGTTTCCGGTGATGACGTATTTGACCGACTTCGGCAATTCCTCCAGCTGATAGTTGTCGGGAATCTCGATGCTGCAAATGGTCTGGTAACCCGTCGTGTAGCCGAATTCTACCGGTAGTTTCCGATCCGTTTGGGTGAATTCGTTCTCCGTCAGATGCTTAAATACCATGGGATTCAAGTAGATGTAGTCACCGGTAAGTTCCAATTGTTTGTTGAACACCATCCGTTCGTTCACCATGGAAGACTTGGGTTCCTTGTCACTCACATCAAAGCTGTCCACCACCACGTCGTAGTGATTTTGAATCTGCTTGATGAAATCCATGGAATCTTTTGCAGAGGCGAACCTACTTTTATACTCATATGCCAACTGATTGGTATAATAGGTTTTTCGAACGCCGCTCAACAAGCCGTTCTTGTCCAACTTTGCCTGGATGGTGGATATCTGAAAGTTGCGGGTGAGTTTGCTCAGATCCACCCATTTTTCCAATACTCTGTCGTCGTACACGCGTGCTTTATCTACCAGAAGATTGATTGGCAACACGTTCACACCGCCGTATTTGGACGAACCGTCCATGTAGTAAATGCTGCTGTCTTTGGTCATTGCTGCGACCACGAACGTACTCAATTTGCTGATGGACGGGTGGGAGATGGGCAGCCGACCGTTGGTGCGACGGCTCAGCAGAATGGGATAGGTTTGGTATCCAGCATCACGAAGTACGCTCATTATCAAATAGTTGATTTGTGCATTGCTGCCAGTGCCGTTTTTAACGGCATCCTTGGGATTGTCACCGATTAGCACGTAATTTTCGTTCCAACGGACTTGCTTCTTCACAAAATCGTACAACAATTCAATCTTTTCTTTGTCGTCGGTCACGTTTTCGACCAATTTGGCGGTCTCTGCCTTCCAAGGGTTCGGGGTTTTAAGGAACAGAGGCATGTCGGTTTCATCCCTGATGGTCTTTTCCAAATCTTCCCAGGTGAGTGTGAAAGGCTTGTATCTCTCGTTCGGGAAGCGGGTGCCTCTCAGTTCGTATCGTACTCCCGAAAGGTAGTCATCCAGACACCAAACGTAGTTTTCGTCATGAAGTGCCGGTATGTCCTGTGCGACACATCGGATATGACGGATATTGCAGGAAATGAGTGCGGGACTTCCGTTCGAATCCAATCCGAGGTTGAACTGCGTATTCTCCTGATTTTCCTTGATGTCCAGCATTTCGAAACCCTTGACTGAAATGTTGTATTCAAAATATTCCGGTATGGAAATGTCGTAATTGTTGTTTAGTACGGGAATGTCTCGTTGGATGTCCCAATCGGGCAGAAAATAGACATGATCGGTGCTGAGCACGTATTTGAATTCAATGACGGAACCTACGTTGACCTCGGGCATGGAAAATTTAAGCCGGTGGTAATTCTTGCTGATGGTCTCTTCAAAGAGATAATCCTTGTCCAATTTTGTCTTGACCACCTTGCCGTTAATCAGATTGTACGTCCAAGCTTCCATGCCGGCAATGGACTCACGATCACCGTTCGTGCGGTAATAGAACGGAATTTCGATGGTTCCCTCGCTTTTGCCTTCTGTCTTTAGAATCTTGATTTTCACTGAGATATAATGGTTGACTCGAAATCCCGTTCCGGAATTGTACGTATAATTGGTCGAACGTTGTTGGTAAAGAACGACGGCTCTAGCGGAAGTATCTTTTGGGTAACTGGTCATTGCCAACTCTTCGTTGGTCACTTTGCCCCATTTTTGACTAACATCGGATGCGGACAAATTTTGGGATTGGGCAGGCAGGATGAAGCATGCCAGTAGGACCGTCAGGATTAATGTTCTCATGGTTAATGATTTTGATAGGGCTGCAGCTCGTTCACATTAAAGATATTCAATATTCACAAATCTATTAAAATAAACTCAAAAAAAAGAACAACCCTTGATAATTTCCTTACAAGATTAAAAATTGTAAAAAAGATGCATGGAAACACTCCAAATGTTACTTTTGTGAGCCTCATGCGTCTTAATGACATTCAAGACCTTAACGCTTACTCAATGAAACCACTGCTAGCAACACTTTGCTGTCTGTTCTTGACCCTGTCAACCTTCGCGACCGTAAAAAAAAATGTGGAAGCCCTTCGGATTACGACACCCTTGACCATTGACGCTGTTCTGGATGAGGCGGTCTATTCTCAAGTCGCACCCGCTACAGATTTCACACAGTTGCAGCCCTACAACGGAAAACCTTCGATGCAACCTACCAAAGCTTGGTTCTTTTACGACGAGAACGCCATTTACGTGGGTGCCATGTTGTACGACAGCCACCCCGACAGCATTTTCAACTTCTTGTCTGAACGCGACAACATAGGCACTTCCGATTATTTCGGGGTCTATTTCGACCCTTACAACCAAGGCCAGTTATCCTATGGTTTCTTTTTGACACCGGCAGGCGTGCAAATCGACATCAAGGCGATCAAGACCAGCGACGGCGACAACGAAACCGACAGCTGGGATGCCGTGTGGGAAAGCAAGACTCGCATCACGGACAAGGGTTGGGTCGTGGAACTGCGTATACCGTATTCAGCCTTGCGGTTTTCGGGGAATGCCGCCAGCGACTGGGGTTTGAACATGTTTCGCAACATTCGTCGGTACAATTCCAACAATTCCTGGAGCAACATCGACCGCAAAATTTCGGGCTTCATCCATCAGGAAGGCACACTGAGCGGGCTCCATGACATCAAGCCACCGATTCGACTATCATTAAGTCCTTACTTGGCAGGATATTATGAGAATAAAAGTGAAGGCTCCGGGTTCATGTACAAAGGTGGGCTCGATTTGAAATACGGCATCAATGAGAGCTTCACATTGGACATGATGTTGGTGCCCGATTTCGGTCAGGTGCAAAGCGACGACCACAAGTTGAACCTGAGCCCCTATGAATTGTATTACAACGAAAAGCGGCAGTTTTTTACGGAAGGGACCGAACTTTTTGACCGGGGAGGCATCTTTTATTCGCGACGCATCGGGGCTTCACCCAAATTTTCCGCCTGGGACTTAAAGACGGATCGAGAGGAAGTCACGACCAATCCAAGTGAAACACAATTGGTCAATGCCACCAAGATTTCAGGCAGGACCAGTTCCGGACTCGGCATCGGCATGCTCAACGCCATGACGTTGCCGGCCTATGCCACGCTCACTGACACGGTTAGCAACAGTCAACGTAGGGTTCAGGTTCAGCCATTTACAAATTATAATGTGACTGTGTTTGACCAATCGTTGAAAAACAATTCCTATGTGAGTCTCATCAATACGAATGTGACCCTATTCGGAAATCCGTTCAGGGCCAATGTCACCGCAACGGAGTTCGTGCTTCGAAACAAACAGATGACTTGGGCGCTCACCGGTAAGGGCGGTGTGAGTTTGCGCGGGGACAGCAGCATGAAGGCCGGATATGCCGGATACTTGGGTTTGGATAAAAACAAGGGAAGCGTTCATTTTGGCGTGTCGCAATCGTTTTTTGACGATAAGATCAACATCAACGACTTGGGTTATCTGCAACGGAACAATGAGTTGGTGTCGCAAGGCTATGTGTATTACCAAAAAACCGAACCTTTTTGGATTTTTAGGGATATCAACGGCAATGTTTGGGCCGATTGCGGACGGATGTACAACCCTTGGGCCTTTTCGAAGATTGAAACTGGGTTCAATGTGAACATGAATTTCATGAACAACTGGTATTTCTTTTGGGGGGCCGGCATTCAGGGTGATTCCCACGATTACTTCGAAACTCGGACCATCGGACGGTACTATTTGAGCCCCAAACATTATTGGCACGATTTCAGCATCAATTCCGACTGGCGGAAGCCGCTTAGTTTTTCCTTGAACTTTGGAGGGAACAAGCGAATGGAAACCGACGAGTGGGGTTATTACGGCAATCTGGGTGTTGACTTGCGGGTAGGTCAACATGTTGGGTTCAGTTACAGTGCCAATTTCTCCCAACAGCTGAACGGGTATGGTTACTATATCAAGGACGGAAACAACATCATCTTCTCCAAACGCAACGTGGGCACCATCAGCAACGTATTGAACGCATCCTATGTGATCAACAACAAGATGAGCGTGAACCTTCGTGCCCGCCACTATTGGTCGTCTGCCAAGAACAACGCCTTTGGAGCCTTGCAGCCGGACGGGAAACTGCTGGTTTTGCCGGCCTATACCGGTGACGACCAAAATTACAACACATTCACCGTGGACGCCTATTACAAATGGGTGTTCGCACCGGGCTCGGAATTGGTTTTTGCTTGGAAAAATTCAGGAGAATCCTACCAAACTTCGGTTCTGAACAGGTATCAAGACAACTTGGAAAAGAGTTTGGAGAATCAGATGAACAGCCTTTCTTTGAAAGTGCTCTATTACATCGATTACAACTTGCTTCGGAATCGTTTGAAAAAGTAGTTCAGTCGTTCTCCTGCGGCAGCACCATGTAGTGCATCTGACGCAGGATTTGTCCCTGACGGCGGATGATGTAGCCCGATGGATGCTCCGAGTTGAAGCGTCTGGGATTGGGCAGGGTTGCGGCAATCAACGCAGCTTGACGACGGGTCAGTCTCGATGCCGTCGTGTTGAAGTGATACCTGGCCACGGATTCAGCCCCGTAAATGCCGTTGCCCGTTTCCATGGAGTTCAGATATACTTCCAAAATGCGGTCCTTGCTCCAGAAAACTTCGATGAGCACGGTGAAATAGACTTCCAACCCTTTCCGATACCAGGAGGAACGCGGCCAGAGGAACACGTTCTTGGCCGTTTGCTGGCTGATGGTGCTGGCACCGCGCGGCCGTTTGCGGTATTGGTTCTGACGGATGGCTTTTTGGATTTGCTGCGTATCAAACCCCCAATGTTGGAAAAACCGCTGGTCTTCGGATGCAATGACGGCACGTTTCAAATTATTCGAAATGTTGTCGCTCGACTCCCAATCGTGGTGCCACACCAACCGGTCACCGCTGAAAAGCTGTTCGACCGTCCGTATGATCATCAACGGTGTCACCACAACGGGTACAAAACGGTAAACGACTACTGCCAGGAGAGTGGAAGCAAAGAAAAGTACAATCAGTTTGCGAAGGAAGCGAAGGATTTTTCTGAACATGGATGCATGGTTGATGTACAAATATAGATTAAAAATTTTGTGTTTCAGAAAAACTTCCACTACTTTAGCATGGAAACTATTAACAACAGAAAGTACTATGAAACATTCGATAGAAGCTGCCTGGAAAGGCAAGATGAAGTTTGAGGCTGAACTGGATGGTCATTCTATCCTGCTGGATGCCGGTGTGGATGGTGGTGGTGAAGACGCAGGTCCTCGTCCCAAAAAACTGATGATGCTGGCTTTGGCCGGTTGTACGGGTATGGATGTGGTGTCCCTGCTCAACAAGATGCGGGTCGAATTCGACGATGTGAGCATTCAGGTGGATGCCAATGTGACCGACGAACATCCCAAGCATTACGACGCGATGCACATCACGTATCGTTTCAAAGGGAAGAACCTGCCCATGGAAAAACTCCAGAAAGTGGTGGAGATGTCGCAAGAAAAATATTGTGGTGTTTCTGCCGCCTATAAAAAAGGGATGGCGGTCACTTGGGAAATCGTCGTGGTGCCCGAATAGTCACGATAGCAGCATTTACTCCAAAAAAGCTCCCATCAAGGAGCTTTTTTACATTTTGCGTACTCATTTGTACGAATGGAACAAGTCGTTTTGAGGTTTTGGTGGCATCTTTGCGCCATCAACCTCCTAAACCTCTTCTTTATGAAAACACGATTGTTCGTTTCTGCCCTCATTGTATGGTCACTTTGCTTTATGACCTCTTGTGATTCATCAGGAGTCACTGGCGATACCACAAACTATTGGGCTTCCAATTCACTGGTCAGAATGCAACTTCATGGTGCGGTGCACACCATGACAAAAACAGTTGGGCAGGACGTATTGGTTTACACATTCAATACCGACGGTAACCTTGTCTCGGAATCGACGACCGGTTTGAGCGGCAATTACTCGACAACGTACACGTATCAAAATGGGAAATTGATTTCCACTACCAATGGAAACTCGACCACGACCTTTGAATATGGGAATACCGGAAAATACATTCCTGAAATGCCGTTTCATATTTACATGATGGGGCTGGTACCCGAGTTGTCGGCCATGATCAACTCCAACTACCGTACGGACTACATTTTTCACGGAACCGACTTGTGGCTGATCACTTCTGCTCAGGGCATACCCACCGACACCACCGTATTTCAATATACCGGAAGCTATCCCACCAGCTCAACTTTGTACAGCGATGCCACGAATCACAGCACCATTGGCATGACCTATGCGGACAATGGGATGTTCAAAACGTATACGGAACATTATTCAGGACCGAGTTACCTCGAAAACAGTGTGGTCAGCTTTTTGGCGGACGATGTTTTTCAGTTGGAACACAATGTGGTTTCCACCAACACATATGAGAACGAAACAAACAACTCTACGACCAATTTCACTTACAACGACCATCAGGACATGACCGAACAATCTTCCGAAACATGGTCGTCGCAATGGTCGGATTATGTGTACGACAGCACCGGAAACTGGACCAGCCGCAAGACGCGCAGTTCCTCGCAAGGTGTCTGGGGTGATTATACTACCGAAACGCGCAGCCTCACCTATTATTGAGCCCCTCCGTACTTTGAAAAAAAGCCCCTGAGCATTCTTGCTCAAGGGCTTTTTCAATTAAAGTGGGTGCTTAAAGCTTTACATGGAAAACCTGCAGGGAGTTTGGCGGAAGTGTCAAACCAAACGAGCCGCTCACATGGAGTTTGCTTTCCTTGGGTATGATCGTATCCGGCGCTTTGACGGAGTTCCGTTGCTTGGCTTCTCCGGTGAGTGTGGTCAGTTTGACATCCTGTTCAGCCGAAAGTCCATTTAAGGAAATGGCCGATTTAAGTTCCTTGGAACCGGCATTCACTACCTTGAATATAAGCTCATTGGCTTTGGTGTCTTTAACGACTGAAGTCGTGACCGGACCTTCTGGGGCTGGTACTTCAAAGAGGAGGACGTCGTCGATATAACATTTCACGCTGGCGCCGTTCACCTCGATCTTGATGGTATACCAGCGGTTGCTTTCAATGTGACCGCCTTTGGTGAATAGGGTGGACTTGGCGCCGTTCATACAAGTTTCCACCGCATTCTGGGTGTTGCCCCAGCCGCCAATGTTCAACCAGCAGTAGTTTCTGGAATCGGTGTAGGCGAAGGGAATGATGAAGCCTTCGGCTCCAGAAACCTTGCGGGCCCGAACCGTCATGGTGTAGTTGCCGGTCAGCACCGGGGTGTTGCAGACGCTCCATGCCGGATCCTTTTCGGCGGTTTCGGCATAGATTCCGTTCGATGCGCCAAAGTCGCCGCTCAAGGCTGTCCAGTTGATGGCACCATTTTGGAAGTTTTCTTCGATCAGCGTTTTGCCGTCGGACACAACTTTTAGGTCGTCGAATTCAGCCTGTGTGAGCCAGGAACCGACACCGACCTTGCCGGTGTAGTTCACTTGTGAAGCTGTAAAGCCGGATTCGTAAGCGACCGTGCTGTTCAGGTACCTGTCACCGGCATTTTGGCCGTAGAGCTGCTGTACATAATAACTGGCGGTTTTCGAAATTCGGGTGTTGTCGAAGCGAATGAGATCCGGATGCCACTGGTTATTGTTCTCGCGACAAAGCAGGGGAGCATAGCAGGCGAACTGGATGATGTCGGCATTGCGTTCAGCCCCGGTCAGGTAAGCGGCTTCGGCTATGGCGTTGGCCAACAGGTCGTTCTGCGAGGCGTATTCGCCCATGAACACTTTGGGTCCGTTGCGGTCGTAGCTGTCGTAGCGGTGGTTGTTGTTGAGAAACCAGTTCGGCCCCATGTAATAATGTTCGTCCAAGGCATAGACCTTATTTTCCGTACCAAATTTCCACAAGCTGTCGAAATAACTGCCGGAGGCTGCCACACCTGAGGTGCCAAGTACTTTGATGTCGGGGCAGTTTTTCTTCATGGCTGCCTCAAAAAGCGGGAAACGTTCCCTGAAGGCAGGTATGTCGTCTTCTTCGTTGCCGATGCAGACGTACTCGAGGCTGAAGGGTTTCGGGTGGCCCATGTCGGCTCTGACCTTGCCCCATTTGGTGGTGACGGCTCCGTTGGCGAATTCAACCAAGTCGACGGCGTCTTGAATCCAAGGTCCCATTTGGTCCATCGGAGTGATCTCACGGTCGCGGAACTGGCAGGAAATGCCCATGGGCAGCACGGGAAGCGGTTTGGCACCGATGTCCTCGCAGTACTGGAAATATTCGAAGAACCCGAGGCCGTAGGTTTGATGGTAGCCCCACAGATTCCAGTTGGGCTTGCGCTGCGCAACGTCACCCACGGTGTTCTTCCAGCGGTAGGCGTTGGCGTTGCCCGCACCGTGCGTGATGCAGCCACCAGGGAAACGAAGGAAGCGCGGCTTCATATCGGCAATGGCCTGTGCCAAATCTTGACGGAGGCCGTTTTCACGGTTCTTGAACGTGTTTTCGGGGAAGAGGGAAACCATGTCCATGCACAAGATGCCCTTGCCTTTGGTGCCAAGTGTCAGACTGGATGCCTCACAGCCGGCCGAAGGAGCGAGTTCGAACGCGTATTTTTTCCATTTTTCGGTGATGGAGGAAATGGTAGCGCTGGCAAGAATTTCGCCTTTGTCGGAGCACAGGCCCACGTTTATGGGTTTCTTAAATTTCCCCTCACTCCGCAAATAAACCGAGAACCGGTATTTCTGACCAGCAACGACCGGTATGCCGCTGAAACCGTCATTCCGCACCGCCACTTCGTCACCGGCTTTCGTGATGGTGACTTTCAGGTAGTTGGTGTTGTTTTCGTTCAAGGGCTTGACATTTTCAATCGCCATTTCAGCCACGGCATTGCCTTTTTTGATCAAGGACCATGCTGTCAATGGCGCCATTTCGGCATTTTTGACCAGGTAGTACTCGAACGAACGGTTCTGCACCAACTCGGCATACAATCCGCCGTCTGCGGCATAATTGATGTCTTCGAAGAATGCTCCGATGAGGTCCGTACTGATTTTTTTGCCCTGTTGGGTGGCGTCCACCTGGATGGAGACTTGACCGAACATGGTTGCACTTGCCAAAACGAATGCGCCCATCATCGCGATTTTTTTCATGTTATCGAATTAAAAGTTTGTCCAATTCCTTAAAAATGTCCTCGTTTTCCAATCCATTGGTTATGAAAGCTTTGCTGCCTTTGTTGTAGGGCGCGTAGTTCAGTGGATTGGTTATGGAAAAGAACCCGAAAGTCGGAGTGGGAGCGGCGCTTGCCAAATGCATGACACCGCAGTCGGCACCGATGTACATGGCGGTGTTGGCCATCACGGCGGCCATCTCGCGAACGTCCTTGCTGTAAAGTGTCGGGGCCTTGAAGGCTATCATGGAAACATGTTCGACGGGCAGAATTTCCAAAATGCGGTAGTCGGTATACCTCGATTTCAGCCGTGCGTAAAATTCTTCCCACCAAGATTCGGAATAGCATTTGGCACCGGTGGCGAAGGTGTAGAGGCTCAGTACGGGTTTGTCATTGCCTGGAAGCAACGATTGGAGCAGTTGCTTGCCCTGCTGCAGTTCTTCCGCGCTCAGTTTGAGGTCCATGCAAGGCATTTCCAACTTGGTTCGGTCGATGCCCAAGGGCAAGAGCGCATGCCGGAAGTTGAAAACTGGATTCTTTGCAATATGATGGTAATCAGCATGATGTGATTGAAGTTCGTCCACATTCTCGCCGTGTAGCTTGTAGGTTGCCCGCGCAAAACTGGTGGCCAACCTGCCGGAGGACGAGTTTTGGTCTACATTGACGACGAAATCGTACTTCCGTGAACGCAGCAAAGTCCAAGCTTTGAAATAGCTGAACAGTTCCTTGAAGGGCTTCCGGGGAATGCGGATGATGCGGTCCACCATGCCGTAGTTCTGAAACAAAATCGGAGCGACCTTCCCTGCAAACAAGTCGATTTTAGCCTTCGGAAAGGTTTCAGCCAATTCCAAAACGATGGGAGTCATGAGCAGTTGGTTGCCCAGGCGATGGTTGGGTCGGATGATGAGCACTCTTTTTATAAGATCCGGGTCTAGTAGGCCTGCCTTTCCGGAAAAGCCACCACCGATGTTCTTTGTCATTGATTTCAAGGCCTTTTTCCGGAAAAGGTTGATGTTTTTTTTGAAGTTGCCCATGTTGTTCGTTTCTTTCACAAAGATAAAAACTATATCTTTATAATATCAAACCTTCAAAAAACCTTGAAATGAAGAAATGTACCGCACTGTTGTTTCTCTGCATCTGCCTTGTATCTGGTTTGCACGCCCAGTCGGACAGCGGCCTTGGCGAACTGAAAGCCGGCATTCGAATTCAGAAAGCACAGAAACTGTATTGGGAAAATGGTGTTGCCTTCGATTATGCAAACCCCAAGATTTTAGACAGCCGAATCCATTTTGGAGCGAGTTATGCGACTTCCAGGCTGGGTAGCGCTTTGGGTTCCAACGCCATCAAACAAGATAATTACCTGGTGAGCGCCGCTTATCACTTCCGTCCTCAAAAACAACTGCAACCGTTTGCCCGCTTGAACCTGGGCTATTTCCACGCTGATTATGAGGAGGCTGTTTTCGATGTCTTGCCGAACAGCGCGTTCATGACTTCTGTCGATGCCGGCTTGTATTATGAATTCAAGATACCGTTGACGCTCAGTCTGAGTGCCGGTTACAACCTGAATGCAGGAACCGGTTCGGCTGGACCGGGCACCTTGTTTCCTGTCTATTACCAACTGAGCGTTTTTTATACTATTTTCTAAAATCGAGTAGCCATGCGTAGAACTTACTTTTTGCTCAGTTTGCTGTTGGCTTTGACAGCCTGCACCCAAACCCCCGACATCAACAACGTCACCATGCTGGACGGAGACCAAATTTTCGATCCGTCGCTCTACAATCCTTCCCAATATCTGGTGTCCGCGGCCATTGCCAATCCGAGCATCGTCCAGAAGAACACGCCTGTGGTCATCGCTGTGCACGGTTATTCCGCCACGACGTACGAGTGGAACGATTTCCGCAGCTATTGCGACACCAAAGGCAATGTCCTGGTTTCACAAGTATTGTTGGGTGGGCACGGACGCACGTATGCTGAATTCAAGGCTTCGACTTGGAAAGACTGGCAAGAGCCCATTATGACTGAATACAATGCCCTGCGTTCCAAGGGTTATACCAATATCAATTTTGCGGGTTCCTCCACGGCTTGCCCCTTGCTGATGGATTTGATTAAAAATGGAAAAATTGACGACAACGGCCTGAAGCATGTGTTTTTTGTCGACCCCATCGTGATTTCGTCCGACAAGACACTCACACTCATCGGTTTGCTTGGCCCCATGCTTGGTTACATTGAAACCACAAACACTACTGCCGAAGAAGGCCACTGGTACCATTTCCGCCCCCAAGAAACGTTGAATCAAATGATGAAGGTCCTCGATTTGTCGCGAAAAGAACTCCAGGAGGGCATCAAATTACCCGTTGGAACACAGTTGAAGGTCTATAAATCCATCAAAGACCCCTCGGCCGATCCAGTGAGCGCCGTGCTCATCTACAAAGGTTTGAAAAAAAGTGACGGTAGCAACATTTCGGTTGAAATGATCGATTCAGAGCTGCACGTGATGACTCGGCTGAACGGGCGGGACAACGTCACCCAACACGATTTGGACAACCAAAAGCACGTGTTTGACGACATGTATGGGCAGCTGTAAGCTTATTCATAAAAGTCGAGCTTGTTTTTGAGCTGAACCGTTTCTTCTTGTAACATATTGATTTGCTGAAGTAAATGCATGATGGTCTCCAATCCTTCCAAGTTGATGTCCCAATCATAGTGGAACCGTACCATTTTTTCCAAGGGCAGTAACTGCTCCGCTTCGATATAGGGTGTTTCTTGTAAAACCATCAATTCCAACAGACCGCTTTGTTCCAGAGAGGTGATGAAAGACGTTTCCACATTTGCAAGGAGGCAGAACTCTTCCACCGCTATTAAATTCTTTGATTGAATGGATTTCATGACGTTATGATTTGGACAATTCGGTAAATAACGTTCGTTGCATTTCGGTCAAGTTTGTAGGAATCTGAACCGTGTAGGTGATGTACAGATCGCCAAAGGAACCTTCCCTCTTGTAGATTGGGAAGCCTTTGCCACTGAGTTTTATTTTGCATCCGTTTTGTGTTTCGGGGGCAACCTTCAGTTTCACTTTTCCATTTAATGTTTCCACAGTAATGGAACCGCCCAATACGGCAGTGTATAAATCGATGTCTACCGCGATGTGGAGATTGTTGCCCAACCGTTTGAATAGGGGGTGGTTGGCAATGGAGAATACAATGTACAAATCACCATTGGGGCCGCCATTGGAACCTTGTCCTCCATGCCCTGGAATCTTGATGGTTTGTCCGTTCTCAATACCAGCGGGAATGGTGATTCGTATGCTTTTTCCATTGACGGTGATGGTTTGCTTATGCGTCTTGTAGGCATCCAACAGTTCCAATTGCAATTCAGAATTGTAATCCTGACCTCTGAATCTGGACTGACGGCTTCTGCCACCTCCGGCTGCTCCTCCAAACATGGACTCGAAGAAACTGGAGTAATCGTCATCCGGCTGTTGCTGACGCTGACGTTGTTGGTATTGTTGCTGTTGTTGTTCCTGCTCTTCCCCATGTTCCCAATTTTCCCCGTATTGGTCGTATTTCTGCCGCTTTTTGGGATCGCTCAATACTTCATTGGCTTCATTGATGAGCTGAAAATTCTTGATGGCATCCTTGTCGGTGGGATTCAAGTCGGGGTGGTGCTTGCGCGCCATTTTTCGGTACGCAGTCTTGATTTCAGCCGGCGTTGCCGTTTTAACCAATCCCAAAATCTTATAATAATCTACAAAAGTCATGTCAAAAGTTTGAAGCGAAGTTCAAGGCTTTTGCACGGTATTTTGTTATATAATTCTGGGAATTAGTTGCAAAATTTTAGGGACGAATGACTTGCCAATGCAGAAATTTATTTTGCATTTGGCTTGAATCAAGTTTTTAAAGTTGATCCAAGCATTTTCTATAAAGTACTATTTTTTCTTTTCGGCTTTTTTAAGCAAGGCTTGAAGTTCCTTCGATGCTTTTTCTCTTTTTGCATAGTCGAGCGCCGTAAATCCATCCGAGTTTTTCAGCGTAACATCCACTCCATGATCCAGCAATAATTGGGCACATGGAAGAACGGCACTATTATCAGCGCATAAAGCTAATGCGTCCATCGGAGTCATATTGTATTCGTCTACTATTTTTGCATCCGCTTTGTATTCGAAAAGTAATTTTACGATATCAAGCATTTTATCGCTTCTATACAGATTTTTGACCACGTTGTAAAGTAGTGTCCTTCCCTGGTAACCCTTTTTATTCACATCATAGCCGTTATCGAGCAACAACTTGATGATGTCATACTGATAATCAATTTCAGGTATCATGTCTGAATTCATTTTGCTTAAGTCCAACCCTTTTTTTAGGAATAAACCCAGCATTTCGTATTCATACGATTGCCTTTTCCACAAAAGAAGTTGAACCGGGGTTCCATCTTCGTTGCTGATCCAACAATCGCAATGATAGGTTTTATTCAAATCCACACCCTTGTCGAGAAAATCAAGAATGGCATCGTAATCTTGGGCACAAATGGCAGCACTGATGTTCGGATAACTCTTGACCCACTTTTTGCCATCCGGACGAATCACAATCTGGGTTCCGTTTAAAGTGACGTTGGCCATGCCGTTTAAGAATGCCTCCGCTTTACTATAAATGAGCGGAATGACTTCTTCGCCTTTTTTATTGATGAACCCGTAATTCCCGCTTAAAAATAATCCGGTCGTTGAATCGGTTAAGCCATCTTTAATAACCAGCGCCCTATCCTCATTGAATGCACCAATGAAGTCGTATTTTGCAGGAAACAGTTCCTCCCCGTTCATGCTTATCAATCCAAATTTCGCTCCATGAATGGTTTTTCTCGAAGTTAGAACGCCACCCAGATAGCTTTCGACAAAGTCATCGCTGTAAGGTTCAATATAGTCGTAAATGGGTGGTACAAGTACCTTGCCCTCACTGGAATTGATTAATCCATATTTACCGTTCAGCAGCACTTTATCGAGCTTTTTATTTCCCTTAAACACATACATTTCGTCGTAAATCAAGGGTATTCGTACATTACCAAGCGTGTCGATATAGCCCTTTTTATTATCGATTTCTGCCAAAGCAACACCATCGGTGAAGTTTGATAAATAATCGTATTTGCAGGGAATGGTTTCCACACCCGTGTTGGAGATAAATCCAGCCTTTCCGTTCTGATGAGCCAAGGTGAATTTTCCAAACAAGAATCGTTCAATTCTGTCGTATTTAAGGGGAAGGATAATATGCGCATCGTTGTCCACAATACCGTATTTGCCGGCAACGCTCACCACGGATAAAGAAGTGTCTATTTCATCCTTAGAATTGAACTTAAGCCCCGAAATATGATAATAGGATGCATAAACCCCCTTATTATAAATTACGTAGAATTTCTTATTGTCTTCCAAGGATATGGAGCTATTCTCAATCGGCACCACTATGGTGTTGTCCATTTTAATGAGTCCTTCCAACGTATCCTTTTTGACGATGGCGTAATCATTGTAACATTCAATATAATCGTATTGAATGGGTATGCATATTTTCCCTGCATTGTCAATAATGCCTTGCAAATTGTTTTTCGTGGCATAATACAGGTTATCATTTATGCTGCTTAAATCTTCGTACATCAATGGAATGACATAACCGCCTTTGGTATTGATTAGACCATATCGATACATGGAATCCAATTCGGGAACGCCTTCAACAATGGCTGTACCATTTGAAAAGGGTGAAACCGACTCATACTTTGCCGGTATTACAAATTTTCCTTCAGGATTTATGAAACCCCACTGACCACCTTCTAAATACACACGATCATTCTCATCATCAATTTCAGTTGTACCACCCACATTGACGGCCGCCAAACCATCATTGAAAGAGCTGACCTTAGCAAATTGAGCAGGAATGATAATTTTATCCGTAATGGAATCCTTAAAACCATACACTTCCAAGGTGTCACTCTTAAAGGGAATCAGGACCTGCTTTTGATTTGCAGCTACTGCACTAAAGGACAAGATAATACTTGCAAAAACAAACAGCCTTTTGGTTTTCATGGTTTTGTTTTATTAAGAATCGTTCAGGTTTTTAATAAGCAAAGTAAAGCAAAAATAGCATAATAAATAATTAATAACAATTTTGCTGCAAATGGAATGACAAAGGCATGACAAAAACAGCTAAAACGCTCATCAATAATGCATTTTAGCTGTTAAAGCCTTTAAAATGGGGGGAGGGGTTACTTTCCGATGCAGAATGGCATCATTTGCAAAAAATAGTAAAGTTTGATGGGTTTGGTGTATAAAATCATTCAGAATCCAATTTCACCAATAGATCATTAAAATTAATTTGAGACATCCAGATTCTGTGGAACGCTGTAGAATTAGCCACTGAGTCTAATTCAGCTACTGGACACCATAGGTAAAAAATGCCATTGTGAACCAATGCAGACGGTTTGTAAAAATAGGTACGTCCAGTCACCGAATTTGAAATTAACGGCGTTTTCCAAAAAGTAAAATTTATTCCATCGTTACTTTTACCTAAAAATACCGAGGTCGCTTTTTGTGCTGATGCAACACAATAAAATACATTATTATCTTCAAAAATATCAAAATGCCAAAAATCAAATGGTAAAGCATAAGACACAGGAACATCCATTGTTTTAGTAAACGAATTGTCCTTCAAATTGTTATCTTTAATATCCCAAATGGAAAGGCCATAGGGGGTGTGTTCCGGTTTAAATTTATGATGAGAACCATATAATCGCACTTGACCGTTTACTTTACAAATTATAGGACACAATTCATGATCAACTGACTCTGAAGTCTCACCTGCAAAAAACTTTTTTGGTCCGAATGTCCTACCGTCTTGAGAGAATTTTCCAAATGTTACTCGTCTATAACCCAAATTGTGGCAGTCAGAAGTATCATTTTCTCTCCAATAACACCACAGTCCACTTCCATCAAAATAAATACCGGGGTCGGATAAAGACCCCACTGGTGGGGTGTCTTCGATTACACCAACAGCTGTCCACTTTAAGGGAGGAGCTCCATTGACGTCTTCATCACCATAATATAAAATAGGATTTTCAACCAATACATTATGATTCGGGAAGGGAGATGCAATCATCCACCAATGATGACCTGCAAAACCACCAGGGATAAATCTTATACAAGGATGAATTAAATCGTTTAGATACTTCTCGGGTTGAGGGGTTGGAGCGTCAACCTTAACACCCAACGGCATAGCATCATTTGAGAATGTCGGTGCATTACTATTTATGGTGCAGGAGTAAGTTAAAATTAAAAAAGAAAAAGCAACCCACTTGGTTACAAGATATTTAACCCTTATGTATATACAATTCCATTTCATTTTGCAAATTTTCAAAGCAAGTACATTGAACTTTAGAAGAATCGACAAAAATAAGTGATAATATTAGAATTATATGGTTATTAACTTTTCTTATAATGTACCCGAGCAGTGGGGTACATTCTAATAGGAGAGGGGCTGCTTTCCAATGCAGAAATACATCTTTCTTTATTTATCGTGGTTGGAAGGATGTAGTGTATAGAGAAGTAACTTCACCATTTAATTAATCAAGATACGCTTCGATACTCCACTACCATCATGCTTGCGAAGTATGTAAACTCCATGGGGGTACTGACTGTTCAAGTTGGAAATATCCCCATTGGTAATTTTAACATTTCCCATATGGATTCCCATCGCCGAGAACATCTCATAAACTCCATCGAATTTGTCAACCTGCAAATCGTCAATCCCTGTCGGTACGGCAGCGAAAGTGACCTTGTCGATGTTGCAATTCGCACCTTCAATGGCTAGTCGTAGTTGGCTTGTTCCAGCGGGTATCGCAATGGTTGTTTTGCCCGTAACTTGGGTATACGTAGACCAATCACCACTTCCTGTTTGTGGAACCTGAATTTTACCGGTAATGTTCGTGTTGCCCAAATAAATACTGAATGCGGAACCTGTTGCACCTGACGCTACCGTCGCCGTCCAATTATAAACCTGTTCCTTTGCTGCAGTAACCGTGTAGAGCATCCACTCGCCAACAGCCGTATATCCAATAACTTTGCCCCCATTACCGTTGACTATATCAACGCCGGTATCGGTGCGGAAATTGGCATCTCCTTCGTTTTTAGTGTTGGAATCCTTATAAGCAGTTCCATCAGCACCTTTGTCGAACATTTCGGCCTCCACTGTACCTGGTAGGGCAAATGGAGTACTGTTGTACGGTGTCGTAAGTATCTCATTTCCTATTGATTTTGTAAATGTCACCTTGTCAATGTTGCAAGATGAGCTCTCGATAACCAAACGTAATTTATAAGTACCTACTGGCATGGCCACTTTTGTACGGCCTTTAACCTCGGTGTAAACCGACCAATCGCTGTTTGCGGATTGTGGCACTGTAATTTTACCGGTTAGGTCGATATCGCCCATATAGATTCTGATAGAAGCACCGGTATTCGCAGATGAAACTTTTGCCGACCAAATCATCAGCTGCGATTCGTCTACTTTTACGGTATATTCCAGCCACTCGCCAACTGAAGTCCAACCAACAAAATAGTCATTGGCATTGCTTCCAATATCAACACCACAATCGGTCCGATATTTTCCGCCATCATTCTTATCGTCTGTATCGCTGTAAGACACACCATTTACCCCTTTGTCGAAATCTTCCGCTTCCACTATACCGGGCAAAGCCATTGGTATTGTTTTGAATGGTGTACTTGGTTCGTAAGCCTTAGCTGGGCAAGTTTTCTCGAAAAGGAGACTATCTGCACTGTTGAATACTTTCAATTTAAAGGTATAGTTTCCAGCAACGGTAGGTTTCCACTTCAGTTCAAGTGAAGATGTTGTACTATCGATGAGCAGCACATTATTCACGTAAACCATCATTTTAGCTATTTTGTTTTTCTCGCTATATGCTTTTGCCTTAATGGTGGCTTCGGTATTGATTGCAACCAGGCCTGCCGATGGAGTGATGTAAGCATATTCGCCAAGATTCATTAATGGACTCTTTGCATTTATTGCGGCATCGGTGAGCATATAGTCACGAAGCCATGTCAAAGCGGGACGTTCAACTCCATTTTTGATTAAACCAGAATAGTCAACCCAAGTAGATCCGTAAATATATCCCCAAAGCGTTATTCCTAACACATAATTGGCCTCCCACATCGTTGGGATTTGCTCCTTGAAACGTGTCAACTGAAGCTGATCATCTTCCAAATTGATATCGTATTCTGTAATAACAATTGGGAGCCCTGTTTGATTGTGAATTTTTTCCAGAACTGTTTTGAAATTGGCACCCGACATATCGTTTAGGTCGTGCGACTGGCAACCAGCGGCATCAATAGGAGCACCGGCGGCCTTTATTTTTTTCAGCAAATCAATATAAGCATCGGTATTCCACTGGAATGTATTGTAGTCGTTGTAGATGAGTACCGCTTTAGGCCAACGCTCACGGGCCATAATAAATGCTTTCACAATCCAATCGTATCCTGATGCACCGTCGCCACCCAATGCGTTTTTGTAGGGTGCCGGAGCATGCCCTGCAAGTGCTTCGTTCACAACATCGATGTATTGCAAATCGGGATAGCGTTTGGCAGCTGCATCAAACCATTCGATAATTTCGGCCAATTGATCTGCTGAAGAAAGGCCGTCCATCCAACTGGGATATTGAGCCCCCCAAATGAGTGTATGAAATTTGAACGGAAAATTGTGATCTTTGCAATACTGATATTCCTTGTCAACCGTTGTCCAATTGTAAACATCACGGGTCCCTTCTACAGAGGCCCATTTCGTTTCATTTTCGGGTGTCAATTGATTCCAATAAGTATTGAAATCACTTCTTACAGTATAGGCTGTGGTAATGTTGCCTAAAAATTTATTGGGATTTTTTGATAATTGGGCATAACCGCAAGTGCTGCCCATAGCTAGCAACGTTATTAAAAGTGTTGCTTTTATATTCATAGTCGATTGTATGTTAATTTAGACTTAAGGTTTTCTCACAAAGAAGCTGTCAAAATTACAATAATTCTATAGCTTTCCTTAAAATTAATCCATATAACTGATATTAATTTGGGGCTATTGTAACTTGAGTTGTTCTATAAAACTCATTAGTGTTTTTAACTCAAAGACTTATGAATAAGGTTATTGTTGTATTGATCAAAGTGCTCTGATGGTCCATAAAGCAAGGCTATACCTGTTTCAGGACTGCTCAGGTATATTAATTCGTAATTGTTGGAAAATGCTTACTTTCCGATGCAGAAATTTCTGAAAATATTCTGCAATACCTCGTCGTTCGTAATCAACCCCGTTATCTCACCGAGGTGATGCAGGCACTCTCTCAAATCTTGCGATAAAAAATCTCCGGATTGGTTGTGAAGAAGGCCGTCCTGCACCCGCAGAATGGCTTCGTGCGCCAACGAAAGCGCTTCGAAATGCCGTAAATTGGTCACCACCACATCCTGTTTTTCCATTTCCGGCAAGCCTGCAATTTCAAGCAGTTTGGCACGCAAATGGTCGATGTTCTCGTTTTTCTTGGCAGATAGATGAATCCGGGTTTGCGAGTAATGGCGGAACAGGTCGTTCAGCACCAATTGCTCTTCCTTGGAGAGTTTGTCCGACTTATTGAACACCACCAGCAGGTTTTTGCCTTCGGTGCGCGGAATGATCTTGTCGGCCATCCATTCGATGTGCTCCGAAACACTGGTGGAATCGATGATCCAGAGGATGATGGAGGCTTGCTCGATTTTCTGGTAGGTGCGTTCGATGCCGAGCTTCTCAATCTCGTCCGTGGTTTTGCGAAGGCCGGCGGTATCGATGAAGCGGAAGGTGATGCCGCCAATGGTCACGGTATCTTCGATGAAGTCACGGGTGGTGCCGGCAATGCTCGAAACGATGGCCTTCTCTTCGTTTAAGAGGATGTTGAGCAGTGTGGACTTGCCGGCGTTGGTTTCGCCCACAATGGCCACGGGAATGCCGTTTTTGATGGCGTTGCCGAGTTTGAAAGACTCCATGAGACGGGCCAGGTGTCGTTCCATCGCATCGGCGAGCGTACGCAGGTCCTTGCGGTCGGCAAATTCCACTTGTTCCTCGCTGAAATCAAGTTCCAGTTCAATCATGGTGACAAAATGCAGCAGGTTGCCGCGCAGGCTATCCAGTTCCTTGGAGAAACCGCCGCGCATCTGTTGAAGGGCCAATTTGTGGCTGGCGGCTGAAGTCGACGCAATCAGGTCGGCGATGGCTTCAGCCTGTGAAAGGTCCATCTTGCCGTTGAGGAAGGCGCGTTGGGAGAATTCGCCGGGTTGCGCCATGCGGCAACCGTTTTTGAGCAACACTTGAATGATGCGTTGCTGAACGAAAACCGATCCGTGGCAGGAAATCTCGACAGTGTCCTCGCCCGTAAAGGAAGTCGGGTTGCGGAAAACGGAAGCCAACACGTCATCCACCAACACGTCATCTGCCACGATGCTGCCGTACAGGACGGTATGCGAGGGAGCGTCTGACAAAGGCTTGGATCCCTTAAAAATGCCGTCACAAATTTGAAAAGCCTTCGAGCCGGATACCCGGATCACGGCGATGGCTCCCATACCTGGGGCGGTGGCAATGGCGCAAATGGTTTCGTTTTCCATACTAAAGTCGTTCGTTTATTCTAAACAGCCGTTTTTCGTGACTCGGCATAGTCGAAGTAAGCTTCGCCTCTGCTCTCGCTACTTAAAACGTTCCAACACGGTTTCAATCAACACTTCCATGGCCTGGTGGTAGTTCGGCGTGACTTCTTTGGCTAGTCTATTGGCAATGACCACGCAAACGGTCATGGCCTTGTGCCCAAGCAAAGCGGAAAGACCAGCCACAGCTGAACTCTCCATTTCATAGTTCGTGATGCGGTAGCCCTTCCAAGCGAACTTTTCCAGCAACGCATTCATGTCTGGCTTGGCCAACGGAATGCGCAACTCCCTACCCTGTGGCCCATAAAATCCATTGGCTGAAATCGTTACGCCACGCTTCATATCGTCTTTGCCAATGCGCTCGATGAGTTCCGAGCAGGCAGTAACTACATACGGATGCCCCAGCGTATCGCTCCAGTTCATTTGAGCACGGAATTCAGCCTCAAAGGCCAAATCGCAAACGGCGTCGCGACCGGCGTAGAAATTCAGTAGTCCGTCAAAGCCGATGGACTTCTCAGAGATTAAGAAAGTGCCCGGAATCAAATCAGCCTGCATGCCCCCGCAGGTGCCCACGCGAATGAGGTTCAGCACCGTTTTCACGGGCTTCTCGGTGCGTGTTTTCAAGTCCACGTTGACCAATACATCCAGTTCGTTCAGCACGATGTCAATATTGTCGGTACCGATGCCGGTGCCCACCACGGAAAGGCGCTTGCCCTTGTAAAAACCGGTCACCGTGACGAATTCGCGGTTGGCCACACGGAACTCCACGTCCGACAAGAGGGCCGCAATCATGTCCACCCGGCCGGGATCGCCCACCAACAAGATGGTCTGGGCAATCTGTCCTGGAAGCAAATGCAGATGGAAAACGCTTCCATCTGCATTCAATATAAGTTCAGAATCTGGGAAAAACTTCATTTTTTAGAGTTTCGAATCGTTTTTGTTGCCGGGTTTGGAGATGCTGTCACGCATGTTGGTGTCCGCGTCGATGTTCTTGATTTTGTAGTAGTCCATGATGCCGAGGTTGCCACTGCGGAAAGCATCAGCCATGGCTAGGGGAACCTGAGCTTCGGCTTCGATGACTTTGGCGCGGGCTTCCTGAGCCTTGGCTTTCATTTCCTGTTCCAAGGCCACAGCCATGGCGCGACGTTCTTCGGCCTTGGCTTGAGCGATGTTCTTGTCGGCATTTGCTTGATCCATCTGCAGCTCGGCACCAATATTTTTACCTACGTCGATGTCGGCGATGTCGATGGACAGGATTTCAAAGGCGGTACCGGCGTCAAGTCCTTTTTTCAGCACCACTTTGGAAATGGTGTCCGGGTTTTCAAGCACCGATTTGTGCGATTCGGCAGCACCGATGGCCGAAACAATGCCTTCGCCCACACGGGCCAAAATTGTTTCTTCGCCGGCTCCACCCACCAATTGGCGAATGTTGGCACGAACCGTCACACGAGCCGTCGTAATCAACTGAATACCGTTGATGGCCATGGCCGAAACACGAGGCGTATCGATAATCTTTGGATTCACAGACATTTGTACGGCTTCGAATACATCACGACCGGCCAAGTCGATGGCGGTGGCCATCTTGAAATCCAGTTCAATGTTTGCTTTGGAGGCTGAAACCATGGCATGAATGACGCGCTCTACATGACCGCCTGCCAAATAATGCGCTTCCAGCTCGTCCCGTTTGAGCTCGGTCAAACCCGCTTTGTGGCCCAGAATCATGGCCGAAACGATGACCTGCGGGGGCACCTTTCGGATGCGCATTAGAAACAATTGAATCAACGAGATGTTGACGCCCGAAACCTTGGCCGAAAGCCAGAGGAAAAACGGCACGTAATAGAAAAACAGAATGACCAGTACGACGACCAGTACGATAAGCAAGGTTGCTACGATATCCATACGTTATTGATTAAGGTGATTATATTTTGCGAACGAGTACGTTGTACGAACCCACCTCGATGACTTGCACGGGCGTGTTCTGATCGATCATTTCGTTTTCGGAACGGCCTTCAATGGTCTTTCCGTTTATTTTGACGCGGCCGATGGGAGCGAGGCGGGAAATGGTCACCCCAGTGTCGCCGGGTTGAACATCTAGGCCCTGGAAAGGCTCCGTTTTGGACTTGATTTCCGATTTAAGCGCCATGCGGTCCAAGGTTTTGGAACGAAGGAACCAATACAGCACGGCTCCTAATGAAATCATGGAAGCTGCTAGTATCCAGGTGCCTGCGACAGGCCCCAAATTCGTATAAGCCATCACGATGCCCACAATGAAACAAGCCACACTGGCGATGCCGGCCACCGAGATTCCCGGAATAAGATAGACTTCCAGAATCATGAAGAAAATTCCCAAAACAATCAGACCGATGATTAAGACTAAATCCATGGTGACATTATTTTTTGGAAAGGTATGAATTATTTTATTCGCTTGGTCAATTCTTTGTTTCGAATTTGCATTTCCAGTTGGGGCAGGCTTTTTTTAAGGCCAAGCACCTCGGATTCTAGTTTCAGGATGTCGGCCGAGAGCCGCGCTTGCTCATCCGATTCCGAATTCAAGTACTGTTCCCGCATCTTGCCGAGTAGGACGCTGCTCACGTTCAGCCGGCTGCTTTCGTCGCAGTAGGATTTGTACAGTTCCCTGGCTTCGTCCGATTGAAAGTCCGATTCTCGGTTGCAACTGTATTCGTCGTTGAGGATGAACACCACACCTTGCTCGCCGTTGTTGGTCGTGATGATGGACTTTACTGGCTGACGCATCAGGGAATCCACATTTTTACCCTCCCAAGTGGCTTTGATGGAGCGAATATCGGCCAAATCGCGGATTTCAGCCAAACTTTTGTCCTGGACGAACGTAGTGGTGGTATTGGGAATGAAGGTGTAAATGGCCACATAGCCTCGGGGCTGGTTTCGGTCGGTTGCCAGATAGCCACGATTGCTGAATTCGTCGATGATCAGGAAATAATCGTTGTCTTTGGAATTGAAGGGCATGTTCAGGTGGTCGGGCAGCAGGTAGGTGCCGTTTTTACTTTGCCTGGTCACATAGAGGTCGAAACCACCCAGTCCGCCGGGACGTCTGGAGGCAAAGTACAAGGTCGTGCCGTCCGAGAGGAAATACGGATTGATTTCGTCCGAGGCTGAATTGATGATGTCGGAAAGCGGCTCTTCGTTGTCCCAATCGTTCAAAAGGCGGTGTCTGGCGACAATATCGTAGCCTTTTCCTACAATCAGGTTTCCGTAATACGCCCGGTCGTTTTTCTGAGGCAGGTAGGCGGCGCCGTTCGATTTCGTGTTCGGGAAGGTGGGCCTGGCGGCAACGAACGTTCCGGCATCGGGCGAAATCTTGATGTTGTTGTACATGACGCCCTTGAGCAGGATGATGCTGTCGATGAAGCAGATGTCCTCCACTTTTTGGAGGCTTCCGAGGGTGGATTCAATGGTGTGCTTCAGTTCCGTGGCTTCGTCCCTACGAGCATCTTCCAACCTAGGGTTGCTCAGGTATCGGGTGACGGCGGACAAGGCGGAATCGGGAACGGACTTGCTGAGCAAGTACTTGGCCATGTAAAAATCGGCGTCCGGAATGCCTTTGGCGGCGGCAAACTGGAGGTAGGGCAGGGATTCGTTCACCTTGCCCGTTTCAAACAGGCAAGCTCCATACCACATGTTGAGGCTAGGATCTTTCGGTTTGGCGCGCACCTCGTTCCTGAAAACCGGTATCGCTTTCTGGAATTCTTTCTGCAAGTACCAAATTTTGGCCTGGTTCAGCAGTTGTGCCTGGAGGCCGAAGGCGAGCACCAGGAGGAAAAGGCTCAACAGGAAACCCTTCCGTTTCATATCAGTCGATGTATTCGAAACCGGTGTAAGGGATCAATGCTTTGGGGATGCGGATGCCTTCCTTGCACTGGTGGTTTTCCAGTAGGGCGGCTACGATGCGCGGCAAGGCCAAGGCGCTGCCGTTCAAGGTGTGGCAGAGTTGCGGTTTGGACGTGTCGCTCTTGAACCTGCATTTCAGCCGATTGGCTTGATAGCTTTCAAAATTGGAGACCGAACTCACTTCCAACCAGCGTTTTTGAGCGGCTGAATATACTTCGAAGTCGAAGGTGAGGGCTGAAGTGAAACTCATGTCCCCCCCGCAAAGCCTGAGAATGCGCCAGGGCAGTTCGAGCTTGTCCACCAGCGATTGAACGTAATCCACCATTTCAGTCAAGGACTCGTACGAATGCTCCGGTTTGTCGATGCGGACGATTTCCACCTTGTCGAACTGGTGCAGACGGTTCAGTCCCCGAACATCTTTACCGTAGGAACCGGCCTCGCGGCGGAAACAGGCGGAATAAGCCGTATTCTTGATGGGCAGGTCTTTTTCGTTCAAAATGACGTCGCGGTAGATGTTGGTGACAGGCACTTCGGCCGTGGGGATCAAGTACAAATCGTCTTGAGCGTCGTGGTACATTTGGCCTTCCTTGTCGGGCAACTGGCCGGTTCCGTAACCGGAGGCGGCGTTGACCACGTAGGGCGGTTGGATTTCCAAGTAGCCGGCATCGCGGGCGCAATCCAGGAAAAAGTTGATGAGCGCGCGTTGCAGGCGGGCACCTTTGCCTTTGTAAATGGGGAACCCTGCACCGGCAATCTTGACGCCCAGTTCAAAGTCGATGAGGTCGTATTTCTTGGCCAAATCCCAGTGGGGTAGGGCATCTTCGGCCATTTCGGGAATGACGCCGCCGGTGCGTTCCACCACATTATCCTCGGCATGCATTCCAAAAGGAACACTTTCGTGCGGCAGGTTCGGAATTTGAACCAACAGGTCCTGAAGGCAATCTTCGGCATTTTTCAGGGTAGCTTCCAGCCCTCTGTTCTCATCTTTAATGTCGGAAGTCTGTTGACGGGCGGCTTCAGCCTCCTCCTTCTTGCCTTCCTTCATCAGCAGGCCGATGGATTTGGAAAGTCGGTTGAGTTCGGACAAGGATTGGTCCAGTTTGGCTTGGGTCGTGCGACGGCGAAGGTCGAGTTCGAGCACTTCGTCGATGTATTCGGGGTTCTTGAAGCCTTTTTTGGCGAGACCGGCTAGGACGGCTTCTTTGTTGTCAGCGATGAATTTGAGGGTCAGCATAATGGATTTTCCGTTTTAAATGGAATTGCAAATGTACGTTCAAAACGCTGAAATCGCAACAGCTAGCCCAGCAAGTATGTCAAATAAATAAGGTTTTTTGTCAACTTTTGAACTTCTGGAGTTTTGCAATTTCGTAAATTCGCACCACCTTAAAATGCATTCTTATACCCTCAATCAAATGAATAAACAGTTGCTTGTTGCTTTTCTCGTGCTGCTGAGCATTTTCCAACCCGTAATAGCCCAGCGGAAGTATCAGGATTTGAGCCGTGGCGTGGTCGCTTCCAACAATGGAACGGCAATGCTCATCACCTGGCGTTTTTTAGCGCAGGACCCCGAATCCATCAAATTCAATGTTTATTGCAATCCGGCCGGAACCGGCAGTTATACGTTGTTGAACACCGGTGGACCGCTTTCAGGGACCAATTTCTCCACCACGACCGCCAGTGTGCCCAACAACAGTTTATTGGCGGTAGCAACCGTCATCAATGGCGTGGAAGGAGCCAAAAGCCTGCCCTTCAAGTTCATCAACCGCTCTTATCGCAGCGTTTATTTAGACCTCAAATACAGCAACTTCCTGCCTTGGTCCGATTACGTGACCAAGTTCATCTGGCCGGCCGATTTGGACGGTGACGGCGAATACGATTTCGTCGTGGACCGCCTTTCCATCACAGGCGGTACCCCGAAAATCGAAGGCTACCTGCGTACCGGCGAAAAACTTTGGTCCATCGACATGGGGCCGAACGTGAACATCGACCAAGGCCATGACGACATGGTACTGGCCTACGACATGAACTGCGACGGCAAAGCTGAAGTCGTGATCAAGAGTTCAGACGGTACCCGTTTTTGGGACAAAGCCAACGAGACGTGGGGAAAATACCTGCTGAACTCGCCCAACGGCGACACCGACAATGACGGCATCATCGATTATACGGCGCAGTCGGTCAAAAACGAACCGCAGTACATCACCTGCGTGAACGGAATGACCGGTGCGGAAATGAACACCATCGAAATGCCCTACGCGGCAACTGCTTTCAATACCTACACTCGAACAAACAAGGCTGCCTACATGAGCGGCGAGACCAGCTTGACCGGCCACATGGGTGTGGCGTATCAGGACGGCGTGCATCCAAGCGTGGTGATGGAATACAAATGCCGCACCAGCGCGGGAACCCATTGTTATTATGTGACGGCATGGGGCTATAAGTTTGTGAATGGCCAACCCACCACTTGGGAACAAAAATACACCTGGAACCGCGATGCCCAATGGGCTGCCGAGTTCCACCACATTCGCGTGGGCGACACCGATTTGGACGGCAAGGACGAAATGTTGGAAGGCGGCTACACGTTGGACGACAACGGCAGTCTGCTCTTCAGCGCCTACATCTCGCACGGCGACCGGTTCCGCGTGAGCGACATCAATCCGGACCGACCGGGCTTGGAAACCTTTGCCATTCAGCAGAATGCCTCCGATATGTTGGGCCAGATCCTGTACGATGCCAAAACCGGCGTCGCCATCAAAAAATGGTACTTGGCCGGCGTCGGTGACGTTGGTCGTGGCGAATGCATGGACATCGACAAGAATTATAAAGGCTATGAAATGTGGTCCACCATGGGCAACATCTACAATTGCAAGGGCGATGTGATCTACACCGGTAGTGTGGACATGCCCAAAGAAGGCATGTGGTGGGATGGTGAGCTGGACCGTGAAATCCTGGACGCCAAAGACGGTGACGGCGCCAACGCGATGATTACCAAATATGCCGGAAACGGCTCCTACCAGAACAACCGCCTCATACAGTTCGCCCAAATGATGAACTGGACGGTCAAAGCCGAATACGGTTGTCGCCCGGCATTCTTTGGTGATATATCCGGGGACTGGCGCGAAGAAGTGATTCTGCGTAAAAAATATTATGTGAACGATTCCACGGAAGGTTGCGACGGCTTCTACGCTTTCACTACCGATTATCCAACGGATGTGCGCCTCTATTGTCTGATGCAGGACGCGGCTTACCGTGGGCAAACCACCACCAAGGGCTATTATCAGTCTCCTTTCCCCGATTATTACCTGGGTTACGACATGCCGCAGCCGCCGCTTCCGCCCTTCATCAAGACCGATTTGGTCTGGAAGTCGGGTACGACCTGGAACAGTGCCGCCAATTCGTTCACCGGTTACGATGAAAGTACGGTTCAGCCCTTTGTGGACGGCAAGTCCGTCATGTTCGACATCTCCGGAGCCAATAACGACACCATTCGTCTGAGCGGTACGCTGAAGCCCTCTGTAATTTATGCCCAAGCACCCCTCAATAAGGATTACATCTTTGGCGGAACCGGTGTGCTGGCCGGCAGTATGGATTTTTGGAAGTCGCAGAACGGCCGGGTGTCGTTGTATGGAAACCATACCTATACAGGCAAGACCATCGTTTCGGAAGGCATTTTGGAAGTGAACGGCAGTTTGGTGAGTATTCCTGAAATCAGGGCCAAGGGCACACTGGCTGGAAATGCCGTGTTGACCAATGGCTTGACGGTTCAGCCTGGACTCAATTATGAGGGCGGAAGGCTGTCTCCTGGTACGCTGGGCAAACCATTCGGCAAAATAACGGTGAACAACAACCTGATATTGCCGGGCAACAGCTTCCTGGAGATGAACCTTCAGACCAAAGGCAAGCTGGCGACGGACACGGTCATCAAAACGGATACCCTGCAAGTCAATGGCAATTTGACGTTGACAGGCATGGTGTACCTCAACATCAAGGCCTCGGAAGAAAAACCCTTCGCGGGTGAATATCCCATGGCGCATTGGACAGGCACCTTGAGCGGTGATTCCTCCAAATTCACGGTGATGGGGCTGAAAGGGCTGTCCACGGCTGTGAAGATTCGCAACAACACCTTGCTATTGGTCATCAAGGGCCAACGTGCGCCTCAACCCGGCGTGGTCTGGTCTGGAACGAATTCAGCCACTTGGGATTTCAATACGGAAAACTTCCAAATAGGCGAGGATGCGACGCCGTTCGTCAATGGCGACCAGTTGTTGTTCAACGATGAGTCTTCCACAAAGACCATTACCATGACCGATTTCATGTCGCCATCGTCCATCACGGTGGACAATAGTCTGGGCGACTATACGTTCAAGGGTGAAACAGGCATCAGTGGAACGTGCGGCATCACCAAGACGGGAACTTCGGCCTTGATACTGACCACGGCCAAGAGCGATTACACGGGCGCCACCATCGTGAACGGCGGCACGTTGGAAGTTTCGGCGCTGGCAGACGGTGGTCTGGCCAGTTCCATCGGCGCTGCAGGTGTGGCGGCGACGAATTTGATGATCAACAACGCTACGTTGCGCATCAACAATGTCAATACGGCCACCAACCGGGCACTGACGATTGCCGGCGAGGCCACCATCAATATTCCGTTGTCCAACAGTTTTGCGGTGATGAAGGGCAACATAACCGGTTCGGGTAAACTCATCAAAAGCGGTCCTGGCCAACTCAGTGTGACCTACAGCGGCCCCACCACCTATACCGGCGGAACGGTCGTGAAGGAAGGTACCATCGCCATGGGCACGTACAACACGACCTTCGGAGCTTTGGGATCTGCGCTTGAGTTGCAAGGTACCTCCGCTGTGTCCATCTTCAACAACAACAGCACCAGTGCGGTGCCGGTTTACAATTATGCCACGAACGTACCTGCCGGTGCAAATGCAAAACTTTGGGCCGGACAGCGGTGCAAGATTTCCGGAACGTTGACAGGCACCGGAACATTGACCGTCAATGTGCCGTATGTGCGTTGTGACATGATTGGAAACTGGTCGGCCTTTGCCGGTTATCTCAACATCACGGCCGATGCCGACGGTGGCGATTTCCGCATGTGCAACGGCAATGGCTTGGCCAATGCATCCTTGAATCTGAACGACAATGTGACCTACGGCCATTGGGCGGAGGGCTCGGGAACGGCGCAGAATCAGACAGTGAGCATCGGTTCTCTTGCTGGAACGAGCTTGTCGCATTTGTATCAAGGTACCTTCAACATTGGAGGGAACAATAAGACGACCACCTATGCCGGTACTTTTGCCGCGGTTACCACGGTCAACAAATACGGTACAGGTACCTGGACGTTGACGAATGCCAATTCGAATACCTCCACGACGACTGTTTTCGGGGGGACCTTGACCGTTGCCAATACGACGGGAAGTGCCACGGGCACGGGAACTGTCCTGGTGAAAACCGGCGCCGTGCTAAACGGAACCGGTTTGATCGGTGGCGGTGTCACGCTGGAATCGGGTGCCACGCTGAGTGGGAATCCCACCATCGGCGGTGCCGTGACGGTGCGTACGGGTGCCAACCTGTTGCCGGGCACGCCGGGCAGCGCTTTGGTCAAAACACTGACCATCAATAATTCACTGACTTTGCAAACGCGTTGCAACATCACCATGAAGGTGCTGGGCGGCGTGACGCCGACCTGTGACAAGTTGGTGATGAGTGGCGCGTTCAGCCCCGGTGGAAACTTGACCGTGAGCCGTCCTTCGCCCCTCATCATGAACGATGGATTTGCGTTCCCGTTGTTTACGGCAGCTTCCATAGGCTCCACCCGTTTTGATTCGATTTCGCTGCCAGACCTGGGCGCCACCATGTATTGGGATACCACCAAGTTGTACACGAACGGAACGATCATCGCGCGCAACGTGACTTCGTTGAAGGAAACGGCCAACAACGGTTTCAAGGTAGCTTCCACGTTGGTGGACAAAGACTTGCAAGTGGAAACCGGAACGTTCGCCGGAACGGCCAGTTTGCTTGTTTTGGACGCCAAGGGAGTGAAATTGCAGGAAACCCAAGTGTCGGCCAACACGTCCGTGCATCTGAACATGAGTGGTTATGCTCCCGGCGTTTATTTCCTCCGTCTAAAAAAAGATCAAGGAACGGAAACGCAACAAATCATAAAAAGGTCCAATTAAGGAAACCGATACATAATTTTACCTATTTTTGCGTCGCATGCCCTTTACAAGGGGTGCGACGCTTTTCTTAAAACCTGTTCCATTCCATGAAAACGAGACTCAGCTTTCTCATCCTATTCTGCATCAGTTTGTTGCAAACTTCTTTCGCCGTTCAGCGTACCCGATACAACTTCAATCCGGATTGGAAACTTCACATCGGTGACGATTCATTGGCTAAAAATCCCCTTTACAACGATGCTTCCTGGAAAGCGGTCAACCTGCCGTATGCCTTCAATGGCGATGAGGCCTTCAAAGTTTCCATCGAACAACTCACCGACACGGTCGTGTGGTACCGCAAGACGTTTGGCCTGCCCTCCGAGCTGAACGGCGGCAAAGTATTCATTGAGTTTGAAGGCGCCCGTCAAGCGGCTGAAGTCTGGGTGAACGGCAAACGGTTGGGTCTACATGAGAACGGCATCAATGCTTTTGGATTCGACCTGACCGGCAAGCTCCAGTTCGGCCCCAAGAAAGTAAACGTCATTGCCGTGCGTGTGGACAACAACTGGAAGTACAAGGAGCGGGCCACGGGTTCAGCCTTCCAATGGAACGACAGCAATTTCAACGCGAATTACGGCGGCTTGCCTAAAAACGTATGGTTGCATGCCACTGGGTCGCTGTATCAGACGCTACCATTGTATAGTAGTCTGGGTACCAAAGGTTTGTACATCTATGGCGACAATTTTGACGTTCGGGGCAAGCGCTGTGCGATGCATGTGGAATCTGAAGTCCGCAACGACAGCAAAAAAGCCAGAAAAGTACGGCTGAACGTCGTGGTCAGGGATATGAACGCGCTCATGATCCGTGAGTTCCAATCGGACGAGCAGGTTTTGCAACCCGGGGAAACCAAAGTCATCACTTGTTTCGCCACCTTGAAGAACGTGAATTTCTGGAGTTGGGGTTACGGTTATCTATATGAGGTCACCACCGCTCTGGTGGAAGGCAAGAATGTGGTCGACCTGGTGAAGACCAACACAGGCTTCCGCAAAACTGAATTTGCCAACGGCCTTTTCAAACTAAATGACAGGGTGCTCCAAGTCCACGGCTATGCGCAGCGCACCACCAACGAATGGCCTGGCGTGGGGCAATCGGTACCCGCTTGGCTGAGCGATTACAGCAACGGCCTGATGGTGGAAAGCAACGGCAATCTGGTCCGCTGGATGCATGTGACCCCTTGGAAGCAGGATGTGGAATCGTGCGACCGTGTGGGCCTGCTCGAGTCCATGCCGGCTGGTGATTCCGAAAAAGACATTGAAGGTCGCCGTTGGGAACAACGCACCGAAGCGATGCGCGACGCCATCGTGTACAACCGCAACAACCCCAGCATCATTTTTTACGAATCGGGCAACACTGGTGTCAGCGAGGAACACATGACCCAGATGAAGGCCATCCGTGACGAATTCGACCCAAAGGGCGGTCGCGCCATCGGCTGCCGTGAAATGTTGGACAGCAAAGTGGCCGAATACGGCGGCGAGATGCTCTACATCAACAAAAGCGCCCGTTTGCCCCTATGGGCCATGGAATATTCACGCGATGAGGCGTATCGCAAATACTGGGATGAGGCATCTTATCCCAACCACAAGGAAGGGGATGGGCCGCTCTATAGAAACGCCGATGCCTCCGCCTACAACCACAATCAGGACATGTTCGCCATGGAAGCCGTCACCCGCTGGTACGATTACTGGCGCGAACGTCCGGGTACCGGTCGGCGCGTGAGTTCAGGCGGTGTGAGCATCATCTTTTCCGATTCCAACACCCATCACCGTGGAGCTGAGAATTACCGCACCAGCGGCAAGGTTGATGCCATGCGCATTAAAAAAGACGCCTGGTGGGCCCATTACGTGATGTGGGACGGCTGGGTGGACAACGAAAATCCGCACACGCACATCGTGGGTCATTGGAACTACGATTTCGGCCAAAAAAAGAACGTCTATGTGGTTTCATCGGGCGATCGGGTGGAGCTGTTTTTGAACAACCACAGCCTGGGCAACGGCATTCAAAGCAGTCGTTTCTGGTTTACCTTCCCGAACATTGACTATTCGGCAGGCGAACTCAAAGCCATCAGCTACGATGCGGAAAACAATGTGCTGAGTTCGGATACCCTCCGTACAGCCGGTGCGCCCAAGTCATTGAGGCTGAATATCATCCAGAGCCCGACCGGTTTCCACGCCGATGGTTCGGATTTGTTGTTGGCCGAAGTGGAAGTCGTGGACGGAGCTGGCTTGCGCTGTCCGCTGTCCAATGACCGAATTCAATTCGACGTGAAGGGCCCCGCTGAATTTATTGGCGGCATCGCACAAGGCCCAGACAACTACATCGGAGCCAAAACATTGCCCGTAGAAGCTGGTGTGAACAGAGTATTGATCCGCTCCACCCGTCAGGCAGGAACGGTAAAGATTAAAGTCACTTCTGGCAAATTGCTAGCCGATACGGCTGAGATCACCTCACAGCCCGTCGAAGTAGTCAAAGGCTTGTCTACTTGGATTCCTTCGGCCAGTCTGCCACTCAGGCTCGGCCGAGGAGCCACGCCCTCCGTTTCATCGTTCGTGGTGAGCCGAATCCCGGTTTCAGTCAATGAGATCACGGCTGGGGCCAACGAAAAAGAGGCCATCTACAGCATCGACGACAACGAGCGGACCGAATGGCGGAACAACAGCGCGCGTTCCTCCGCTTGGATTAAATACGACCTGGTACGGGCTGTCCAACTTTCGGAAATTTGTCTGAAACTGACCGGTTGGAGAACCCGTTCCTATCAGATTCGCATTCTAGCCCAAGACAATACGGTGCTCTGGGAAGGTTCGACTCCCCAAAGCCTTGGCTACATCACCTTGCCCATGAAGAAAGGCGTCACGACTGAATCCGTCCGTGTGGAACTGTTGGGCGCAGGCACCGAAAAAGACCAATTCGGCGGCATTGTCGAAGTGGATGCCAGCAAGAACCTGGACTTGTTCGACAAGAACAACCCTGGCAAATCCGATCCGAAAGATGAATTGCGCATTGTGGAAATTGAATTTTATGAAGCAGTACAATAATTAAACAAAAATCCCCGCTATGAAAAAAAATGCCATCGGTATCTTGTTGATTGCCTTTTCATGGATGTTCTGCACAACCCTTTCGGCTCAAAAGGCAGCCGACCCTTGGACCAAAAAAGAAGCCACCAAATGGTTCAACAAAGGAGCCTGGGCTGGAGCCATGACGCTCAAAGCCGACAAGTCGGTCAACGTGGTGGCTTTTGCCAAACAATACCATCAGAACAAAGCAGCCTGGGACCTCGTGTTCGACTGGTTTGCCAAAAACGACCCTGCCACATTTCCAGTTGGCAAATATGTGTTGGACAGCCTCAATGTTACCTTGACCATCACCGACGCTCCGTCCGTTCGTCCGTTTGATCAGACCAAGTGGGAAGCACATTGTCAAAAAGTGGACTTGCAATACATCGCCCGTGGTGCCGAAAAAATGGGCATTGCGCCGGTGGATGGAGCCAAGGTGCTGATGCAGTACGATTCCAAGAAGGATGTGGGCTTCTACCAACCCAACGAAAAGAAAGCCAAATACATCGTGGCCAAGCCCGGAACCTTCCTGCTGTTCTTCCCTTCGGATACGCATCGTCCGAACATTCAGGTGGAGGGCTGCGACACCGTTCGCAAAATCGTGTTCAAAATCAGAGTGGTTTCCAAGTAAAAGGGTTTCTTTATGGAGACCGTCGACACAGCTATATCCGGCAGCAAACGCATTGATGTCGTGGATGCCCTGCGTGGGTATGCCATCATGAGCATCTTGCTGTTGCACAACCTGGAACACTTCGATTTCGAGTTCAGCCCCGAACACATACCCGCCTGGCGTGCTGTAATCGATGGCAAGATCTGGGCGTTTTTCGAATTCATGGTGGCCGGGAAATCGTACGCCATTTTCGCACTGCTGTTCGGTTTTACTTTTTGGCTGATGGATCAGAAGCAAAAGGAGCGGGGCAAGGATTTCAGAGGCCGTTTCCTTTGGCGCATGTTCCTGCTCCTTGGTTTCGGTTTTGTCAATTCTTTGTTTTACGAAGGCGACATTCTGTCCATGTACGCCTTGCTTGGATTCACGCTGGTGCTGGTGGCGCGTTTCAGCGACCGAACCGTGCTCGTCATCGCCGTGATCATGCTGCTGCAACCGTTGATGTGGAGTGATGTCGTGCATCAATTGCTGAACCCTTCGTCCACGGTTTCGGACCCTGCCTCTTGGGCGTATTTTGGGCGACAATATCCGTACTTGAGTGGTCATTCCTTTATTGACGCCATCGTTGGCAACATCACCAACGGCAAGATGGCCGTATACTTGTGGTCATGGGAAAAAGGACGTTTCCTTCAGGCCCCCGCCTTGTTCATGCTGGGCATGCTGTTTGGACGTCGAGGCTATTTTGAAAGCAAGCCTTCGAGCATGCAGTTTTGGAAACGAATGTTGGTATTCGCTGGTTTGGCTCTAGTGGTTTTTCTGGTTTTAAATGCCAACAGGCATACTTTTTTTCCAAATAATGAGCTGAGGAAACTTCTTTGGCGCATCCATTATTCCTGGTCGAACTTGGCGATGGTGTTCGTGCTCGTTTCGTCCATCGTGCTCCTGTATCAAACGAAAGGATTTAAAAGATTGATTTCCGGGCTTTTGCCCTTCGGTCGCATGAGCCTGACCAGTTATATGATGCAGTCCTTCATCGGCGCGGTGGTCTATTACGGATTCGGTTTTGGCTTATATAAAATTACTGACGCTTTTTGGTGTCTTTTAATCGGTATTGTATTATTTTTGTTTCAATCCGCATTTTGCACCTGGTGGATGAAGCATCACAAACAAGGCCCCATGGAGGCTCTTTGGCACCGTTGGACCTGGATTAAACGTTAATACACATTCCACGTATGGATTTCACCCTCTATTCCCTGTTGTTCCTCGCCTCCGCGCTCGTGGCCATCATAACAGCTTTTCTGGCTTGGGAACGACACAGTTCCAGAGGGGCGAAGGCACTGGCCATTTTAATGATTTCAGCCATTTATTGGTCTGTTACGGTTTTTGTGGAAGCAACGGTCACCTCGTTGCCCGTCAAGATCATTTGGTCCAAGATTTCGTACCTGGCGGTGGTTCTCACTCCGGTCTTGTATTTGAACTTCGTCTACAACTTCGTCGGCAACAAGAAACTGGCCAGTTTCAAACGGATGTTGCCGCTCTCCATCGTGCCCTTCATCGTCTTGATTCTGACTTGGACCAATGAATACCACCACCTCATTTGGACCACCATCACTCCCGTCAATCCGGCAACCAATCTTTCGGTGTATCATCACGGCATCGGGTTCTACATCGGATACCTTTCTTACAATTACATATTGCTGACTTGGTCCACCATTCTCCTGACTCGATTCATCCTGAAGCATCAAAAGACGTTCCGCTCACAAGGCTGGATCGTTTTGATCGCCAGCGTTTGTCCCTGGATCGCCAGTTCCTTCTATTTGCTCAACATCAACATTGCCGATGGTTTTGACTTGACTCCAGGCAGCATCAGCTTGAGCGGCTTGTTGTTCATCTTTGCCATCCTGGAGGTTCGCCTGTTGGATTTGGTGCCCATTGCCAGAGAGGCCTTGGTCGAAAACTTGCCGGAAGGCATTTTGGTGCTCGACAATAGGAATCGAATTCAAGACATCAACATTGCCGCCAAAATGCAACTTGGCCTGGAACAAGACCAATTACTCGGCGAAGAAATCAACCATGCCAACATTGTAGTGCCGGGTTTGCTGGAAACGTTGCTTTCGTCGGATGCCAGTACCTATTTTGAAGTGCCCGATTCGGAATCGCTCAAAGTATTCCGCATCAACAAACTCCTGCTCAAAACAAAGCCGATGAGCAGGCTAATCGTGATTAGGGATATTACCGAGACGGTTGCAAAACAAAATGAAATAAAACGTTCGGAAGCCGAATACCGGAGTCTGTACAACATGTTTCGGCTGATGGCTGACAACATGCCCGACATGATTTGGGCCAAAGACTTGGACCTGAATTACATTTTTGTGAACAAAGCCATTTGCGAAGGCCTGCTCATGGCAGCCAATACAGAGGAACCCATTGGGAAATCTTGGGAATACTTTGTGAATCGCGAACAACTTAAAAAACCGGAAGACCCCGAGTGGCACAGTATTGGCAGATACAGCAAAAATACGGACGGCTTGATTCTGGAAACCGGTCAACCCGGTGTTTTTGAGGAATATGGCAATATGAACGGTAAATTCGTCTATCTGGACATCCGGAAGGCACCCATTTTGGACGAAAGCGGAAAAATGTTGGGCATTGTGGGAAGTTCCCGTGATGTTACGCGTCAGAAACAAACCGAAACCGAATTGATCACGGCCAAGGAACGTGCCGAAGAAAGCGATCGGCTGAAATCGGCCTTCCTGGCCAACATGAGCCATGAGATCCGTACGCCGATGAACAGCATCCTGGGTTTCATCTCGTTGCTGCAGGAACCGGACATACCCATCGACATCCAGCATGAATACTACAAATCTGTCCGTTCGGGAGCGGAACGTCTGTTGAGCACCATCAACGACATCATCGAATTGTCGCGCATCGATTCCGGTGAAACGCAATTGATGAATTCAGACAACGATGTATTGGAAATCTTTGCCGTCTTGTACTCCATGTACTACAAAAAAGCGAAGGAAAAGGGGCTCCAGTTCATCAATAATTACAAGGAAGCCACCAACTTGCACATCCAATGCGACCGTAATAAACTTTTCGGAATCCTTTCCAATTTATTGAAGAACGCCATCAAGTACACCAACACTGGAAGCATCGAACTGGGTTGCAAGGCCGATTCCGACCGCATTCGGTTTTATGTGAAGGATTCCGGTATCGGAATTCCAAAGGGACGGCAAAAAGATATTTTCGAGCGCTTTGTTCAGGTTGACGGTTCAAAATCGCGCTTATACGAAGGCTCTGGCCTTGGACTGTCACTTTCGAAAGCGTATGTGGAGATGATGGGCGGTTCCATTTGGGTGGACAGTGAGGAAAATGAGGGCTGTACGGTCTATTTCGAATTGCCGTTGAGTGCTCAGAAAGATTATTCTTTTGAGAATGTCGAAACGGAAAAGCCCGTGGAAATTGGCACGGCAACCGGTTTGAGGATTTTAATTGTGGAAGACGACCCCAGCAGTTACGACTACCTAAACCTGATCCTGCAACGAGCGAACCACCGGGTGGTACATACGTTCACCGGTTTTGAGGCCGTGGAACTCTGTCGGCAACGCAGTCGGTTCGACATCATCCTGATGGATGTGAAACTTCCAGGAATCGATGGCTATGAGACCACCAGGCGCATCCGCGACCTTGGAATCGAGGTGCCCATCCTCGCTGTTTCTGCATTCGCGTTCACGGAAGACCAGCAACGTGCCATTAAAGCGGGATGCAACGATTACATCACCAAACCGATCAACCAGGACCACTTGTTGAGCAAACTGAATCAATACGCCCCGCATAAATCCTAAACGGATTTCATAATCGTTTCTATTCGAAAAAAAATCCCTATTTTTGCAATGCACACTGATTGTGCTACAGCAAATAATTTTCGTATGAAAAAACATATAAAAAACAACGTATGGTGGGTGGGTAAAAACCACTGGGAACTCCGCGAATTCCACGGTTCCGAGTTTACTACCACCAAGGGTTCCTCCTATAATTCCTACCTCGTACTCGAAGAAAAAATTGCGCTGATCGACACCGTATACGAGCCCTTTTCACACGAATTTGTCAAGAACCTGCGGAAGGAAGTCGATTTGAAAAAGATTGATTTCATCGTTTGCAACCACGCCGAACCAGACCACAGCGGTGCCTTGGCCGAACTGCTCGAAGAAATTCCCGGAACGCCGGTTTATTGCACGGAAAACGGTATCAAGTCCTTGACGGGGTTGTATCACGACAAAAGTTGGAACTTGATTCCGGTCAAAACGGGTGATAAAATATCTGTTGGAAACGGTAAGGAGCTTTTATTCATTCAAGCTGCCATGATTCACTGGCCGGACAGCATGTTCTGTTTCCTCACAGGCGACAACATCCTGTTCAGCAACGACGCTTTTGGCCAGCATTTCTGTTCGGAACTGATGTTCAATGACTTGGTGGATCAGGGTGAACTTTGGAATGAAACCTACAAATACTACGCCAACATCATCACGCCGTTCAGCCACTTGGTTGCACGGAAATTGGAAGAATTCAAGGAACTGGGACTTCAGGTCGAATGCATCGCCACCAGCCACGGCATCGTCTGGCGTGACAATCCCCAGCAAATTCTGGACAAATACGCCGAATTCGCTGCTGGATATCAAGACAACCAAATCACCATCATCTACGATACGATGTACCACGGCACACAAATGATTGCTGAAAACATCGTCAAGGGCATCACCGAAGCCGATCCGTTGGTGAATGTCAAGCTTTTCTGCGCTTCCAACACCGACATCAGCGACCTGATGCTGGAAATTTTCAAGTCCAAGGCCATCATGCTGGGTTCACCGACGGTTCATAACGGCGTCTTGTACACCATAGCCGGTTTGATGGAGTTCATCAACGGTATGAAATTCAAAAACAAGAAAGCTGCTTCCTTTGGAACGTATGGTTGGAGAGACCTTGCCTCCAAAGTTATCGGGAACTCGCTCAAAGAATCGGGTTTTGAAATGATCATGGAGCCCATCAGTGCCGCCTGGAGGCCGGATGACCATTTCTTAGAACAGTGCAATGCTTACGGGCACAAATTTGCAGAGTTAACCAAATAATAAAAAAACCGCCAATTGGCGGTTTTTTTATTATAGCATAATTTTTACGTCCGCCTTCCGGCTTTCGGGGGTAACGGTGAGTTGGAGGAGTTTGCCGTCTTTGAGGGTGGCTTCAATAGTTGTTTGGTAGGGAGCGTGCAATTTGAAGGTGACATCCCAGGCTTTGGGCCAAGAGGGAAAAAGCAGGATGGTCTTGCCGTCTGTCTGCATCAGCATTTCCTGCAAACCGATCATGCCCGAGCCACCCCAGTTGTGGTCGGGTACCCAGTCGTTACCCGGGCCCCAAAAAGTGGGGAAACGGCGGGAGGAGTTGCCCAGTTTCTTGATGGCCAGGTCGGCGGCTTCGTCCGTAAGGCCCATTCTCGCACAAAAGATGTTGTCCTGGTGCCAGCTTTGGTAATGCTTCTGTTCCGGGCGTTCAATGCCGAAGTGCCAAGTATCGATGGCCACCTGCAAGTCGGGTTTGCCCACACCGTAGATGCCCCAAGGGAAGACTGGGTACAGTTGCGGAATCTCGGTGTTGTTGATGCGTTCGAACGATTGGGCCGGCGCAATGACTTTGTGCCCATTCATTTCCCTAAAGTAAATCGGTGGAATGCGCGTGAGCATCTCGCCCCAATGTTTCCGGCTGTCGGTGGTGAGGTACTTGGTGCTGTCGAGCTCCAACAGGCGGGTGAGTACGGATTTCAGCCCACAGACGGCTGTGACGGAGTTGTAGGCGACCTTGTAGGTCTCAGCGGCGGTGCTGGGGTACAAGACCAAATGTCCGTCGGCATCCAACGTCTTGGTGGTCCGTAAGGCGGAAAGGTATTGGTAATGTTCGTCAAAGAAGCGCAAGCTGCTTTCTATCAAGGGAATGTACCGGGTGATGTCCTGATGTTCGAACCGTTCGGCATCCAACATCATCTGGCAAAACTCAAAGACGGTTTCCCAAGTGTATTCAATCCAGTTGTTGTACTCCACGCCGGGATCAAAGTTGGCCGGCCGTTTCCAGTTGTACTCGAAAGCCACTGGCAAACCAAAGTTTTCCATCTGTTCGGTGAAGCAGGCGCCTTCGTGGCCCCAATAGACCTTGGTGCGCAATTCCGCATTTTTGAGGATGCGCAGGTAGAAGTCGAACTGGGGGGTCATCATGTCGATATCGCCGCTCTTGAGCATGGGCCAATAGACCAACCGTTGGTTCTGGGCCGTGAAGCTGCCACCGCCCCAACGCCTGAAATCGGCAGTTTCGTTGCGTTTGTTGTCCACAAATTCCGGGTCGTAAGTGAACAGCCCGCCATTGAACTTGGTGGGGTAGGCACCGTAGGCGTTGCAGCCCAGCTGATACCTGAAAACCTGATAGTTGCGCCCGACTTGCCACGGCTTGGAGCTTCCATCGGGTTTGTCCTCATTGATGCGAATGAAACTGCGCCTCCAAAAATCGTTCCACCAACGGATGGTTTTAAGCCTGTCTTTTTCCGTTTGTTTCAACGTGTTGTCTGCCAGCTGGTTCAAGTGGGTTTTCCAAATAGCCAAGTCCGGCGTATTTTCCGTCTGAAGGCAAATTTGAAGTTGATGCTTGGTGGCCGGGCTTTTACTTTTGAGCTTCCATCCCGAAAAATCAGTGCTGGCATAGCGCCCCGTTACGGTACCGTCCGGAATTAAATTGCTGCCCCACATGGAACCCCCGAAAATGAGGTCCCTGCCCGGATTGTACAGTTGCCCCTTGACTGAATTCAGCCCTTGTTGCTCCACGCAAAGGTCAAACCCTGTTTCTGTATTTCTGTTTTGATGGCTGAACTGGATGCTGTTGTTCGGTTGGAAATCAACCTTGTCCTTGCCCAAAATGGCCTTGGCCTGAGCGCCCAACCACGAACGGCAAACGTCTTTCTCGGAATTGCCCAACTCCCGGTCGGTTTGATGCCAGTTTTCGTACGTGAAGGTGGCTGTCGTTTTCCGGTTGCCCTGGATGTCCACATGCACGACCGGGTGGAACACGTCCGCCCAAATCCGCACCGTAACGTTTTGCCCGTTCTTCATGCCGAATATTTCCACAAAACCGTCTTTGAGTTTCAATTCCTGCCTGAACGCGCTGCTGTTGTCCAACGGATTCGGCGTGAGCTGGATGCGAATGCGGCCCAGTTTTGGAAAGCCATTCAACTCGTCGAACGTGCCGCTCCTGGAAAGGTAGAACAGAAGGTCGCCGTTTTCCACCCAAACATTCATGCCGATGTCACCGCCGCCGCAGGGCATGCTTTCGCCGGCGTTTTTGGAAGGCGAGGTCCAAACGATGTTGTATGGATCGAGCCAGCTCAGTTCGTCGGCTGCATGCAGGGGTGTCAGCAGTAAAAGCAGCAAGGGAAGCAACAGGAGGCGTTTCATGGTCTTGGTGATTGGTCGTTTCAAAGATACAGATTTTCCACAAACGAAAAGAGGCTGAACCCAATAGGATTCAGCCTCTTAAATGCTGTTTTTTCGCTTATGCCTTTTCGGCAGGAACGATGGAGACGAAGGAACGGTCGTTTTTCTTCTTGCGGAAGGCTACGACACCGTCTACCAATGCATACAGGGTGTGGTCTTTGCCAATGCCTACGTTTTCACCCGGATGGTGTACCGTACCGCGTTGACGGATCAGGATGTTGCCGGCGATGCATTTTTCGCCACCGAATATTTTAACGCCCAAGCGTTTGCTTTCTGATTCGCGTCCGTTCTTAGAACTACCGACGCCTTTTTTATGTGCCATTTGTCTTTTGCTGTTTTAAGGGTTAAGCTACTACTTCGTTGATTTTCAATTCAGTGAAGAATTGACGGTGACCGTTGCATTTTCTGTAACCTTTGCGACGTTTCTTTTTGAAGATGATGACTTTGTCACCTTTGACGTGTGAAAGGACTTCACAAACAACTTTGGCACCAATAACGGTGGGAGCACCGATTTTCACTTTACCGTCGGTGTCGAGCAACAACACCTTTTCAAATTCAACAACAGAACCACGTTCTGCTTCCAGGCGGTGAACGAACAGTCTTTTACCGGCTTCGGCTTTGAACTGTTGACCCGCGATTTCTACAATTGCGTACATTAACTTATTAATTATCAAAGTTATACTCCGGAGGGTGGGATGCAAAACTGCAGCGCCGCTTGGTAACCCTTCACGAATGGAGGTGCAAAAGTAGGCAATCTTAACGAAAATTGCAACCCCTGCACCGGTTTTTTTTACTTTTTCAGCGTGGCCAGGTAGCGTTCGGCTTCGATGGCTGCCGCACAGCCGCTGCCTGCGGCGGTGATGGCTTGGCGGTAATGAGGGTCGGCCACGTCACCGGCGGCAAAAACACCGGGAACGGTGGTGCGGGGAGTGCCGGGTTCAGTCACGATGTAACCGACTTCGTCTGTTTTCAAATACGGAGCGAATATGTCTGAATTCGGCTTGTGGCCAATGGCCAAAAAGAACCCGTCGATGTCGATGTCCAGATTGGTTTCGTCCGCTTCACCGCGACGTTTCACCAAATGGGCGCCTTCCACGCCGTTTTCGCCGAAGAGGCCAAGCGTTTCGTGTTCGAACAATACCGTGATGTTTTCGGTGTTCATCACACGGTCCTGCATGATTTTGGAGGCGCGTAGGAAAGGTTTGCGAACGATGAGGTAAACGTGGGATGCGAGGCCGGCCAAGTAGGAGGCTTCTTCGCAGGCGGTGTCGCCACCACCCACCACGGCAACTTTCTTTTTACGGTAGAAGAACCCGTCACAGGTGGCACAGGCGGATACACCCTGACCGGCATACTTGGATTCGTCGGCCATCCCCAGGTATTTGGCGGTGGCGCCGGTGGCAATGATGAGGCTGTCGCAGGTGATGTCTTTCTCGCCGTCGATGGTCACTTTGAAAGGCGTGGCTGAAAGGTCGGTGGCCGTGGCGACACCCCAGCGGGCATCACAGCCGAAGCGCGTGGCCTGCTTACGAAAGTCATCCATCATCTCGGTGCCGGTGATGCCGTCCGGATAGCCTGGAAAGTTATCGATTTCGGTCGTGGTGGTCAATTGACCGCCGGGCTGCATGCCTTCGTAAAGCACCGGGTAAAGGTTGGCTCTGGCGGCGTAAATGCCGGCCGTAAAGCCTGCAGGCCCCGATCCGATGATGAGGCAACGTACGTGTTCCATATCGTTTGTTTTTGTTGTTAGCGTAAATCGACCACTTCCGTATTGGGATAGTCTTTGGGGTTGAAGGCGAACAAAGCGTCGCTGTAGGTTTGACCGGTCAGGTAACTGCCGATGCTGATGCGGCTGCCGGATTTGTCCTTGTTGGTGATGATGATGCTCACCGGGCGGTAGCTGGATTTTTCAAAACAGGCCACGATGCTCAGCGTATTTTCGGTTTTCACGTAGGGCTTGAGTTCGACCTGGTAGAGTTTCTTGCCGTTTTCCACCTTGTCGGCCAGCAACTTGCTGTTGTATCCATGTTGGTAGAGTTGGAAAACATTGACCGGGTTGATCATGAGCAGTTCCTTGGAATTGGGCTTGCTCAGGTTGACTTCGTTGTTGGACTGCATGTACACCCATTGGTTGGTTCCGTCGAACCAAGTGGTCATATCACCCGTTTCCAGTCTGAATTTGGAGCCTTTGAGCTGGATGTTGCCCGAAAGGTTGTCCTTGACCGTGCCGCCCTTGGCCAACACCTTGATGGTAAATCCTGCCTTCACGCCGCCGGCTTTATTGTAAGCGAGGGAAGCCTTATTGAGCACTTCCAAGGCTTTCGGGTCGTTTTGCGCATGTTGCAACGGCTCTGTGGATTGGGGTGCCATGGGCAACTGTGCGGCAAGGTTCATGCTGAACAAAACGCTGAAAATCAACACTAAACTACTAAATTTTTTCATAATGACAATCAATTCTGTTTCGGAGTCCAAAGGTACAAAAACAATGCCGGAAGTACCGAACTCTAGCCGTACCCAAATCTTGGTATTTAAACTTATTTAATCCTTGCCAACAGGTTGTCCAACTGAAACTCGTCGTTCACCAGTACCTGGCGAGCCTTGCTTCCTTCGCTCGGCCCAATGATGCCGGCCTGTTCCAGTTGGTCCACGATGCGTCCCGCCCGGTTGTAACCAATGGAGAACTTGCGCTGAATCAGGGACGTAGAGCCCTGCTGATGAATCACGATGATGCGGGCGGCATCCTCGAACAGCGGATCCAGACCCTCCATGTCCTGAGGCCCCATGCCTGAACCGCTTTCGGAAGCGGGTTCCGGCAAGTAAAAAGCGGTGGGATACCCACGCTGGTCGCCAATAAAATGGGCGATGTTCACCACTTCGGGCGTATCCACAAAGGCGCATTGCACGCGAACCAGGTCGCTGCCTTGCGAGAAGAGCATGTCCCCGCGGCCGATGAGCTGGTTGGCACCGAGTGAGTCCAAGATGGTGCGGGAGTCCACGCCGGAGCTCACGCGGAACGCGATGCGTGCCGGGAAGTTGGCCTTGATGGTGCCCGTGATGATGTTGGTGGTGGGACGCTGCGTGGCAATAATCATGTGAATACCTACTGCACGAGCCTTTTGGGCAATACGCGCGATGGGCATTTCAATTTCCTTGCCCGCCGTCATGATGAGGTCGCCGAACTCGTCGATAATCACCACGATGTACGGCAGGAACTTATGCCCCTTTTCCGGATTCAAATGGCGCGAGACGTATTTGACATTGTATTCCTTCAAGTTGCGCACGCCGGCCAGCATCAATAGGTTGTAGCGGTCGTCCATTTCCCGGGTGAGCGAGCTCAGCGTCTGCTTCACTTTTTCGGAATCGGTGATGATGGCTTTGCCGTCGTCCGGCAGCTTGGCCAAGTAATGCTTCTCAATGGTGGAATACACGCTGAACTCCACCATTTTGGGATCCACCATCACGAACTTGAGTTCCGCGGGGTGCTTCTTATATAGGAGTGACGTGATCATCGCGTTCAGCCCAACGGATTTTCCTTGACCGGTGGCGCCGGCCACGAGCACGTGCGGCATCTTGCACAAATCCACCATGAACACGTCGTTGGTGATGGTGCGGCCCAAGACCATGGGCAGGTCGTATTTGGATTCCTGGAACTTCTTGGAGTTGATGACGCTGTACATGGAAACCACTTGCGGTTCCCGGTTCGGCACTTCGATACCGATGGTGCCCTTGCCCGGTATCGGCGCGATGATGCGGATACCCAGGGCGGCCAGCGACAGCGCGATGTCGTTTTCCAGACTCTTGATGCGCGAGATGCGCACGCCCGGTTCCGGTATGATTTCGTACAAAGTCACAGTAGGACCCACGGTGGCTGAAATCGAACTGATCTTGATGCTGAATTGTTCGAGAACCTCCTGAATTCGGCGTTTGTTGCTCTTTTGTTCCTCGGCGTTGACAATGGTCTCCGAGCTTTCGTACTTAGTCAACAGGTTGACGGACGGGAACTTGAAGGAAGAAAGATCCAGTTTGGGGTCGTATTCGCCCAAGTAAGAGGCGTCGTAGTCTTCGTTGGATTCGCCCTGGGAGCGTCTGCGTGCAGGCGCCACGGCGGGTTCCTCCGTTTCGTCCTCGGTATCGTCGCCTTTGCCCACCTTGATCTCGAAATCGATGTCGTCGGGGAGGGGAGGTTCTTCGGTCACGACGGTTTCATCCACTTCGGGTTCTTCCTCTTCTTCCTCTTCTTCCTCGTCTTCGTCCTCGAAGTCTGGCTTCTCGGCGGGCTTGACCACGGGTTCAGCCGTGGCAAAAGGATTTTTGGAAGCATTCCAACTCTTGTCGAATTCCTCGGGCCATTCGCCGTCTTTGGTGCTGAACGCGGCGGCTTCCACCTCCTCGGCGGTCTTTTCCTTGCGGGCGAAAGGCTTCCATGCCATAATGCGTTGGACGAAAGGCAGGGTGCTGGCCTTTACGATGACCAGAAAGATGAACAGCGATGCCAGGATGACCAGCAAGGCTCCCGGCCAACCAATTCGGCCGGAAAGAAATTCACTCAGCCAATATCCGTGCGCGCCACCGGGCAGAATGAAGCTGTTTGGAATGAACGGTTGCAGGAAAAAGGCCAAGGCGAGGGAGGTCCACACGAGGCCGAAGCTGTCAAGCAAAAAGTGCTTGATGAGCGAAACCTTGATGAGCCCCAGCATCTGCAAGCCAAGCATGGTGGCGAATACCAGCATGAAGACGATGGAATAGCCGAACCAATGGTTGATGATGATGTTGGCCAGCCAGGCGCCGTAAGAACCGCAGATGTTGAGCGTCTGCCCCGTGATGCCGCCCAGTTCGCCGAAGCTGCGGCCGTCGACCAGACTTTGGTCGGAACTGCCCGTAAACAGGAAAGAACCGAGGATGAGGGTGATCCAGGCGACAAAAACCAACCACAGGACGCCGATGGATACCCACGTTTCCCGTTTGTGCAGGAATCCGGATTTTGGTTTGACTGGTGAAGGCTTTTTGATATGTTTGACGGGGTTTGCCATAGCGTATAAGGTCAAATTTCTTTAAGTTGCAAAAATACAAAAACAACTCAGAAAACCCTTCCCCGATTCTTTATTTAATCCAAGGTGTTCAATTTTTTGTATATCGGTGTTATTTTGTACTTTTGCAGTGTTGTTAAAGATCCCTTCATTTATGTCAAAAGCCTTAAAATCAGATAATCCCGTTTACAATAAGAATACCATCGAGTTCGTTGCCGTGGCAAAATCATTCTGTGATTTCATGGATCAGCTTGAAACGACTGATAAAGCAGGTTTTTTGGACACCACCACGCGTTTGCTGCCCTTGCTTTACCTCAAAGCGACGTTGTTGCCCGAAAACGATTTGATTTCGGACGACGAGCCTGAAATGTTCGCCACCGAGGAGCAATATTCCGATTTGGCACACGCCATTTCCGAAATGCTGGGGCACGACGATGCCTATTTGGAGGTGTTCCATCCGGACATCCGATTTTCAGACACGCCTGTTGCCACGTTTGTTTCTGAAAACTTGGCCGACATTTGGCAGGATTTGTTCAACTTCATTTCGGTGTTCCGCATCGGCTACGACGACACGATGAACGATGCCTTGTATGTTTGCCGCACCAATTTTGAACAGTTTTGGGGCCAATCGCTCGTGAATGTGCTCCGTGCCCTGCACAATTGCAAATATGCCACCAAAGAGGACGACGCCTTGTCCATGGAAGAGGAGGATTTCGAATGAACGACCTGCTCGGCTCCATCACCAAAGACGAATTGAATCTGTTGCCGGTCGAAACCTTCGACGGGGTGATTGACGTGGTCGATACGCCAGAAGATTTCAAACGGGTTTTGGCGATTCTCAATCGGGAAGAAGTCATTGGCTTCGATACCGAAACCAAGCCGGTGTTCACCAAGGGCAAGCGGAACAAGGTGGCTTTGCTACAAATCGCCACTTCGACCACCTGTTACCTGATTCGATTGAACTGCATCGGCTTTCCGGAAGGCTTGACTGATTTCTTCAACAACGGCGTCTTGAAGGTGGGGCTTTCCATCAAGGACGATTTCCTGATGCTTCGTGGACGCGACCATGCATTGGATCCGCAAAGTTTTGTCGAACTGCAGTCGTTCGTGAAAGACTACGGCATTGCCGACAATAGTTTGCAGAAAATTTACGCCATCCTGTTTGCTAAAAAACTGTCGAAGGCGCAACGCTTGTCCAATTGGGAAGCGGAGGAGCTTTCGCACGGACAAAAAGCCTATGCGGCTTTGGATGCCGTGGCTTGTCGCCGAATTTACCTCGAATTGAAGCGGAACTACACGTTCAAACCCCTCCCGATTGTCGAAAAACAGACTCCCTTTGTTCAGGATTAATGCTGTAGAACATGTTTTATAGGTGCCTTTTCATGTTTTACAACATTTATTCATGTTAATTGTGAAATTATTTTGGGAATTTGTTTCCATTGAAAATTAAGTCAATGTATTGATAATCAATAATATGGTCAATTATTTTTAAGTGTAAGATTTACACTAATCGTTAAAACATGTTAAACAACCTATTTTTTTACTCGGATAATTTGCATAGACGTGAAATGCCGCGTATATTTGTACTGTGTTTTTCATGGTATTAGATTTAAGGTTAAGGAAGATTGGTTGTCGTGAGACAACCTTCTTTTGTTTATAGACCTTACCTAAATTTTGCAGCCATCTTAAAAGGTGGCTTTTTTTATGCAAAAAAATGTATTTTTGTCGTTCACTAAACAAAATTACCATGATACTCGCTCAAATCAATATGGCGGCCATGCAAGGCATCTCGCTGGTCTCCGTCGGGAAAGGCCTGGTCGGCATCGCTTCCCTCGTCTTGTTAGCCGTGCTCTTTAGCAGAAACCGCAAAGCCATCGACTGGAAACTGGTCACCATCGGCTTGACCGTTCAATTCTTGTTGGCCATCGGCATCCTGTTCGTACCGTTTTTCGGCTCCATCTTCGATTTTCTAGGCAGAATCTTCATCAAGATCATGGCCTTTACCAACGAAGGCTCCACCTTCCTGCTCGGCGGAATGATGAACGTGAAGTCCTTCGGCTATATTTTCGCCTTTCAGGTGTTGCCCACCATCATTTTCTTTTCGGCCCTGAGCAGCCTGTTGTTCTACTTGGGTGTCATTCAAAAGACGGTTCAGGCCGCTTCGTGGATGTTGCGTAAGATTTTGAAAATTTCGGGTTCGGAAGGCTTGGTCTTGGGCGCACACTTGGCGCTGATGGGGCAGACGGAAGCACCGTTGCTGGTCAAGGGGTACTTGAGCCGCATGAACGCTTCGGAAATCTTCCTGATCATGACGGCTGGTATGGCAACCATCGCCGGCGGGGTGCTGGTTTCGTACATCGGCATGCTGGGCGGGGGTGATGCGGTATCTCAATTGATATTTGCCAAGCATTTGCTCTCGGCTTCTGTCATGGCGGTACCGGGGGCGGCTGTCTTCGCCAAGATCCTGTTCCCGCAAACGGAAAAGGTGGATGAGAACACGGCCATCGATCAGAACAAGATTGGCACCAACTTTTTGGATGCCATTGCCATCGGTACCTCGGACGGTTTGAGGTTGGCGTTGAACATTGCCGGCATGTTGCTGGTGTTCATCGCGTTTGTGGCGTTCGCCAACTTCTTGGTTTCCAAATTTGTCGGCAGCTATTCGGTTTCTGCAGTGCTGCTGGGAGCGGCGATGCTGGCCGTTTTGGTTTCAGCCATACAGTTTTTTGTGAAGAAGAAAAAGAAATTCAAGGTTGCGTTTTGGGTTTCGGCCTCGCTGACCGTGATTTGCATCGTCAACGTGATTTCCGTGGGCCTGGGCGACGGTTTCGTCTTGAATCAATACTTGGCTGAAGTCTCGGGCGGACGCTACACGCAATTCAACTTCCAATTCATCATGGGGCTGCTGTTCTCGCCGCTGGTGATGCTGATGGGCATCAATCCTTCCGATGCGATTTCCGTGGGGCAGCTGTTGGGTGAGAAAACCATCATGAACGAGTTCGTGGGGTACCAGAGTTTGGCGCAGCTCGTGCAGACGGGCGTGTTGACGGACCCGAAAACAATTATCATGTCCACGTATTTGTTGTGCGGTTTCGCGAACATCAGTTCCATCGGCATCCAGATTGGTGGCATTGGTTCGCTGGCACCGCAGGCAAGGCCGTGGCTGACCAAATACGGACCTTTGGCCGTACTGGCCGGAACGCTGGTTTCGTGCATGTCTGCAACGATGGTGGGGCTTTTGCTCGGTTAATTGATGGCTATTTTTTATACACCGGACATTCTGACGAATCCCTGCCTTTCGGAGGAGGAATCGGTCCACTGCGTGCGCGTGCTCCGTTTGGGCGAGGGGGCTGAAATCGACTTGATAGACGGTCGCGGTACGTTTTACAAAGCCCGCATCGTGCAGGCGCACCCCAAGCATTGCATGGTGGAGGTGCTGGAAACCATCCAAGATTTGACGCCGCCGTTCATGGCCCACATTGCAGTGGCGCCCACCAAGAATTTCGACCGCATCGAATGGTTCGTGGAAAAGGCGACGGAGGTGGGCATCGGCGGGTTCCATTTTATCGGCTCCCAACATTCGGAACGCAAGAACCTCAAGCTGGAACGCATCGACAAGATCGTGGTTTCGGCCCTCAAGCAATCGATGAAGGCGCTGAAGCCGTACATCGGGGAGCTCACCGACTTCAAGAAATTCGTCACGCAGCCTTTTGAAGGCCAAAAATACATTTGCCATTGCAATCCGGGAGAGAAGCCGCTGCTCAACAACGTTTGCAAGCCCGGTACGCCCGTTCTGGTGCTCATAGGTCCGGAGGGCGATTTCAGCCCCGAAGAAGTGAATTTGGCCTTGCAGAACGGTTTCCAGGCGGTGTCGCTTGGCGATACGAGGTTGCGCACCGAAACCGCAGCCTTTGTGGCCGCGCATGTGGTCTGCCTCAAAAATATGTGATCGTGAACAAAATCGAACGCTTCTTTGCCACGGTGGAGCGCAAGCCGGTGGACCGTCCCGCTTCCTGGCTGGGCATTCCGGACACCAAAGCTTTGCCGGCCTTGTTCGCGCATTTCGGCGTCAAGGACTTGTTCGAACTCAAAGCCGTGATTGACGACGACATCTTTCCGGTGGAACTGCCCTATCATTCACCGACCTCCGATGCCATCTATGCGGCTTTCGACTTTGCCAAAAAAGGCAGTGTTTCATTGGCTGAACGCACGTTGACGGCACCCGGGTATTTTGAAGATTACCATGAGGTTGCAGATGTGGCCGATTTTCCATGGCCCGATCCCAAGAAATACATTGACCCGGCTGAATGCGTGAAAGCGGTATCCGAGGTTCCCGAGGGGAACGCGGTGATGGGCGTCATCTGGTCCGCGCATTTTCAGGACGCCTGCGCGGCGTTCAGCATGGAAGAGGCGCTGATGCGCATGATGCTGGAGCCGGAGATGTTTCAGGCGGTGATTGACCGCATCGCGGATTTCTACCTGGAAGCCAACGAGATTTTCTACAAAGCCACGCAGGGCAAGCTGCATGCGGTACTCATCGGCAACGATTTGGGCTCCCAATGCGGGTTGATGATCGATCCGGATTCCATTCGACAGTTCGTGTTGCCCGGTACGCGCAAGCTTATCGCACAAGCCAAAAGATACGGTTTGAAGGTGATTCACCATTCCTGCGGCTCCATTTTCGACATCATTCCGGATTTGATCGAAGCGGGCGTGGATGTGATCCATCCCATTCAAGCGCTGGCGGCCAAGATGGAACCGGGGCGGTTGAGCCTAGCGTTCAGCCATGAAGTATCTTTTTGCGGAGGGGTGGATGCGCAGCAGCTGTTGGTGAACGGAAGGCCGGAGGAGGTTCGTGCCAAGGTCAGAGAATTAAAGCGAATATTCCCGACGGGTTTGATTGTTTCGCCCAGCCATGAAGCCATATTGGCCGACATTCCGCCGGCCAACATTCAAGCTTTGTTCGAAGAGGTCCACAGGGACTGAACTATTCCATTTTTATCAATTTGAGGGTGATGCGGCTTTCGCCCGAGCGGAGGATGCCGATGTAGGAACCGGGGTGCAAACTGCCGGTGGCGATGTCGTTCCTGCCGGCAGGGCAGGCCACGCGCAGGATTCGGCGGCCGTCCAGGGTCAGGATGTCCAGGGTGGCGTCCATGGGGATGGAAAGCGTGAGTTGGTCGCGGAACGGGTTCGGCCCATAGGCGACGCTGCTTTCGTCCATGACGCTCAGACCGGTGGTGGGGCCGGTGTATTCCTTGAGCGTGAAGGGGAAGACGAGGCTTTCGGTGCCTGGCGTGGTGAGGTAGGTGGCACCTGGCAACCAGTAGCTGGTGCCGATGCCGCCGCCGTTGCGGATGGCCCAGAAGTCGCTGCCGGTGAGGTGGTAGACTTCGTAGCTGCAACTGTCACTCACGTAGTTCAACGTGTTGAACGAACCGTTTCGGTCGAGGAAAACAGCCGTGTTCTTGAGCGGGATGATTTTGTACCGGTTCACCGTGCTGTCCTTTTGGAAGTACCAGCCCTGATTCATATCCACATTCACGCTGTTGTTGGCGAAAGTGGGCTTCAGACTCGGATGAACAAAGGACAAATACTTGTTCGTGGACGGGTTGATGAGGTAGTATAGGCCGTTTTTCAGTTGGTTCTTATCGTAGACGTTCACCACGAATTGCTCTGTGAAGCTGGTGGCACCCAAGGTGTAGGTAACCGAATAGACGCCGCTCTGTTGGACGCTGCCCAAATTGAGGGAGTCCGTGGTGGCGCCGGTGTTCCATTTAAAGGTGCCGCCAGAGGTGCCCACGATTTGTTTCAGCACGAGTTTGGAGCCTGCTTCCACCAACATGCTGTCATTGAGCATCAAATACCCACCGTTATAACGCATGGCAGCGGCTGAACCGTTCAGTTTGGCTTCACCGTAGGGGTCGACCAACTCGAAGGGGAAGCCGGTGATGGTGCTGAACCCTTTGCCGCGAATCATCGAATTGGTGAGCTTCCAATAGGCCGTACCCGAACTGCCGCCGTTCTGGATGGCGTACAGGTTGGTGCCGTTCTGGTTGTAGAAGGTGTAGCTGTTCCAAGCCGAAGCGTAGGTGCTGCTGTTGTATCGACCGTATTCGTCCAGAAAGACGGCCGGGTTGGCCTTGTTGACGATTTTGTAGCGGGTGGAGGTGGCGTCCTTGCTGATGATCCAGGTTTGGAAATCGCCGTTGAGGACGTCCTTGCCCATGAACACGGGAACGTCGGTGCCGACGTTGGTCAAATAGGAACCATCCTGCGGATTCTTGATGAAATAGGCGCCGTCCGTCAGGGTTGATTTCTGATAGATCTCCACCTTGAAGCGGCAGCCGACGGTATCGCCGTTCAAGGTGCAAATCGCCTTGTAGGTGCCGGTCTGTGTGATGGTCCGGTTTTGGGTGGTGCTGCCGTCCTCCCATTTCCAGCTGCCGCCGGTCAGGGTGGCTTTGGGTTGGAGTTCCACCGCCGTGCCCGAAAGCACCGCCAGGCTGTCCGTGTTCTTGGCGTTGATGTACGGATAGACCTTCAGTGCCAGTTTGGCAGGCTGCAGGGTAAACGGGAAGCCGTCCATGGTCGAAGTGCCCTTGCCAGTGATGATGTTGCTGACGGACCAATACAGCACGCCCGAACTGCCACCGTTTTGGAAGGCATATTGGTCGGTTCCGGCCTTCTGATAAATTTCGTAGGAGTTCCAAGCGCTGGAATAGGCGCTGTTGTTGAAGCGGCCGTATTCGTTGAGGAACTTGAAGCCGTTGCTCTGTGCGTAGATGGAGTAGCGCTTGCTCACGGCATCCAGGGCGATGAACCAGACTTGGGTTTCGGGATGCACATCATCCTTGGGCAAGTAAGTGGGAACCAATGTGCCGATGTTGGTGAGCCGGGTGCTGTCCACGGGGTTGATGATGGTGTAGAAACCGTCTGCCAGTTGGTTCTTGCGCGTGACGGTTATGGAGTAGGTTTCAGTCCTTGAAATGCCGTTGCAGGTGTAGGTCACAGAATATGTGCTGCTGGCATTGACGCCGTTGAGCACTTTGGTCGCCGTGGTCTCGCCGGTGCTCCAAAGCCAGGTTCCGCCAGCGTAAACGGGGGTCGGAGCCAGGGTGACGGTATCGCCGTAAACCACAGTTACCGCGTTTCGGTACGTGGTCGATTTGTACGTGAGGTTGGCAATAATGCCTGAACCCGTTGCCGAAAGGATTCTGAACGGAAATCCCACCATCGTGGCACTGCCTTTGCCGGTCACCGTGGTGCCGCTCACCGTCCAGAACATCGTGCCGGCTTTGTCGCCGTTTTGGATGGCGGTCAGGTCGCTGCCGTTCTTGCGGAGCAGATCGTAGGAATTCCAGGTGGCGTAATAGGCGGCAGTGCTCAATACGGCCGATTCGTTCAGGAATGTTCCCGTTAATTTTGATGTAATCTTATAACGGTTGGTCGTGTCTTTAAACAGCGTCCAAAGCTGCCCGATGTTGCCATTTTTGGCGGCAAAAGCCGGTGTGGTGGTGCCGCTGTTGGTCAGGAACTGACCGGTGGCGTCGTTCAAAATGTAATAATCGCCGTCGGCGAACGAAGCTTTGGTGTAGTCGTCCGTGGTGCTTCCGTTAAAAGCTACTGCCGTTGTGTACAACGCGTTGCCGTTGAGGTATTCGTACTTGAAGCGGTAGGTGCATGCGGCTCGTTCCTCCGCTGTAGGCTTGTATACATAGGTGTAAGTTGTCGCCTTCTGGTCGTAGGCGCGTTGCGGCAACACAACCACATTTTTGTACAACCCACCGTTGACGCTGACCTGCAGCACATACCGGTCTGTCATTTCCGCATTGTTGTCGGTAATGACAAACGTGATTTCGCCCGTGGCTGAATTGTAAGTCTTGGTCCATGTGGGTGTCGTGATGGTGGGTGTTTTGGGAATGACCTGCATGGCCGGATTGTAGGCCAGGTCGGGGTGGTCGCCCTTGTAGTATTCGCCGGCGGGGGTGAGTCCGCTCAGCAGCATGGCGCGCTTGTTCTCCACCCAGTTGTAGATGGAGTAGCGTTCCACAAAACTGGCGGTGTCCATCACGTTGAGGATGGCTTTGATGTCGGTGAGCTGTTTGGCAAACTGGGCGTCCGTGCCCGAGGGCCAGGTGGTCTCGGTGGTCCAGTTGGCGCCGTTGTTCCATTCGGTGATCCAGAGCGGCCGGCCCGTGGCGTCGTACCAGCTTTTGAGCGTGGTGTACCAGGTGGCGGCGGACAATCCGCCCCAATAGGCATGCAGGGCGCAGAAATCGACCCGATAGCAGGCGGCGTCGGCAGCGGCGATGAAGCTGGTGATCCAGGCCTTGTCGGTAGGTGCTGCCGAACCGATGCGCAATCCGGAATTTTGGAATTGGGGCATGTTGGCGCTGGCCGTTGCTGCGCTGTAGGTGGTGCCGTCGTGTTGTTCCGAGTGCTCCGGCTCATTGTAACCCAACACACCGGTGGCGCCTTCCAATCCGTTGATTTGGTCCCAGCCCGGCCAATACAGTTGACTTCGGATGGGGATGTACTCCAGGTTGCTGGTGGACGATTTGTCGGCGCTCCAGGAGTAGAACCAAGTGGCTTCGGTCATGCCGGCTTCCCAGTCGTAACTACTGTTGGTGGTGCACCAGCCTTTTTTGGAGACGAACTTCCAGGGTATGACGCGAATAAAGGAGGTGCGGCCGTACAGTTCCTTGGGCACGATATCGAACACAATGTCGTCGTCCTGTGCCACGAAGGCTCTACTGTAGCCGGTTCCGTCCACTTCGGTGGCGAAGGTGGCCATGTACCCCCGTTTCAGCCGGAAGGAACGAATGTTGTTGTCGAACTCGCCAAGAGTGATGTTGTAACCCAAGCCGATTTGGGTGGTCGAACCGAAATAATTGTCTTTTGAAAAAACGGTCAGGGGTTTGAACGTTGGTCCTTGTGGAATGACGACCGTTCCGTGCTTGTAGATGGTGATGCGGGCGTTGGTTCCATTCACCAGGGCTGCTCCGTTGACCTTCAGGCTAGTAGCGTAGGTGCTCACCACCACGGCCGGGCGTATGTTGTCGAAAAACAGCCAGGCGTCGTCATTCTTTAAGTTCACGGTGGAATTCAACAACGGTGAGCTACTGGTGAGGTGGTAGTCGATGGGGCTGGAAAGCACCAGCGCCTGATTGGTCAGGTTGGAAACGGTTTGACTGGTTTTGGCCTGTGTCAGGGTAAAAACGCCTAATAGACAAAAAAAGAGCAAAAGGCTTCGGTTCATGGTTCAATGTTTAGGTATAAGGTCTTGTCAAAAATAACAATTTCCGCTTTAATGAATGGGGTGGAATTCATTCATTAAAGCGGAAAATCATTTCAAAAAGTCCTACAGATTATTTCAGGACCACGATTTTAATCGTTTTGTTTCCAATTCTGGCAAACAAAATTTGGCCGGCAAACGCTGATAGATCAATGGTTTCGCCATTTCCAACCTTTTGGCTGCGTACTTTTTGTCCTGTTAGATTGTAGAGTTCAAGTTGCTGCGAAGTGTTCATGTCATGTCTGAAAGTAACAGGGCCATTGGTTGGATTTGGATAAACGGCAAACACCTTTTCGGTTGAGTGGATGGATGTGCCAACCATGTCTGCTATCGGACGTTTCATCCAATTTTCGGCAAAATGGTTGTCCACATCGTAACGTTTCAATGAAATGCCTTCGCTTGAATTGATTGGTAATGGCCAGGGTGCTTTGTTGTTGTATACCACTTGATCAATGACCTTGCCATAGGTGTTCATCAATTGAACTTTCTCTCCTGCATCGTCAAGGTGCCCACTTTCCCATTGATAGACCACAGCACCCTTATCATTCCAAAAGGTGGATGAGGCCAGGGATGAGATATATATTTTTTCCTTTGGTCCTATGGAGGCTCCAACCGGGAAGGTAAATTTGATACCACTGGTAAAGGTGCAACTATCCAACTGAAAACTGGTTTCACCAGGATTGTACAATCCGATGAATTCAAGATCTTCCAAACCTAGATCGGAGACGTAATCAATATCACTGATCAATATGGAGACAGGCAGGGTAGGCAATTTCAGATTGGCCCCGATGTTTTTTCCATCATTTCCAGCATTGAATAGGGGGGATCCTGTTAAAAATGAAAATTCATTTTGAGTCGGATTTGTAAATAGCGGGTTTGAAAACACATTGTTCTTTCCAACTGGCATGTTTTCCGTGTCGTCTAGGGAGTTGGAAATTTCGATTTTGGAGTATTCATCGTTGAAATAACCCAATTCATACGAATTTGAAAGAACCGTATTCGTCACAAACAAATTGGAGCCGGCATCTCCGGCATGCTTTTGATAGTTGGCCAAAGCAAAATAGTTTCCGTAATAGGTACAATGATCGATCGTCACACTGCTAGAGTCTTTCATGCCCGCACCCATGCCACAATTGATAAAAACGGAATTGGTGATTTTAGCCGAAGATTGTTGTCCAATGGAAACGCCCTTGTCATTGATGTTAAAGGCAATGATGCTATCGACGACGACATTCTTGGCGTGGTCGCCCAAATCGACTGCATCTGCGTTGGAACCTTCAAAGTCGTGAAAGTAGCTTTTACGGACACTGCTGTTTCCGTCCGACATGTCTCCAAAATCAAGTGCGTCGGTATCAACACCTTTGTTTCCGACAAACTCACAATTGTACATGGAAATCTTGCCTTTTTTGATGTTTATGACATCGCAGCCCGCAAAATCAGAATGAAAACGACTGTTTGTAATCTTAGTCTGACAATTGTACACATTTAGCGGGTTCTTGAAAATATGCTCGATGTAGATGCTATCCAACATGACGGTGGAATTTTCAATCATCAGTGCAGCAATATCCCGAATCGGACTTGGACCTTCCGAAGCATTTTCAATGGTGACATTCTTGAACCAGACCGTATCGCTGGCATTCTTGATGTGAATCAAGCCCCATTTCTTTGCTGCACTTTCCGGATTGCTCTTGAAAATAATGGGTTCCGAATTGGTGCCTTTTGCAACAATGCTGGCAGATGAATAAATGGATACACCGTCCGAAAACCAAAGTTCAACCCCTGGTTCAATAATCAATTTACCTGTCGAAGCAATGTTGACATCCGTCGGTACCAAATAAGGTGATTTGCTTTTTGTAAGTGTCATCACATCCGAAATCTCAGTGGGAAGTATACTCTTGCCATTTGGCTCAAATACCGCAGAGATATTTACGGTTGTCTGAGGATTTAAAACGAGTTCTTTTGCAGTGGAAAGGTAATTGCCGACTCCTGGCATGGTTACCGATAATTCCAAATCGAAACTAACGTCAGCACTATTGGCTGCTGCTTGGTGGACTTCGACAGCAATTATATTGGTACCGTTCACCAATAAATCGGAACCAATGGAAAACGTGTGAAAATTGGATTCTTCGGGCACCGCAATGGCTGTGGATGCCAATGTGCCATAAGCAATGGTTCCGGCAGGCATGTTGCAGCGTTGTAACTCTGTTCCATTCAAATAAATGACCGCCCCATCATCATATTTTAACGTCAAGGTCAATCCAGACGCCTTTTCCTTATTGGTCAAAACAAAGCTTTTTCTGAAATAGGAGGTGATGTATCTGTTCGAAGTGCTGGTCCCATAGCTGATCACTGTTTTTTCATCACCATCTCCGTAACCCAACTCGGCAAGGCCTGATTTCCAGGCGGTATCATCGAAATTCGAATTCTTCCATAAAACGCCTAAATTGACACCTGTATCGGAATACTTCCAACTGCTTCCTCGAACGATTAAAAGTGAATCGGTATTGGCTTTCCAACCTAAGAAATTGTAACCGGCTTTTGGCTGTGCGATCAACTTGATTTCTTCACCTTTGGGATAGCCACCACTACAAACATCGACCGGGATTTTCAACCCGTTGAATGTCAAATTTCCAGCTGGGGCCGGTACGGTTGAAATCGTAACAGAAACCGGGCTTTGAAAACCATAATTGGTTAAATCGTTCAAGAGAATCCCTGGTCGAGCCTGAGCAAAAGTTTTCAATGTTTCCACTTCTGATAACCAGTAGCTCATGGACGAAATGGCCTTGATACTGCTGTAGGTGCCAATCCCACTTGTTCCAGCCCAACGAGCGATGTGTGCGGGCATATCGGCTTCGATGGCTTTTTTGTGGCCCTCGATCCTCGAAACCATCCTTTTGGAATTAAAGGTGGTAAAAAGTAAATCGGCAAGTTTTCTTCCAAATTGTTTTTTGTAGGCCGTATTTTTCATCAAGCTTTTGAATGGCCATCCGGTTTCATTTTCGTAGAACGTAATCAATTGGTTGCTTGCACCAAAAAAACCGCGATCCAAGTCCATCAGTATCCATCTCCATTTGCCGGTACCTTTTGGTTTCCACTTCATCAGATTGTGACCGATGGAGTTATTTCCGCTGTATGCTTCCGTACAAACCATTTCCGTAAATTCTTCAACATCCATTTCAGCAGCAACTGCATCATAATTTGATTGAACGCTCAAATCTTTGGCAACCAGGGAAAGAAAATATTTGTTGGCCGTAATGTCTCCTGTTTCGACGTACTCTCCAGTGTCGACTTCTTCAATCATGTCGAACGTTCCAGGCTGAAGGCCATAGTTGCCATTGATGTAACTTTCATCGACCTTTTCACGAATGTTGTATATTCCCGCGAATGCTCCGTTGATGTATGCCACGCTCGGCCTGAATCCCGAAATATCAATGTTCGTATTTTCTACCGAAGCCGTCTGGACCATCGCATCCCTGAACATGGTGTTGCCCCAGTCGCTTCCTGACGCCCTGAGCGCAAAGTCATCATAGGCCGTTCGTTTTTTGTCCAATATCCACGGATAGTCCAGTTTTGTTGAGTTGTAGGCTTTCCGGAAATAGACTCCGAGCATTTTTTGGGGCAATTGCCAGGAATAATAGCCATTCACTTTGACACCTGCGCGTTTGTTGAATGCTGCGCCCTGCCTGCCGTCATTTTCAAAGAGTTCGATGTTGACTGGGATTTCCCAATCGGGTTTTGTGCTTCGTTGCACACAAAGTCCTGAATCGGCTGCCCAGAAATTATCGGGAGCGGAAGATAGGCAAACCACGGGCAATTTATTGATCGTATTATTGGTATCGATCAGGTAGGTGTTTGTGCTTACAAGTCCGGGTATTTGTCCGGGTTTAAAGATTCGAGCCCTGACTACGGTGTTTTTAGTGATGCTGATAGGCGCCACAGCAATGGGCGATTGCGCATTTGGCTCCGTACCGTCCAACGTGTAACGTACAATGCCTCCAAAAATAGAATTGATTGTTACAGAAATGGTTGAATGAAAAATACCACCTTCCGGAGAAAAACCGGGATCGCTTTTCACAATGTCCGAATATCCAGTGGTTGTGTTGGCGGCACCTGGTGTAGGGGTCAAAAATAGAACCCAGTCAGCACTTCCATCTGGTTTTCTTCCCATGGAGACATTGGCTTCGGGAAGTCCCAACAACGTTGTGTCGAGCACGACGATGGAGCCACCGCCATAATTGTATAGGGAGGAATTATCTTGAACGCCAAATTCAACGGAGTCTATCAATACGCCGGATTTATCTGAAAGCCCAATCTGTTCACCTGAAGCCGATAGAGCAAAATTGGTGTGATGTCCCGTATTCATGTTGTCTGCCCAAAATACCAAATGTCCTTTAGCGGCGATTTGAACCCCGATTGGAATTTGCCATTTGGTGGGTTTCGACAAATTATCGGTCAGGTAATAGCCACCAAGGTCAACGGCACTGCTGCCATTATTGAAGATTTCTATCCAGTCGGAACTTTGTTTGTAATCGGGATCGAGTGTTATGCCGGTGTTTGAAGCCATGAATTCATTGATGAACAATTGGGCATCTGCGGCAGAAAACGAAAAAAAGATAAAAAAGGATGCAAACAGAAGTTTGTAGGTGGTGGTGTTTTTCATAATTAAGAAAAAGGGCAAGCCTTAACGTGAATAATAATATAGACAAAAATAACCTTTATTTTGTACAACTTAGTTAAAATCAAGGCAAATGCCACAATATTGGTGGCATTTGAATTATTTTAGGGGCGTTTGATGAACTTGCCGTCTTTTCAATAAACGTCCAATTGAAAGCGTTCGGCGGTTTGCAATTCGTCCAGATATGCTTCGGCTTCCTCGATGCTGCGAGCGCCTTGTTCGGAAACAATGCGTATCAGCGTTTGCTGCACGTCGGTGGAAAGGCCGTTCATGTCACCGCAGAGATACAGGTGGGCGCCTTCCTCCAGCCAACTGAACACGTCGGCGGCATGTTCCTGCAAGCAATGCTGCACATACTTTTTTTCGTTGCCGTCGCGCGAAAAGGTAGCGTCCATCCGGGTCAACGTGCCGTTTTCAAGGTGCTGCCGCCACTCGGCTTGGTAGAGAAACTCCGTTTCGTAGTGACGGTTGCCGAAGAACAGCCAACTTTTACCCGCATTTTCCTGATGCGCCCGATGTTGAACGAAGGCACGGAATGGCGCGATGCCGGTACCGGCGCCAATCATGATGATGGGTACGGTCGGGTCCTTGGGCAGCCTGAAATGGGGATTGGCTTCAATGAATACCGGGATGTGCTCGTTCTCGATTTTGACGTCCGAAAGGTAGGTGGAACAGGTCCCCTTGCGTGGGCGCCCTGCCTTTTCATAAGCCACCACGGCTACCGTAAGGTGCAGTTCACCAGGGACTTCCAGCGGACTCGAGGAAATGGAGTAGTATCTGGGCAGAAGGGGTCGCAGCACGGACAGGAAATCGGTCGGCGTCAGTCCGGGCATGGGGAAGTCGGCAAAAAGGTCCACGATGTCCCTGCCTTCGGTGTACTGAGCAAGCAATTCACGGCTCTCGGCCAATTGCTGAAGCCCTTCCATAGGGTTCAGCAACTTGTATTTCTTGATGACGTCGGGGGTGAGTTTGGAGAGTTCCACCGAGTCGCGCAGGATGTCTTCCAGAATGCGTTCCTGCTCCTTGAATAAGACGTTTTCGATGGGTTTGAAGCCGGTGACGTCCAGCACTGCTTGGATGAGATCGGGGTGGTTGAGCGGGATCACTCCGGCTGAATCGCCTGGTTGATAGGTCATTCCGGGCACGTCGGCCTTCAGCTCCAAATGGATGGTCTGGCGATCGGAACCCTTGCCGTGCAGGTTCGTTTTCTCCAGAACCGGGGCAGCATAGGGGTTGCTTTTGCTGGGCAGCGGTTGTGGCTTTGTTCGGATGGGCGCAACAAAGTTTCGGGCGTTCAAGATGGAAGCGGGGCCTTTGGTTTTGGGTCGTTTTTCTTTGGCCATTGAAAAACCAGTGGTGTTTGGTAGGGCTGAACCCGTTCCAAAAAGGGGCAAGGCTTGATCAAACCAAGGGGGCGCGGTCGTTTCCACGTCCACATCACCCAAATGAAGGGGAATCAGCCTTTTTGCACCCAATTTTTCCAATTGTCGGTCGAACTCGATGCCGACCTGACAGAAATTGGCGTAGCTGGAATCGCCCAATGCCAGAACGGCATAATTCAGGTTTTTGAGTTCCGGCGCTTCATTGCTGAACACGTGGCTGTGCAGTTCCTTGGCTGGGAATGGCGGGGCGCCGTTGCCGGTGGTGGAAACCACCAACAGGAGATTTTCAATGGCGGACAACGCTTGAACATGGAATTCAGCCATATTTTGAATAGAGACGTTGAAACCCAGTAGTTTGGCTTTTTTAGCGGCTACCGATGCGAGATCCTCGCCGTTGCCTGTCAGGCTGCCGAAGAGGATGGTCAAATTGGTGGGTGAAGCAGGCAAGAATGCTCCGGTCTTGAGCGTGTAGGCTGCAAAGAAACCCGCTATCCAGGAAGCCTGGTTTGAGTCGACGGATTGGAGCAAGGCGGTGAAATGTTCGTATTGTTGGGCCGTTAGAGGCGAACTGTTTATGGAGGTGTTCACGAGGGTGAAATTTTCATTGTTGGGCATTCGGAAGTCGCTTCCGAACGACGTTGCAAATATACCAAGTAAAAACTTGATTAAATTACTTTCTACTAAGAAATAGTTGCAGAATACCCTGTTTGAGGTATGAAAATGCCTAGGTCGGGGTATGTGCCGCCGACTGCTTTGAGGCGACCTTTGCATCATCATTAAACCAAACAAATTATGAGTACTTTAAAAATAAACGGCGAGGTTCAGGAAGTGAGTCTGCCATTGTCCGTTTTGGACATCATCCATTTGAACAACGTATTTCAACCCGAAATGGTTTCCGTGCAGCGCAATGGCGAATTTGTGCTGAAGGATGATTATTCCTCCACACTTTTGACTGAAGGCGATGAAGTGGATTTTCTGTATTTCATGGGCGGAGGCTCCAAATAAGCGACCATCATGGATTTTTCAGAAGACCAGATTCAGCGCTACAGCCGCCACATCCTGCTTGCCGATGTTGGCGTGGAAGGCCAGGAGAAGATCAACGCCGCCCGTGTGCTGATTATCGGTGCAGGTGGGTTGGGTGCGCCCGTGGCCCTGTATCTTGCCGCGGCTGGCATCGGCACCATCGGTTTGATTGACGGTGATGTGGTGGACCTCAGCAACTTGCAACGGCAAGTGATACACTTTACCGAAGACGTAGGCCGTCCCAAAGTGCTTTCAGCCAAGGAAAAAATAAACCGCATCAATCCGGATGTCAACGTGATTACTTACCAAGATTTGTTCACGGCTGAAAACGCCTTTGACCTGATCAAGGATTATGATTTCATCGTGGACGGCACGGATAATTTCCCGGTGAAGTTCCTCATCAACGATGCTTGCGTGCTGGCGAAGAAGCCGTTCTCGCACGGGGGCATCCTGCGATTCGAGGGGCAGACGTTCACGTACGTGCCGGGTTCGGCCTGTTACCGTTGTTTCTTTTACGGTCCACCGCCAGCAAACGCGGTTCCGACTTGCTCGCAAGCCGGTGTGCTGGGTGCCATCGCCGGGATGTTGGGAACCATTCAGGCAGCCGAGGTGCTGAAGTATTTCACGGGAGTGGGCGAGTTGCTCACCAACCGGTTGCTTACCTTCAATGCCAAAACCATGGAGTTCCGCACGATTAAAGGCAAGCACAATCCTAAATGCCCCATTTGCGGGGATGAACCCACCATCACTGAATTAATTGAATCCGAACAGGCTGTCTGCGACTTGCAGAACCACAAAAAAAATTGAACCATGTCCGAACAGAAAAAACTTTCCATCATTGGTTTCAGCGGCGACTTCGACAAGCTGACCGCTGTATTCACCTTGGCTACCGGCGCTGCTGCGATTGGTTACGAAGTGAACATTTTCTTTACATTTTGGGGCCTCGACGCCATCAAGATCAAACAGGGCCGTTCGCCGGTAGGCAAGGGGTTCCTGCCCAAAGTATTCGGTCTGTTCATGGGCGGCCTCAAGAGTGCGCCGGTCAGTCGCTTGAATTTCCTGGGACTGAGCCCGAAGATTTTTCGCTACCTGATGCGCAAAAACAACGTGGCGACCTTGGAGGAACTCGTTGAAGCGGCCAAAGAGTTGGGCATCAACATTTACGCTTGCGAAATGGCCATGCATATTCTGGGTATCCAGAAAAGCGACCTCATTCACGAGGTGAAGGATGTGTTGGGTGTTCCGACCTTCCTGCAAATCTCGGAAGGTGGACAAACATTATTCATCTAAAAAAACGGCAATCATGGCAACATTCAATTTAGACGTGACCAAGGATCATTGCCCGATGACCTTTGTCCGCACCAAAATACAGCTTTCCAAACTCGCCCCAGGCGATGTATTGGACGTACTCGTGACCGAAGGCGAACCCCTCGAGAGCATTCCACGCTCCTCCACGGAGCAAGGTTTCACGGTGCTTTCCATCAAGGAAACGGAGCAAAAAGGCATTCACCTCATATCCATCCAAAAATGATACGGATTCCACAAGACATCCTGGAAGGCATCGTATTGCAAGCCAGGGCTGAACTCCCGAACGAGGCGTGTGGTCTTTTGGCAGGCAAAGGGGAAGTGGCCCAAAAACGATATGGCATGACCAACGCGGATGCCAGCCCGGAGCATTTTACATTCCTTCCGGCCGAACAATTTCAGGTATTGCGTTCAGCCAGAACAGAAGGCTTGGACATCATCGCCAACTACCACAGCCATCCGGTGACGCCAGCCAGACCTTCCGAGGAAGACATCCGGCTGGCATTCGATCCGAACATCCTCTATGTGATTGTCTCACTGGCGGATGTCGTTCCTGTTGTGAAGGCATACCGAATCAAGTTCGGGGTTGTGGAACAGGAATTGGTGGAAATCTATTGAATCAATTCGGAGCAACGTCCAAAATGAGGAACGAATTTGGCTTGGTGGCCGGTCTGCGATTGCTGCCGGCTACTGCTGCTTCGAATTCGGCCGTGCTCAAATACAGGTGTCCCGTCGTCTTGTCGATGGTGATGGTGCGGGCTCCGGGCTGGGTGGGCACCGTTTCCAAGACTTTGAACGTGTTGGCGTCCACTTCCTGAACCACGGTGATGGAACCTTCTCCGTTGGAGCTGTACGCCCGCTTCAGTTTCGGGTCGAACGCAACGCCGTCGCAACGATCGCCGATGGGCAATGTGGTGACAACTTTACCCGTCAACGCGTCCGTGACCACCATCAGTTTGTTGCCGCAGACGCTGAACAAGCGGTGCGTTTCGTTGTCCAGAGCCAGACCGCTGGGTTCTTCACCCGGAGCGATGGACCAATGCTGCTCCACCACCATGGTCATCGCATTGAATACGTTGATCATGCTTTTGTCCTCGATGTTCACTAAAATGTGTCCCTTTCCGTCCGTCTGAGCGAATTCGGGCTTGCCGTCCAAAGCGATGGTGCCCAGCACTTGGTTGTTTTTGGCATCGATGACGGTAGCATTGCTGCTGCCGCCGTTGAACGTAAATACCCGTTGGGAGAAGGTGTCGTACAGGATGCAATCCGGGTTTCTGCCCGTCACTTTCACGTGTGCCAGCACTTCCAAGGTTTTGAGGTTGAACACGGTGACCGAGGAATCCCGACCGTTGCTGGTAAATCCTTTATTGAGTTCAGCAGCGACAGCGATGCCGTGGATGCCTTTGGTGTCTGGAATGGTGCCGGCCAGCGTTCCGGTTTTTAGGTCCACCGCCTGGGCAACCGTTCCGTGGGAAACAAAAACTCGGTTGTTGGTTGCATCGACCGCGAGGTAATCCCAGCCGCCCTCACCTTCCAGATGGATTTTGCCGGCGATGCGATAGCCGGATTGCGCAAAAAGCGATGCACTGCAGAAAAGGAAGCATGCGAGTGTGAGTGTTGTTTTAGTTTTCACCTTTGATTTGTTTTAAGTATTCCGTCGGCGATTGCCCGTACTCCTCTTTGAAGCATTGACGGAAGTAGGTCGGGGTACTGAACCCGACCATGTAGGATATCTCAGCTACCGAATATTTGCCTGCCAGGAGCAATTGCTCGGCTTTCTGCAGTTTCAGTTTACGGATGATTTCATTGGCTGAAAGGGAGGTCAACGCCTTGATTTTCCGGTAAAGGGTCGAGTGGCTCATGTTCAACTGTTCGGCGATGAATGCAACATTGATTTGTTCTGAATCCAGGTTGTCCATGATGATGCGGTTTACCTTTTCCATGAATTCCTTGTCCAGCTTGTTCAGGGATTCCGTCATGAATGCCTGTTTCTGGCTTAGGGAAGAGGAATACATCAAAGCCAGTTTCTGCTTGGTATCCAGCAGATTCTTCACCCTCGTTTGCAGCAAACCGGCACTGAAGGGTTTGGTAATGTAGGAGTCGGCGCCGATGGAATATCCGTCCATGCGGTCCTGCAGCGTATCCTTGGCAGTGAGCAGGATGAGCGGGATGTGGCTGGTGCGCATGTCTTCTTTCATGATTTTGCAGAACTCCATGCCATCCATCACCGGCATCATGACATCGCTGACGATGATGTCCGGAATGTGTTCGAGTGCCAGATCCAAGCCTTTTTTTCCGTTGGTGGCTTCTAAAATATTGAAGGAGTCCGAAAGTGACCGGGCAATGTATTCGCGGATTTCGTCGTTGTCCTCCACAATCAGGATGAGACCTTTTGTCAGATTGATCTCTTCCAATTCGGTTGTTTTGGGCTGGAGTTCCATGTGCTGGGCGTCCGGGTATTGGTTTTCGGTCCGGAATCGGAACCGGAACGTCGAACCTACACCCATGGTGCTTTCGACGCTAATGGAGCCAAGGTGGAGTTCAGCCAAGTTTTTAACCAGCGAAAGCCCGATGCCTGAACCAGCCACTTGATTCTCATTGTTCACTTGGTAATAGCGGTCGAAAATGCGGTTCAACGCATCTTGCGGTATGCCGCAACCGCTGTCCTTGACCTCCATCTCCGTGAATTTGGTACGGTTTTCGGTCAGTGTCTTGAGCGACAACGTGATTTCACCCCGTTTGGTGTATTTGAGCGCGTTCGAAATCAGATTGTCCAAAATGATGGTGATGATTTCGGGGTCGTAAAAGAATTTGTGGGTATTGGACTCGATGTTTAGTTGAAAGCGGACGTTCGGGTTTTGGTTCAGCCCCTCATATTTGATGCCGATTTCCTGAATGAGAGCAGCCAAATTTCCTTTGATGACACTCAATTTGCGATTCTGCGTCTCGGTTTTGCGGAACTCCAAGATTTGGTTGATCAGGTTCAACAACCGAGTGGCACTGCGGCTTATGAGCGAAATCTTCTTGAGGTGGTCAGACGAAAGGGTCTTGTCCGTTTCGAGGTCTTTCAACGGACCGATGATGAGGGTCAGCGGCGTTCGCAACTCGTGGGTGATGTTGGTGTAGAAGCTCATGCGCTCATCGTTGAGCTCTTGTTCCTGCAAGTGGTTCTTTTGTTCCAGGTAGAGGTCGTTCTCCAAATCCAACCGCCGTTTGTAAAATTTGGCGATGTATTGGATGAGCCAGACAATTAGGAGAAAGTACAGCGTCTTTGCCCACCAGGTCAGCCAGAACGGGGGTTTGATGGTGATTTGCAACGAGGTGATTTCATTTGACCATTCCTGGTTGCGCAGACGTGACTTGAGCTTGAACACGTACATGCCGGGTGGGATGTTGCGGAAGGTCACCTGCTTTTCGTTCCCCAAATTGTACCAGTTGTCTTCCAACCCTTTCAGCAGGTAGGCATATTCCGTTTCGTCGTTCAGACCATAGTCCAACACATTGAACGACAGACTGAACGTATTCTGAAAGTGTTTCAGGACGATTTTTCCGGACACCGGCAGATTGAAGGCGTTTTCGGGTTGGGTTTTGTGCCTGTCGTAATATTTGAACTCGGTGATTTGTGCCGTCGGGGCTTTGTAGCTGGCCGGCATTTCTTTGGAATTGAAGTAGCAGACCCCATTTTGGGATGCGAAGCAGATGATGCCTTCCGAAGTGGTCGTCACGGCGCCCGGCATGAAATTCCCGATGGGTATGCCGTCCAGGTAATTGAAATTCTCGAATTTGCCAGTTTGAACGTTCAGATGGCTGATGCCGGAATTCGTGCTGGCCCAAAGTTCGCCCGGATTTCCTTCGGCCAGAGCGCAGGTGTAACTGTCTGCCATGCCCTCTTTTTCGCTGAACACTTTGTAGTTGATATCCTCGTTCGACTTGAATACCGCCAGCCCTTCGCGGGTGGCTACCCACATGTTGTTCTTGGAATCCCTGAACAGGTGATAGATGGCGTTCGAACAGAATCCGCTGGTGAGGTTGATGTTGCGGATCAGTTTCAAATCACGGTTCAGAATGGCAATGCCTTGACCGAATGTCCCGATCCAGAAATTTCCTTTATCATCTTCGGCAACACTCAGGATGACGTTGTCGGGCAGATTGGAGGTTTCGGAAGTGAGGCATCTGACCTCTCCGGTTTTTAGGCTGTAGGTGAACAATCCGTTGTTCGTGCCAATCCAGATGCGCTTTTCACGGTCTTCGTAAAAACAACGCACACTGGCCACCGTCTTGATGGCGTTTATCACCGTAAACCGTTTGTTCTTTGGCGTGTAGCGAATCACATAACGCTCGGACGAACCAAACCAAAGATTTCCTTCCGAATCCTTGAGCGCTGCCATGATGAAATTATCCGGCAAATCTCCGGTCTCCTTGCTGAAATGGTTGACTTTCTGTCCATGGTCGTATACGTCCAAGCCTCCGTCCGTACCAATCCAGACCCTGTTTTCAGAATCGGTGCAGATGCCCCAGGTTAATTTGGTGCTCAAACTGTTTTTGGCACCCCGGTAAGGCGAGTATTTCCAGGTCTTGAAAAAAGGTTTCCGATTGCTGATGATGTTGATGCCACCACCCAACGTGCCGATCCACAGGTTGTTGAACGAATCCTGAAAGATGCATTTGACCGAGATGTTCGACAAGCCGCTCATGTCGTCGTTGGCTTCGATGTGCTGAAAAGTAATGTTTTTCGGATTCAGGAACATGGCCTGACGCAAATCCAGAATGTTGATGCCGCCTTGGTTGGTGCCTATCCAGAGTTTGTCATTCCCAAGTTCCTTGATGCACTGTATCCTGTTGTTTGACAAGGTATTCGGGTTGCCTGGGACGTTTTGGATGACGGTGAATTTTTCGGAAATCGGATCGAACAGGGCCAATCCCTTGTTCGTGCCCACCCAGATGTTGTTTCGCTTGTCGATGTGGATGGCGGTGACTTCCTCGCCGGGCAACGCATTCGGGTCGGAGGAGTTGGGTGCGAAATTCCTGATTTTATTATCGTTGATGGACAATACGCTCAAACCGTTGAACACATGACCGATGTAGAGTTTCCCGTGCTGATCGTCCGCCACGCACCAAACGTGGTTGCTCACCATGCCAGGTACGGTGGCTTGATTGAAATGCCTGAAGGTCTTGGTCCTTTTATCCATGAGGTCCACACCGAAGTGATAGGTGCAGATCCAAAGCTTGTTTTCGGTGGCCGGTGCGATGTTGGTCACATCGTTGGTGACGATGGAGTTGGGATTCGACGAATCGTAGGTATAGTAGGTGAATTTCTCGGTTTTGGTGTTGAAGGCGTTCAAGCCGGTTCGTTGAGTGGCAATCCAAATGGTGTTGTCCGAACTGTCCGCATAGACCTGATTCAATTCATTGCTGTTGATGCTGCGCCCTTTCTGGCCGTTTTTGCGGTATACACGGAAACTGTGCCCGTCGAACCGGTTCAGCCCCGATTCGGTGGCGAACCACATGTAACCCTGCTTGTCCTGCGTGATGCCCACCAAGTAGCTGTTGGACAGACCTTGTTCCATTCCCAACTTTTCGATTGTGAAGTTCTGAGCAAAAAGCATCAAAGGGCAAAAGAAAAGGAAAAGCAACAGTTTCGTTTTCATCGGCAGGTATTTAAGATTCATCCAGTAATGCAAAATTAGTCAATTCAACTTAAACCTGATGTCACAACATGCATTTCATGTTTTAGAACATTTGTTGCTCGATTTATAGTCTGATTTTGACCAAATAACCCACCTGAAAATCCATTTATCTTGGCTACTTTTGTAGCGCTAAAAACGATCTGTCACCAAAACCAACCGACCTTGAAAAAGCTGCGTTCACTCTTTTTTGCCCTAACCCTCGTCATTCTAACTGCCGTCCAAGCACAGGATGCCAATTTGATGCTGAAGTACAGTTTTAATCTGAAGGCAGGTTCCGATTCCATTTTGGACGAAACCGGCAACGGCTACAACGGCAAACTCAACGGAAGTGCCACCGTCAAGACCCTTGGCGCCTACAAAGTGCTTCAAATCGGCTCCACTGCCGGCTACCTGGATTTGCAGTCCAAATTGGGCAATCTGGTCAAAACATTATCCGATTTCACGGTTTCCACCTACGTCTACATCGACCCGTCCTTGTTGCTCACCAACGCCGGAAACTTCCTCTGGTCCTTTTCCAATGCGGCCGACATCAACGCCACGGCCTCCGGTTGCATGTTCTATACGGTCAAGAGTTCCAGATACGCCATCTGCACCACCAACTACAATACAGAAAAACAAGTCAATGTGAACACGGCCTCCGTCAAAGGTGAATGGACGCACATCACCTACACGCAGTCGGGCACTACCGGCACCGTCTATATTGACGGCGTATCGAAAAAATCTGGTTCGCTCACCCTGTTGCCCTCCACCTTGGGCGCCACCGCGTTCAATTACCTGGCCAAATCGGCATACGCCTCGGACCAATACCTGCTGAACTCCATGTTCAGCGACTTCCGCATTTACAATACGGCGCTGAACGCAACCCAAGTGGCAACGCTGGCCACCAAGACCGCCGTGCTGGATACGCTGACTTTCACGGATTTGGCCACTACCGGTGCGAATTCCATCGCCTTGGGCAGCTTGACCGCGGTTTCAGCCAACCTGACCTTGCCGGCTACGGCGGCGAACGGAGCTGTCATTACTTGGGGCTCCTCCAATGCGGCGGTGATTTCGAACGCTGGCGTGGTGACGCGTCCTGCCCTGGGTGCCGCTTCTGTGAATGTGACCTTGACTGCGACCGTGACGAGTTCCTTCGTGACCGTCAAAAAGACGTTCGTGGCCACCGTAGTGCCGTATTTCAGCGATGCGACCAGCGCGCAGATGGATGCGGACAACCTGACTTTAACCGGAACGTTGACCAATTTGGTATCCAATCTGACATTGCCGGTCACTGGAACACAGGGTTCAGTCATTACCTGGAGTTCGAGCAACAGCAGTTATTTGTCCAATGCCGGGGCCATTTTGCAACGGCCGGCCGCCGGTAGCGGAAAAGTGAGTGTGACGATGACGGCGTCCATCACCAAGGGCAGTACGTCCTTTCAAAAGAAGTTTTCCATCCAGATTGCCGAATCGGAGAATTTCTCGGCCTATCTGTTTGCCTATTTTACGGGAAACACAGGCAACCAGGAAGCCATTCGTTTTGCCACGAGCAGCGATGGCTATGTGTACAAGGCCATCAACAGCAACAATCCAGTATTGAGCTCCGCCGCCATCAGTTCGTCGGGAGGCATTCGTGACCCGCACATTTTGCGCGGGGAGGAAGTGAATTCGTACTACATGGTGGCCACCGACATGGTCTCGGCCCTTGGTTGGGCGTCCAATCGGGCTATGGTGATGCTCAAGTCCAACAACCTGACCGACTGGAGTTCAGCCGTGGTGAATATTCCGAACACCTACCCAGAATATGCCGCCGCCGACCGTGTTTGGGCGCCGCAGACCATCTACGACCCAACCGTGGGCAAGTACATGGTTTATTTCGCGATGCGTCTGGGTTCCTCGGATTTCGACAAGATTTACTACGCCTATGCGAACAGCACGTTCACCGGGCTGGAATCGTCGCCCAAGGTGCTGTTCAACAACAACGGCCTTTCCACCATCGATCCGGACATTGTATTTTTCAACAATCAATACCAATTGTTTTTCAAGACGGAGGGCAACGGCAACGGTATCAAAAAGGCGGTATCCAATAACTTGACCTCGGGTTACGTGCTGTTGGACAAGTATTTGCAATCAACTACCAACGCTGTGGAAGGCGGTTGCGTATTCAAGCTGATCAATTCGAGTACCTGGATTCTGATGTACGACATGTACACCAGCAGCGCCTATCAGTTTACGCAAAGCACGGATTTGGTGAACTTCTCGGTAGCCTCCACGCCCATTTCCTTTGACTTCACGCCGCGGCACGGCACCATCATCCCCATCACGCCGACAGAGCTCAATGCGTTGAACGTCAAGTGGAATCCTTCGGCGGTGGCAATTGAGAAACCGTCGGCTCGCTTTTCGGTGTATCCGGTTCCGGCCAAGGGCTTCCTGAACATCGATTTTGACGGCTCCTATTCTAAGGTCAAGGCTGAAATCTATTCGGTCATGGGTGCGAATGTTCTACAGCAAAACTTGCTTTCGGGGCACAGCCAGGTGAACGTGTCGGGTTTGAAAGCCGGCGTTTACTTCATCAAGTGCCTTCAGGGAGACAAACTGATTGGAAGCCAGCGTTTCACCGTAGAATAAATAAATCATCATTTCTTGGGATTGCTTTAGTGGCTGCATTAGTGCATCTTTGTAGGATGCTAGCAGCACTACTTTACCGGAGGGCGTATCAGCTCAGTCTGTTCACCATTTTCTACAATGTGGTCGAAGGCGTGGTTTCCATGCTGTTGGGCTATCGGGACGAAACGCTGACCTTGTTCGGTTTCGGCATCGACAGTTTCATCGAGGTGCTTTCGGGCATCGGAGTGGCTGCCATGATTTGGCGCATCGAGATGCATCCGGGCAGTTCGAAAACGGAATTTGAGCAACGGGCTTTGAGGATTACCGGAACGGCCTTTTACTTGCTTTCTGCTGGCTTGTTGGCAGGCATCGTTTTGAACATGGTGACCCACCACAAACCGGAAAGCACCCTTTGGGGCACCGTCATTTCCCTCATTTCCATTGCTGTCATGATTTGGTTGATGAACGCCAAGAAGAAAGTCGGCAAAGACCTTGGTTCAGCCCCCATCCTTTCGGATGCGAACTGTACCAAAATCTGTGTCTACATGTCTGTCGTTCTGTTGGTTTCCAGCCTTGTTTACGAACTCACGGGATTTGCTTACGCCGATGTGATCGGAACAGCTGGCTTGATCTACTTTTCAGTGAGCGAGGGCAGGGAAGCTTTTGAGAAGGCCAAGGGCAAAGACTGCGAATGTCATTGATTCATCATGCTGGGCTTGCCTTCCAGTTGCGAGGCGGCATCCACGCTGAAACTACCTTCGGTCACGATTTCCTCACCGTCTTTGAGCCCGCCCAACACCACATAACTGTTTCCCAGCATCGGACCCAAGTCGATTTGACGCATCTTGAAGGAACCGTCGCTCTGTTTCACATAGACGATGGAACGCTTGCCCGTCCATAAAACGGCGGTGGAGGGGATGACCAGCTTTTCCTTGTATTGGTTGAGACTGGCTTTCACTACCCCGGTGGCGAACATTTCAGGCTTGAGCTTGCCATTGGAGTTGCTTACTTCCACTCGAACTTTGGCCACGCGGCTCGTCGGGTCCATCACCGGGTCAATGAACTTGACGGCGGCAGTGAATGTGCTCCCGGGCAGGGCTTGCAGGCTGAAGGTGATGCTGTTGCCCACCTTCAGGAAGGGCAGGTCGCTCTCGTAGGCGTCGAACAGCACCCAAACGCTGCTCAGGTTGGCGATTTCAAACAAAACGCTGCCTGGGGTGACGTAATCTCCATTATTGACTCGTTTGGAAGTGACGATGCCCGAACTGCCGGCCAAAACTTCAAAATTGTTTTTGACCTTGCCTGAACGCACGATTTGATCAATTTGTGCGTCGGTGAGTTTCCACTGCCGAAGCTTGTCCTTGGCCGCCTCGAAGATTTCAGGCTGACCGGCGCTTTCGAGCAATTCCTCTTGGGCTGAAATCAATTCCGGTGAGTTGATGAGCGCCAAAAGTTGGCCTTGATGGACGGTTTCGCCGGTGAAACTGATGTAGAGCTTCTCGATGCGGCCAGGAATGTGGGCGGTTTGGCTTTCCAACAGCCGTTCATCTGCCTGCACTTTACCAAAGAGCCTCAATTCCTTGACGGGTGCTGAGTGGCTCACCACGGAGGTGGAAATGTTGGCCAGCTGCACCGCTTCGGGCGACAGGTAAAGCGCGGTTGAATCCTCGGTGGAACCGCCACCGGTAACCAGCGGAATCAAATCCATGCCGCAGATGGGGCATTTGCCGGGTTTGTCCATTTTAATCTGTGGGTGCATGGAACAGGTCCAGATTTCCTTTTTGGCTTCCAGTTTGGGCTTGTCCTTCATTTTCGGACTGTGAAAAAGAACCCAGCCTATGAACAGACTCACCAATGCCACCACGGCAAATTGGACGCCCTTTTGTTTGAATATATTCGTTAATGGTTTCATAATAATGGTTTTATGAGTTTAATCCTGGGCGGTCAATTGTCTGATTTTGGCTTGCGCCAACAGCAATTCGATGCGCGCGTCCAAGCTTTTTTGGCTGTATTCCAACAGCTGCCGGCTCAACGACTGCAAATCCGAAAGGTTGCCCGTTGAGGCTGCAAAACGCTTGAGTTGAAGCTGGTAGGTGGTTTCTGTCAACTCTCTCTGGCGCTCGTACAACTTCAGGCGCCGTTCTGCGTCGCGAAAGTTGAGCAGGGCATCCTGGTAGTCGGACTGCAATTGGTTCTTCGTTGCTTGGCAGCGCTGTTCCGTAGCAGTCTGAAGCCATACGTTTTCCTGTTGCACGCCCTTGTACTTTTTGCGGTAGATGGGCAGCGAAACCGAAAGCATGGGCATGAGCATGTCCTGTCCGTTCATCATGGAGGTGGAACTCGGGTTCTTGCTCAGCACCGAATATTTCAAGCCAACGCCGACCATGGGATAGGCCATTTTATCCGACATTTTCCGTCGTGCGGCGAGCGATTCCTTTTCGAAACCGATCATCAGCAGCATCGGGTTGTTTTGGAGGGCGGAATCCATAGGTGGCTGAAACGTATCTTCCACTTTTTCCGGCAAAACAATGCTGCTTTCCACGCTGCGGTTCAGCAATTTATTGAATTTGAACTGCAGGTTTGTGAAGGCATCGTTCAGCGTTTCCAAATTGTTGGCCAGCTCCTGTTCCTGAACCTGCAGGGCATAGATTTCAGCCAGCCCGCCATTGGAAGTGCCTGTCATGCTTGGGGAAACCATGGGCGCTGCGGAAGCCGTTGGAGCGGGGCTGTTGCCACCCATGGTGGACATGCCATTGGCGCTGGGCCCAGCTTTGGCGGGCATGGGCGAGGAGTTGCTCGCCGTGCCGATGCCGATGGATGCGCCGCTTCGGTACCGGCTGAGGGCCAGCTGTTCCAACTGCTTCAACAGGTCCAGGTTCTGCTGCGTGATGCGCAACTGTTCCCGGTTCTGATACAGCGCGTACCACGAGGTCCGCACGTCGAAGTAAATCTCCAGTTTGGCTTCCTGCACCGACGCCAACGAGGCTTTGGCCATGAGGCTCATTTCGTCCTTGGCGTTTTTTAGGACGCCGAACCAAGGAAACATTTGCATCAATTGCAAGTCGGCTACTTGGTTCCCGCCGGGCAACTCCATGGGTTTCAGAAAGAAACCAAGGTTCAAGCTCGGATCGGGCAAACCGCCCACTTGCGGCAATTTTTGCAGTGCCGCTTGGTACTCGCTCCATTTCTGCTGTACGGACGGGTTATTCCTCGCCGCAGTTTCCAAATACGCGCTTAAAGAATCCGTTTGGCTGAAACCCATACTGGTGAGCAACAGGCTTATTAGTAGCAACTTAAACTTCTTCATCTTGTTTGGTTTTACGAACCACCCGTTCCCGCCAGATGGCCTGGAGCAAAGGCACCACAAAAATGGTCATCACCTGGATGATCATCCCGCCGAATGCCGGAATGGCCATGGGCACCATGATGTCGGCGCCTTTCCCGGTGGAAGTCAATACCGGCAGCAGGGCGATGATGGCGACCGCCGTGGTCATCATGGCCGGACGCACCCTGCGGCGGCCGGCTGAAACGACGGCTTCACGCACACCTTGCACCGTGTCCGGATGCTTGTCCTCAAAGACTTGATGGATGTAGGTTCCCATGAGCACGCCGTCGTTGGTGGCGATGCCGAACAGGGCGATGAAGCCCACCCAGACCGCCACGCTCAGGTTGATGGGATGCATTTGGAACAGATCCCGCATGTTCATCCCGGCGATGCTGAAGTTGAGGAACCAGTCTTGCCCGTAGAGCCACAGCATGATGAATCCGCCGGCAAACGCTACGAACACCCCCGAAAAGTGGATGAACGATGCCGTGATGGTCTTGAACTGGAAAAACAGCAGCAACAGGATGAGCAGCAGGCTGATGGGTATTACGATGGACAACCGTTTGGTGGCCCTTATTTCCTGCTCGTAATTGCCCGCAAATTTCCAAGTCACTCCGGTAGGGAGTTTAATCTTGCCCTCGGATACTTGTTCGTTGAGGTATTTGGCCGCTTGCTCCACAACGTCCACTTCAGCCTTGCCGCTGATTTTGTCGAAGATGACATAGCCCACCAGAAAGGTGTTTTCGCTGCGAATCATCTGTGCACCACGCGTATAGTCGATGTCGGCGATTTCCCCCAAGGGAATCTGTACGCCGTTCATGGCCGGAATCAGGATGCTTTTGAGCGCTTCCGGGTTGTCGCGAAGTTCCCTGGCGTACCGAACACGGATGGGAAAACGTTCCCGCCCTTCCACGGAGGTCGAAAGCGTCATTCCGCCTACTGCGGCTTGCAGAACCTGCTGCACATCGGCTACGCGCATGCCGTAGCGGGCCATGTTCTCGCGGTTGAGCTTGATTTCCACATACGGCGCACCCACGGCACGGTCGTAAAATACGGAGGTGCCCTGAACGGACGGCACGTGTTTCAACGCTTGCTCAAACAGCATCCCCGCTTTTTCAATGGACTCCAAATCAGGGCCATAGACCTTCAGTCCCATCGGCGCCCGCATCCCTGTGGAAAGCATGACCAACCGCGTTTCGATGGGTTGCAGCTTGGGGGCTGAAGTCAACCCGGGAATCTGTGTGACTTTGACGATTTCCTTCCAAATGTCATCCGGATGTTTGATGGAAGGCCGCCATTGACGGAGGTATTCGCCGTTTTTGTCATCGAGGAGGCTGTCGGCGGTGAGGGGCCGGTAATGTTCCGTTTCAGGCACGTAAGTACCGCCGTTTTTGAGCATGTACGCGCCTTTTCGGTCTGTTTTGAACCGCATCCGCTGCCCATTGTCGTCCAGCAGATATTCCGGTCTATAATTAATGGTGTTCTCAAACATCTGAACCGGTGCCGGATCGAGCGCGGAGTTCACACGACCCCATTTGCCGACGGCGTTCTCCACTTCGGGAATGGCGGCCAGGCGTTTGTCCAATGTTTCGATGTAGCGCAGGTTCTGGTCGATGCTGGTGTGGGGCATGCTGGTGGGCATGAGCAGGTAGGAGCCTTCGTTGAGCGAGGGCATGAATTCCTTGCCGGTGCTGCGCCAGACCAATAAGCCGCATACAAGCGTCACGGCAGGTAGCAGCAAGAAGGTTTTCTTATGCTCCAACGCCCAACGCATGATGGGTTCGTAGAAATGCACCACCACCATCAGCAAACCCAACACCACGCCGATGATGCCGCCCACGAACAGAAAGTTCACCAGTGCGCTGTTGTGGGCGCCCAGCGGCAACCATTCGATGCTGAGCCAATAGGAGGCGAGCAACACGACGATGCCCAGATTGATGTAATTGGGAAATTCTTTGCGTTCAGAAGACCATTTGTGCGCCAACAGATTGTTTGCTCCAACGGCCACAAGCGCCAATGCCAACGATGGATATCCCATGAATGTGAGCACCACGCCGCCTGCCAGCAACAAATAATTGGCATAATGGCGGAGTTTTTTGGTATCCAACCGTACATTGAAAAACAAGTAAACCAAGGTGGGCAACACGACAATACCCAGTACAAAGGCTGAAATCAACGCAAATGTTTTGGTGAATGCCAATGGATGAAACAATTTGCCTTCGGCCGCTTCGAGTGCGAAAACCGGAAGGAAACTCACGATGGTGGTGGCGATGGAAGTCACGACTGCTGCCCGAACCTCGGTAGTGGCTTGGTAAATGACGTCCAAGAGCTTTCGGCCCTTGATGCCTTGGTTTTCAGGCTGTTCCAGGTGCCTCAATATATTTTCCACATCCACGATGCCGATGTCCACCATCACGCCGATGGCGATGGCAATGCCTGAAAGGGCCACAATGTTGGCTTCCACACCGAAAAGTCGCATCAAAACAAAGGTGAGCAGTACGCCAAGCGGGAGCAAACCAGCCACGATGAGCGAAGCCTGCAAATTGAGCACCAACACCAAAATGACGATGATGCTGATCAATATTTCATGCGTCAAGGCCGATTCCAAAGTGCCGATGGTCTCCTTGATGAGGCCGGTTCGGTCGTAAAAAGGCACGACGGTGACTTTGGACACACTGCCGTCCGACAAGGTTTTCTGCGGAAGCCCTGCCTCGATTTCCTTGATTTTGTCTTTGACGTTGGTGATGACGGCCATCGGATTGGAACCGTATCGGGCCACCACGACGGCCCCCACGGCTTCCGAACCCGCCTTGTCAAGTCCGCCACGTCGGGTGGCGGGGCCAAATTCCACGTTCGCCACATCCTTGATGCGGACGGGAATATTATTTCTTACTGCAATGACTGAATTGGCCAGGTCGTCGGTATTCTTGATGTAGCCGAGACCGCGGATTAAATATTCCACTCGGTTCAGTTCCATGGTTTCGGCACCGATGTCCAAGTTGCTCTGCGACACGGCGTTCATCACGTCCATCACGGAAACGCCAAAGGCTTTCAGCGCCTCGGGATTGATGTCCACTTGATATTCACGGATGAATCCACCGACGGAAGCTACTTCCGAAACGCCTTCAGCCGAGGCTAAACTGTATTTGACGTAAAAGTCTTGGATGGTGCGTAATTCCTGAGGGCTCCAACCGCCTGAGGGCTTGCCGGTTTTGGGGTTTCGGCCTTCCAGGGTGTACCAGAATATTTGGCCGAGCCCTGTGGCATCGGGCCCTAATGTAGGCTGAACTCCTTGTGGCAGCGTTCCTTGCGGGAGGGAATTCAGTTTTTCCAGAATGCGGGAACGGCTCCAGTAAAATTCCACATTGTCCTTGAAAATGATGTAAATGAAGGACATGCCGAACATGGAAGTGCTTCGCACGGTTTTAACACCGGAGATGCCGGATAGTGCGGAGGTGAGGGGATAGGTCACCTGATCCTGAATGTCGCGGGGCGAGCGCCCCATCCATTCAGTGGCTACAATTTGCTGATTTTCACCGATGTCGGGTATGGCATCGACGGGAATCGGGTCCCTAGGAATCAAACCGGTGTTCCAATTGAACGGCGTGAAGGCGATGCCCGCCACCACGACCGTCAATAGGAATAAGAAAGTCACCAGCCGATTCTCGAGAAAGTATCGGACCAGTCTGTTGAACATGGTGACTTATCGGTACTTGCAGCAACCGGGAAGGCTGTTGTAGGCTTTGTCCGTAGCTTTGAATTTGTCGGTATCGTGACCAACGGCAGCGATGGCCTTGAGTACGGCGTCGGTTTTCACCTTGGCGGGATTGTAGGTCAGGGTCAGCTTTTTGGTGTCGACAGCCCAAACGGCTTTGACGACGCCTTCGATCTTGGCAGCCTTTTCAATGCGGGCTTTGCAACTTTCACATTTGCCACCGACATTGAAGACTTCGGTTTTGACAACGGTTTTGGAAGTGGGAGCGGTTTGAGCTACGGCAGAAGTGCCTAGCGCTACGGAAAAAAGGACTGCGAGAAATAATTTGAACGTTTTCATAATTCTTTTGTTTTAAAATTTATAAGGTACGATAAATCGGTGCACTATTGGGTGCAAAACAAAAGAATTTCAAATGAGGAACACGCAGATGTTTTCCTGAAACACCTGAGTGGGTGCGGTTTCTCCAGGCGGGAAAACGTGCGTATGATGGTAGTCGGCGGGTTGCTGCGACTTGAAAAGAAGACTTTGTGGAACGCTGAATTGGCTGATGAGTTGGGGTACATGCTTTTGTATATTCAAAGATTGTACCTGATATTGGCCATCGGTCGTGTACGTGGACACGACATCGTTGCAACAAGCCTCGTGCAAGGCGATGCCTGTTGGGTTGGGTTCAGCCATTCCCTCCATGCCACAACTGGCTAATTCCTTGTCCATGGACCACTTGACCTGCGCCAACATGCCACCGCAAAAATGCGAGGCTACGGTCAAATGCATGCCCGAAAGGAGCAACATCAGTGCCAGCGATATGGAGAGGATTCGTTTCATGAGTGATGTCTGAGCACCAAAGATAGGTGGAAAGTATGTAAATTGCTATGCATTTTGGGAAAATATACCTAATTTAACCAATTGTTTGCTTGGGTAATGCTTGACTTTTCATCCAATCACTAGTATATTTGCCAAAAAACAACCAATGAAAACGTTACCGTTGCTTTATTGGACACCCCGTGTGTTGTGCGTGCTGGCCATCCTCTTCGTGAGCATGTTCGCCCTTGACGCTTTTGACCCCAAACTGAGTCTTGGTCAGCAAATACTCGGTTTTTTAATCCACCTCACACCCGTGTATTTTCTAATTGTGATGCTTGTAGTCGCCTGGAAATGGGAACTGGTCGGTGGTATCATTCTTGCCGCTTTCGGATTGATAGCCAGTCCCTTCATCTTCGTCTTGAACTACCACCGCATCCATTCGGTGGGCGGTTGCCTGCTCATTTTGCTTATGATTACATTCCCGTTCATTCTCACGGGCTTGCTTTTTGTGTGGCACCATTACCAAGCCAAGAATCTGGTTGAAAATACGCCAACCCCCGTTTCATAACGACCTTTAACGTACTTGCTGCATGATTTCAGCCGGTGCTTTGTCTTGTTGAAGCAGTTCGGCCATTTGCAGCATTGCCGGTCGAGTGTGCTCGAAGTAGCGTTTGAGGCCTGGGCAGAGGTAGTTGAGGGGGTAGGGTTCAGCCGGGAGGGAAATAAAGCGGTTTTTGGGGCATTCGCCGTGACAAAGTTGCAAGTAGGGGCATTGGAGGCATGCGTTGGACAATTTGTCCCTTTTGTCGTTGCCGAACTGGATTTGTAGGTCCGTGAGCATCATTTCGGTGATGGTTTTTTGGCGGATGTTGCCCAGCTTGAACTCGGGGAACACATAATGGTCGCAGGCATAAAGGCTGCCGTCGATGTCGAGCGCGGAGGCATGGCCGCAGGTTTCGGCCCAAATGCAGCTGCCGGGTTGGGCACCGACGTAGCCGGCTAGAGTGGCGTCGAAAGTGGTGACATAAATGGTTCCGACATCGGTTTTAATCCATTCGTCAAAAATGGTGTTGAGGAAATCGCCGTAAGCCAGAGGTGGGACGGACCAGGAAGCCAATGTTCCGCTACGATCGTTGCCGGATTTCAATGCGCCGTTGTTGTCCAACCGCTCCACAACGGGCGAAAATTGGATGTATTGGGCACCAGTGGACTTGAAAAAGTGATAGACCTCCAGTGGGTACTGCACATTGTAATCGTTAACCACCGAAAGGATGTTGAACTCCACACCGTGTTTTTGCAACAATTCCAACCCCCGCATGGTATGTGCGAAACTGCCCTTGTCGCCTTTGTTCCGGCGGTAGTTGTCGTGGCAATGCTCGGGGCCGTCCAGCGAAAGGCCGATAAGGAAGTTATTTTCCTTGAAGAAACGGCACCATTCGTCGTTCAATAAGGTTCCATTCGTTTGCAACACATTGTCGATGTGGTAGTTGCCCTTGAAGGGCTTTTGGTAACGAAGCGCTTTCTTGAAATAATCCAGACCCAACAGAAGCGGCTCACCGCCGTGCCAGGTGAACAAGACGTCCTGACCGGGTTGGGCATGCACGTATTGCTCGGTAAAGCGTTCCAACACGTCGTCGCTCATGCGTTGCGGGCCGCCTTTGCTGTGAAAATGCTCCTTTTCCAAAAAGTAGCAATAGTCGCAACGCAGGTTGCAGGCTGCCCCGACGGGCTTTACCGATACGTATATAGGGTATTGGAGGGGGTTGAACTGGATGGCACTCACTTTAATTTCGTTTTTAGCAAATCCTCCAATTGGCTGCTGTACCCAGTAAATTTTTCCAAAATACGTCCCTGACGGTCTACCAGAAACAACGTTGGAACACCCTGTATGTTGAAGTCTTTCAGTGTCTTATCTTTGTTGGGGCTGAACACTTGCTTCCAGGGCATCTGTTCGTCGGCCATCGCCTGGCGCCAAGCTTGGTCGTCCGTATCGATGGAGACGCTCACGATTTCGAGGCCCTTGTTATTGTAAAGCGCATACAGCTCCTTGACTTTTGGGATGGATTTCCGGCAGGGGCCGCACCAGCTTGCCCAAAAATCGACGAGCAAGTAGTTGCCCTTCACCGGCCGTAACAAGATGGGCTTGCCGTCCACGCCCGGGTAGGACACCAGAGGTATCGTACCGCCGTTCGCGGTGTTTTTCTCGATTTCCAGATCGGTGGTGATTTCCTTTTTCAACAAATTGGCTTCTTCCAAGTCGGGAAGTTTGTCGAGTTCGGCCAAAACATACGGCGCATTACGTTTGGGGTCCAGCAGTGACAGCAAATAAACGTTGGCCGGGTTCCCGCGGTAGTTGGTGATGAACGATTTCAGCCGCTCGTCACTTTGAAGCTCCACGCTGCGATAGAGGTTTTGTTTGCGGAAGTGGTTGTACCAGGTCGAATCCGTCGCACGGTGTTGTTGGGCGCCGATACCTTCGGCGTAGAGTTCGTCCAGTACGAACTTGTCCTGGATTTTGCCAAAGACGGCGACATTGAGCAGTTTATTGGCCGCCGAGGCGCTTTCCAGTGCGATGAAGCCCGAGTTTTTGGATTTGACGCGGGCGGTGTCGTAGCCTCTGCAGTTTACAAAGACGTCCGCATCCGACCAGAACGACACCGTTTGCCATTTCAACACATCAAGTTGATAAAGAGCAGGTTTGCCATCGAGCTGAAACGAAAATGTACCCGCCTCGCCGATTTGAGCCGAATCCACCGTGACCAGTTGCTTGCCGATGCCTTTTTTGAGCCAAACCATGTTGTATTTCTTGAAAATCTCCGGGTTCAGGAATTGGACTTTGCCTGAAACCTGAATTGGATGCTGTGCGGTGATGTGCAAGGCCGCAAAAACCGCTGCCAACAAAAAAAATAGATGCCGCTTCATTTGGTTGTTTTTTCGGAGTTGGTTTTTATGCGATCGGCCACCACCAAACCGTATGCGGATTGTCTAAGGCCTTCCGAGAGTACTTTATAGGCCGTTTTCAGCTCCTGAGGAGTATATTCTTTGGCCGTAATGGACAGCAACCAAACCGATGCGAATTCCGATGGATTCTCCAAAATGAATTGTTTTCTCATAGCGGTGGTTTCGGTGCGAACTTCCAGCATTTTTTTCCCGATGGAGGTCAATTCATCGGTCAATCCCATTTTTTTGGCTTGCGAGAAAAAGTTGAGCTGCTCGGCCATGCGGCGTGTCAAAGGTGCTTCCAATTGATGCAGCTTGTTCAACCCTTCGTTGAAGCGATCGCCGCTCAGGGTCGCCAGATTGAGGTCCAGCGCGTCGCCGGTGACGGTCACATTGCAATCCTCGCTCAGCACCAATTCCAAAGGGATGGCCGGTATGAACATCGACGTTTTCTGATCGCCCAGGTAGAGGTTTCGGTCCGAGGACGTGCTGATTCGAACGATGGTGGGTTGCGTAGGTGCAGGACCGGTCAGCGTGAATTTTCCATCCACCGCCAACGTCGAATTTTCTACGTTTTTGGAACCGTCAAAATAGTTTAGTGTGATGGTCTCGTTGTTCTGGTTTGTCAGTTGGCCTGAAATGCGATAGGTTTTCTGAGCCTGTAGGTTACTAATCAATAAGGCCGAAATCAGCAGCAACAGCGTCTTTTTCATGTCGGTTCAGTTAATGTTGTAACAAAGTAAACAAAAAAGGATATCAATCCATCCCACTGGGATGCATCAATATCAGAATTTAGTCCAAAATACGGTTCAGCAATGACAAAACCAACACTCCATTACTGAATGTCCGTTTATAGCTGAACCAACTCAATCCCCTTTCCCGTACCCAAATTTCGACTATACTTCTTGTCCACGGCATTGTTCCAATGCTCATGCACGCCCAAGCTACCAATGACCAACCCGTTCGGTTTGTAAGGCCCGAATTTGGCATTGACCCCCTTGGCAGCCTCCACCAAATAGTTGTCGCAATTCTTGCTTGAACCCTTGGGAAACGCTTTTGCTCCGCTGTAACCCAATTCGCCCTGAAACTCGCTCCATAGAAAATCCAGACAAACGGATTCGATGGCCACCGGATCTTGCGACATGAAATAACTGGCGCTCCATTCGCCGTTGAAAAGTCTGTTCCAACGGTCACGCTCCAGCGGCTGACCTACGTTGGTTTGCGTGCCATATAATCCGTCCACAATGTAGAGCATGGTCTTGCCACCCAGGTTAGGACAACCCATCAAATCGACGTAGGCGTTGTAATCGCCAGGTTTGCCGTTCATTTGGGAAACGTACTTGCCGTGATCTTTAAAAGGATATTTGATGGAACCGAAATGATTCTTGGCACACAGCGTCACTCCAGACATCTCATGGCCTTTCAGCAAGGCTGCGTTGATCATGTATGTGGCTTCCACGACAGCTTTCGGCAATTCGGTGCCAATCTCCACATTGGGCGAAGTGTACGAGATGGCGTTGGCTTGCCATTCCACCTTTTCCCTGCCCGGACTGCCTGGGGCATCCATCCAACGAACCTCCGGAAACTCCTGGTGCAGCGGAACAAACACGCGGTCGGGTAGGGCCCTGATTTTCCAACCCACCGAAGCGTCGTACACCATGATGTCCTTTTGCTGAACCCCGGCTTGCGTCAGTTGCCGCAACAAAGCACGTGTGGCTTGGGGCGACTGGTCGATGTCGTTGTCCACATCGTCCGACGAATACGTGTTGTTGAAATTGACCTTGATCACAATCAACTCGCCCGGCTTCCAGCCTTGATTGCCTCGGCCGTGCGTTTTGTTGAAGGAATGGAACAGTTTGTCCCAGGCAGCCTTGTCGGTCTTGGCATTCGTGAGCCCTTGCAACGACTTGGAAAACATCGATGCCAAAACTGGTTCATTGATGTTGCCCGCTTCCCACCATTTGCCGGTTTTTCCGTCCCAGGGTGTTGCCCGCACATCCCGCACCCAGGTGACACGACCCGGACAAATGCCCTTGGCTGTTCCAATAGGGGTGTTCGGCAGGTAAGAAAAGGGTTGCAATGTTTCTGTTTGTTGTGCTTGGACGAATTCAGTATGGATGAGCTGTGCGCCTCCAAACACCAGCAGGCCGGAAACAGCCACGACCAGCGCCAATCGAACGCGTTTGCCTGCAAAAAGCCTCCTGGAATTCTTCACAAGCATCACCCCGACCGTCGATCCCAGCATCCACGCCACGAACGAGGTGGCCACTGGAATGGCCGCTTGTTGGCAGGGATAGGTGGCACGCGAGGGTTTGGGCACTACCCGAAGGAGTACCCACGCCAAAGCAGCCAGTCCAACCAATGGAAACAAGATTTTATGCCAAACGGTATCCGTCCGCAAGCCTTGGATGTTACCGTACTTGGGACTTATTTTAAAGAAGAAGTGTTTCATTGTGTGTTAAATATAATATTCCGCAGAATCTAAAATGCCAGCCCGAAGTGCATACTTGGTGGCATCGTGTACCGAGTTGACATCCAGTTTTCTGAAAATGTTTTTGCGGTGTGTGGTGATGGTATGAATGCTCGAAAAACGTTCCGAGGCGATTTCTTTGGTGGTTTTGCCAAGCGCGATCATTCGGAGCACATCCCGTTCCGTATTGGTCAGCACTTTTTCCAGAATATCCATTTGGACGGGTTGTTTGCCGAGCAATTGATTGCTGGCACGGTTGCAGATGAAGCGTTCGTTCCCAATTGCCAGTGTCAGGGCCGAAACGATTTCCTCCTTGCTGCTATCCTTAAAAATGACGCTGAAACAGTTGCTACCGAATAAAAGTTGACGTAAGAAATCACTGCTGAGCTCGTCCGAGAACAACACCCAATGGACGAATTTGTAACGACTGCTGACAATTTGCAAATCTTCCGCTCCGGTAAAGTCAAAAGTAGTATAATCCAAGATGACGATGGCATCCTGATCTTTTGATAAATACGCCAGCAATTCCTTCTTGCCGTCCGCCTCGGAAGTAGCACCGACGCCCTTTACTGAGTTCAGCAAATAAAGGAGCCCAGCCTTGGAAATGTCCTGATTATCTGCAATCAATACGGACTTCATAGGCTATTTTTTAAGCTTTGTGCTAGGTCGTTGTAAATGGCGTCCACGTCTTCCAACCCGATGGACAGGCGAATGGTGGTGTCGCGAACATCCATTTCAGCCCGTACGTCTGCGCTGAAGGTTCCAAAGATGGTGCTGGCTGGATGGATGGCCAAGGTCTTGTTGTCGAACAGGTTGGTGGCTCGCTTCACCATCTTGAGTTGGTTCATAAAGGCGAAACAGCGGGCGCGGCTTTCCAAATCGATGGTCATCATCGCACCTGGAAGTGGCCCGAATTGCTGCTTGCTCAACGCGTGGAAGGGGTTGTCTTCTAGACCGGTATAATTCACCGAGACGATGCCCTCCACTTTCAAAAGCCGTTTGGCCAACTCCAAGCAGGAGGTTGAAGCGCGTTCAAAACGCAACGGCAGCGTTTCCAATCCGATGGTTTGCTGGTAAGCCACTTGCGGCGTCATGTAGGCGCCCAAATTGCGGTGGATTTCCCGACGGAGTTTGAATGTAAATGCCTGTGGCCCAAATTGTTTAACCATTTCAGCCAGTTTACGGGAATTTTTCCAATCGAAAGTACCGTAATCAACGATGAGGCCTCCCAAACTGGTGGCACCCCCCGAAATGTATTTGGTGCTGGAAATCAATTCGATGTCGATGCCGAAGTCTTTGGCCGACCAGGCGCAGAACGGTACGATGGTGGTATCGGCAATCAAGGGTACTCCGGCTTCCTTAGCCACTTCGGACAACGCTTTGAGGTCCACCACTTCCAACTGAGGGTTGGTGATGATCTCCAGAAGCAGCGCACAGGTGTTTTCGTCCATCGCCTCCTTGACCTCGGCAGGGTTTGTCAAATCGCAAAACCGTGTTTCCAAACCAAAGGCGTGAAGCGTTGAGGCAAGCAAGGAATAGGTGTTGCCGAACAAATGCTTGGAAGTGACCACGTTGCTGCCCGACCAAGCGACGGTCAGGAGGGCATTGCTGATGGCCGCCATGCCCGAGTTCAGCGCCGTAACGCCCATGGCACCGGTGATGGACCGAACCCGTTCCTCCAAAAACTGGACGGTAGGGTTGGTGATTCTGGAATAGCAATAGTCGGCCGATTTGCCCGTAAAGGCCGCCTCCATTTCTTCTGCCGTGTCGAATTCGAATGCAACGGACTGATAGACGGGTATTTGCAAAGCATGATAAACGTCTGGTTTGGGAAAGGAGGTGTGTTGGTACTTCATCTTATAAAGGATTAGATACTGCAAAATTACATTTTTTCTGCGCATTATACCATACGTAGGGTATTTCGGGCACTAAAAACCGACCCTATATTTGCATCATAAATTCAAACAACCTCAAAACATACGCATCATGTCCAAAATTGCCAAACAACTCACCGACCTGGTCGGCAACACGCCGCTCCTGGAGCTCTCCAATTACAATGCCGCCAAAGGCTTGCCCGCCACCATCATCGCCAAACTGGAATATTTCAACCCAGCCGGCAGTGTCAAGGACCGTATTGCATTGGCCATGATCAACGATGCCGAAGCCAAAGGCTTGTTGAAACCAGGTGCCACCATTATCGAACCGACCAGCGGCAACACCGGCGTGGGTTTGGCGTTCGTTTCGGCCGCCAAAGGTTATAAACTCATTTTGACCATGCCTGAAACCATGAGTCTGGAGCGTCGCAATTTGCTCAAGGCCTTGGGTGCCACGCTGGTTTTGACACCGGGTTCAGGCGGCATGAAAGCTGCCATTGCCAGAGCCATTGAACTTAAGGAAGAAACCCCGGGTTCCATCATCTTGCAACAATTTGAGAATCCGGCCAATCCCGAAATCCACAAACACACTACCGCCGAAGAAATCTGGCGCGACACCGACGGCAAAGTCGACATCTTCGTAGCCGGCGTGGGTACGGGTGGCACCATCAGCGGGGTAGGCGAGACGTTGAAAAAATACAACCCCAACATCCAGATCATCGCTGTGGAACCCAATGAATCGCCGGTGCTTTCCGGTGGCGCTCCGGGGCCGCACAAAATTCAAGGTATTGGTGCTGGTTTCATTCCCAAAACCTACAATCCCGCAGTAGTTGATGAAATTATCAAGGTTCCCCATGATTCAGCCATTTTAACCGGTCGTGAACTGGCTCAAAAGGAAGGCTTGTTGGTGGGCATTTCCTCCGGTGCCGCTGTATTCGGTGCTGCCGAAGTGGCTAAACGGCCTGAAAATGTTGGGAAAATCATTGTGACATTGTTGCCAGATACTGGCGAAAGATACTTGAGCAGCGTTTTGTACGCATTCGAAGAGTATCCCCTATAAAAACCAAGGTTTGGTTTAATGAGGAAAGAGTCGTAGACGGTCAAACGTTTGCGGCTCTTTTTTATTGAAAAACCGTTTATTGAAACACCCTCGCCCCCGGTTTCCCCACCTCAAAATTGCTGAACCCGAAGTCCGTCGTCTTGAACGAATTCATCTTCAGCATGTTGCTCCCATTTCCAGGCATGATGGGGTAAAACGAGAAGCTGAACTGGAACGTGTTCAGCACCAGGT